>ERZ1031347.174-NODE-174-length-31118-cov-10.750249_pt1 | contig 31118 bp, 30 predicted proteins | sample MGYA00517106_ERZ1031347 | MGnify/ENA primary metagenome ERZ1031347 (study PRJEB33719, sample SAMN04261392) | wastewater metagenome | biome: periurban shantytown; feature: human; material: feces | host: Homo sapiens | place: Peru: Lima | collected 2012-07-19 ...
TCGGTCTCGGCATTCCTGCTGAACCGCTCTTCCGATCTCTCCGTTTGTTGCGGCTCTTTATTTTTTTGCGATTATCATCTTTTTGCTGGTCCCTTGGGATGGCTATTATAATGATATTTAATTTCAATTAATTTAAACATGTTGTATTGACAATCGATATCAGCGGCTATAAGATAAGAAAAGATTTTCATTCAACGATAATGAGTATCAATAGATACTGGCGAAAATCAGAGGATAAGAGCATTCAAGAACATCAAGGGATCAGAAGAGGTGTAGTATGAGAGAACGTATCATATACCGCAGGATTGCGCTGGCTCTGGCCAGCATGGCCATTATCTCACCGCTGGCCATGCATCCGGCCATGGCGGCGGCAGAGGACGAGGTCTACGACTTCGGCTCGAGCGACATCTATGCAGAGAAATCCGCAGAGCCGGCCGCAGAGACGAAGGCAGAGCCGGCTCCTGTGTAAACTCCTGTGGAACCGGTGACGGAAAACGAAGAAGAGGCTCCGGCTGCCTATGCGGGCGGCCAGGTCTCGACGTCTGTTCAGCTCGGTGTGCTCGGCGACCGCCCGACGCTCGATGTGCCGTTCAACATCACGGGATACACGAACAAGATGATGGAGGACAATCAGGTCGCGACGGTTGATGACGTCATCGTCCACGACCCGTCGGTCAGCGACCAGACGCTGTCGGGCGTGTCGAGCGCCTGGAACATTCGCGGCTTCAAAGCACAGCAGCAGGATGTCCAGCTCAACGGCCTCTACGGCATCGCGCCGCGCTTCTACGGCGGCGTCGAGGGCGTGGACCGCGTCGACGTGCTCAAGGGGCCGAGTGCCATCCTCGCCGGCATCGCGCCGAACGGTTCGCTCGGCGGCACGATCAACTACATCACGAAGCGCGCCGGCAGCGAGCCCTTGAACCGCGTCAAGATCTTGTACGGCAGCGACAGCGTCTTCACGCAGCAGGTCGACTTCGGCCGCCGCACCGATGACGGGAAGGCCGGCCTGCGCATCAATGTGCTGAATCGCAACGGCGAGACGTCGTTCGACGAGCACGTGCGCACGGATTCCATCACGATCGGTGTGGACTACAAGGGCGACCGCTACCGCCTCGGCTTCGATTACGGCTATGTCTACAACAAGGTCTCGGACCAGCAGTACCAGCTGACAATCGGCAGCGGCGCGCTCAAGACGATGACGAGCATGTTCAAAGTGCCGCGCGGCACGAAGTTCGGCGTCGACGGCGGCTACCGCGCAATCCACGAACAGTACGGCATGCTGCACGGCGAGTACGACTTTAGTAAGGACTGGACGGGCTACTTCTCGTACGGCCTGCGCAACACGAAGATGGAGTACTTCTATAACAACTTCTCGCTCTCGGACCGCCTCGGCAATGCGACGATGAAGTACTCTTACAACAATCAGGTCAACAAGGCTGACTCGGGAGAGGTCGGCGTGCGCGGTAAGTTCTTCACGGGTGACCTCAAGCACGAGCTCACGGTAGGGGCGAACCGCATCCACTACACGCGCTACATGAACAACCGCACGGTCAAGTCCGGCCTCAAGACGAATCTCTGGGATATCGACTTCCAAGTGCCGGAGAATCCCTACAGCTGGTCGGAGCCGAAGAACGACGAGAACACGTTCACGGGCGTCGCGCTGACAGATAATATCACGACGCCGAATGAGAAGTGGCAGTTCGTGCTCGGCGGCCGCGAGCAGCGCGTCAAGGTGGACACCTACGGCACGAAGACGGGCGCGGAAAAGACGCATTACGACGAGTCGGTCTTCACGCCGGCCTTTGCCGTCGTCTACAAGCCGCAGAAGAACATCTCGCTCTACGCCAACTACATGCAGGGCCTCGATGCCGGCGATTCCCTCGTCACGGATACGGATGCCTCGAACTACAGCGAAGCCTTCGCACCATTCAAGACGAAGCAGTACGAGGTCGGCGCGAAGTACGACTTCGGCAAGTGGGCGACGACGCTCTCGGCCTTTGATATCAAGTCCCCAACGCTCATCGAGGACACGGCGACGAATCGCTATGCGCCGAACGGCGAAGTGCGCCATCGTGGCATCGAGTGGAATGTCGTCGGCGAGCCGCATAAGGGCACGCGCCTCATGGGCGGCCTGATGTTTCTCGATGCGACGTACCGCAATACAGAGGGCGGCCTCTACGATGGCAACCGCGTCGCGGCGACCTCGCGCTGGAACGCCGTCATGGGCCTCGAGCAGGACATCGCCTCCGTGCCGGGCCTGACGCTGACGACGAACCTGACCTACAACAGTTCGGCCTACACCAACGAGGCCAATAGCTTCCGCGTCTCGCCGTGGGCGACCTGGGACCTCGGTGCGAGCTATAAGTTCAAGGCGGGCGGCGTGCCGCTCACGCTGCGCGGCGACGTCTACAACGTCACGAACCGCAACTACTGGCGCGCCCTGCAGAACAACGGCGTCTTCCTCGGCAAGTCACGCACCTTCCTGTTCTCCCTGACGGCGGACTTCTGACGAGGGGAGCGATAGAATGGTATCTACAAAACGGGTGGCCTTGCTGGCTGTCGTCCTGATTGCCGTGCTCGGCGCGCTCGCGCTCTTCTCGCTGACCGTCGGCATGCGCGCCATCACGCTCTCAGGCGTGCTGCACGCCCTGCGGTCTGCGGGCAGTCAGGAGCCGTCGGACCTCGTCGTCTGGACGCTGCGCCTGCCACGCCTCTTGGCGGCGCTCGTCTGCGGCGTGAGCTTTGCCGTGGCTGGCGCCCTCATGCAGGGCGTGACGAACAATCCGCTGGCCAGCCCGTCCATCCTCGGCATCAATGCTGGGGCGAGCTTCGGCCTGGCGCTCGCGATGATCTTCTTGCCGGCGGCTTCGCTGCAGGTGACGATCGTCAGCGCCTTCTTCGGCGCGGCGCTCGCGACGGCCTTCATCCTCGTGCTGGCCTCGCTCAAGCACGGCCTGACACCCGTCTACATCGCGCTGGCCGGCACAGCGGTCAGCGCTGTATTCTTAGCGGTCACGCAGGTGCTCGTCGTCTTCTTCGACGTCGCGCAGGAACTCAGCTACTGGACGGCCGGCGGCATCAGCGGCATCCGCATGACGGCAATCCTCGGCGTCGTGCCCTGGACCATCCTGGGGCTCATCCTCGCCGTGTCCGTCTCGCGCTCGGTGACCCTGCTCTCCTTCGGTGAGGACATGGCCATCGGCCTCGGCGGCAGGCTCTCGCGCATCCGCCTGCGGGCGGGACTTGCCGTCCTGATCCTCGCGGGATCGGCCGTGGCTGTGGCGGGGCCTGTCGGCTTTGTCGGCCTCGTCGTGCCGCACATCACGCGGCGCATCGTCGGCATCGACTACCGCCTCGTCGTGCCGTTCTCGGCCCTCTTGGGCGCGCTGCTCTTCCTCTATCTGGCTAACCGGAAGGAGGTGCGGGGCTGATGAAAAACAGGCACTACATCGCTACATTCGTCATACTTGCGGCACTGCTTCTCGGCCTCTTCTTCCTGCACCTGCAGGCGGGTTTCCACTACTTCACGAAGGAGCATCTGCTCGCCATCCTCTTCTTCGGCGGCACGCCGGAGGAGCGGCTGACGGTCTTTGACTTCCGCATGGTGCGGTCCATCCTGGCTGTGCTCATCGGCATGGGCCTTGCCGTCTCCGGCGCGGTCTTCCAGACCATCTCCAAGAACGAGCTCGCGAGCCCGAGCCTCTTAGGTGTCAATGCCGGCGCGGCGCTCGCGGTCATGCTGCTGATCTACGGCAGCTCTTCTGCGACGGGCCTCGGCATCTGGCAGCAGCCGCTCGCGGCCGTCGTCGGCGGCGCGCTAGCGGCAGCTCTCGTCTTTTTCCTCTCGCACCGGCGCGGCCGCATGACGAGCACCTACAATCTGGTCCTCAACGGCATCGCCGTCACAGCGGGCCTGCACGCGCTGCAGATCCTGCTGCTCGTCAGCCTCGACCCGACGCGCTTCCAGCAGGTCAACACCTGGCTCATCGGCAGTATTTTCGGCAACAGCTGGACGCATGTCGACATCCTCTTTTTCATCGTGCTCGCAGGTCTGCTCTTCTTGCTCGCGAATCACGAGACGCTCGACCTTTTGGCCCTGCGCGAGGAGACGGCGCTCGGGCTCGGCCTGCGCGTGAACCGCACGCGCTTCGTCCTCTTGATGGCAGCCGTCGTGCTCGCCTCATCCTGCGTTGCCGTCGGCGGCAGCATCGGCTTCGTGGGCCTCATCTGCCCGCACATCGCCGGCGCCTCGTCGGCGTGGCGCACTGCCGCTATCTGCCGGTGACGGCGCTCTTAGGCGGCATCCTGCTCGTGGCAGCGGACTACACGGCGCGCATCATCATCGCGCCAGACGAGATGCTCGTCGGCCTCGTCGTCTCGCTGATCGGCGCGCCGTATTTCCTCTACATCCTCTTGCGCAGCAAGGGTTGATCCACGTTACTATTTTGAAAGGAAGGAATCCATGGAACTCAAAGCCAGGCATCTGAAGGCCGGCTACGACAAGAACGTCATCATCGAGGACATGAACCTGACCGTGCCGGCACACAAGGTGACGGCGCTCATAGGCGCCAATGGCTGCGGCAAATCGACACTCCTAAAGACGCTCTGCCGCATCCAGCCGCCCCTCGGCGGCGAGGTGCTCTTGGACGGCCGGTCTATCTTCGCGGAGGACAGCCGTCAGCTCGCCAAGAAACTCGCCATCCTGCCGCAGAATCCGCAGGCCCCTGCGGGGCTCACCGTGCGCGAGCTCGTCAACTACGGGCGCGCTCCGTACCGCGCGCTTCTTCGCGCGCACGACGAATGAGGACAGGCGCATGGTCGACTGGGCCCTGCAGGAGACGGACATGGCAGCCTTTGCTGACCGGCCGCTCGAGGCGCTCTCGGGCGGCCAGCGCCAGCGCGCCTGGATCGCGATGGCCATCGCGCAGGACACGGAGCTCCTGTTCCTCGACGAGCCGACGAGCTTCCTCGATGTCGCGCATCAGCTCGATGTGCTGACGCTCGTGCGCCATCTCAATTCGGCCTACGGCAAGACCATTGTCATGGTCATCCACGAGGTCAACGAGGCGGCGCGCTTCGCCGACCACCTGCTCGCGATGAAGCAGGGCCAGCTGCTCTATGAGGGCGCGCCCGACGAGGTCTTCACCGAGGCGATGCTCGCCGATGTCTTCGGCATCGGCGCCGAGCTCCTGCGCGACCCGCGCACCGGCCGCCCGCACTGCATCCCGTACCGGCGCGCCGAGGCAGGTGAGGAGAAGTCCTATGCGTAAGCGATTCTTGAACTGGGGGCTCCTCGCCATACTTGCCGTGCTGAGCCTCGCCCTGGGCGGTTGCGGCAGCCAAGCTGTATCGGGCAATTCGAAGGGCGCGGCGGCCTTCGACGCCGAGACACTACGCGCTGATACGCCCGAGGCCATCGATGAAGAGCTCGCGGCCCGCTTCGAGAGGACGAAGAAGGCGGCGGACAAGATGTTTGCCGAAGAAGACGGACATCTCGTCATCCGCCACAAGTACGGCAGGACCGTCCTGCCCGAGCGGCCGCAGCGCATCGCTGTGATCGGCCTCGAGGACACGGCCGTCTCGCTCGGCATCCCGATCGCGGCCGCACACCTCTCGAAGAACTCGTACCTCTATCCGCTGATGAAGGAGGAAGGCATCGCCGACATCCCCATCAACGCGGAGACGAAGACCATCAACCTTGAGGCCGTCCAACAGGTGAGGCCAGACCTCATCCTCATGCGCGACAGCTATGACAGGAATGCCTACAATGCGCTCGCGAAGATCGCGCCGGTCGTCGCGCTCGACCTCCAGAAGGAGGAGCTGACGGCGCTCGCCGCCGCGCGCGCCGTCGGCCAGCCGGAGAGGGGGGAGGAGCGCTTGCGCGCCTACTACGATGTGGTCAAGCGGGCGCGCCTCGCCATCAAGGGCCAGATCGGCTCTGCCACGGTGGCCTATCTGCGCGTGCTGCAGAAGGAGATACGCCTCTACCCGTATTCGGCTAACGCGACGAACCGCTTTATGTACGAGCTCTTGAACCTCAGGCCCGACCCAATGGCCGTGCAGCTCGACAAGGCGAAGAACAACCTTGCCATCTCGCTCGAATCCCTGCCGGACCTTCGGGCCGATTACCTCATCCTTTCCAGCGGTTACGGCGCGAGCAGCTCCGGCAATTCGGGTGCGGCCCGCAGGCGCTACGAAGCGCTGCGCGAAGACCCGCTCTGGAAGACGCTGCCGGCCGTGCGCGAGGGCCATCTGCTCGAAGTCGATGGCGTCGTCTGGAATGCGCACGGGCTCATCGCCAAGGAACGGGCCATCGAGGACCTCGCGGACTGGCTGGCCCCGGCCAATGAAATCGATTACAATCAGTAAAGGAGATCCTTACATCATGGAACTTTTGACGACAGGAATCACGTTTTTCCAGAAGGGCGGCATCGTCATGTACGCGCTGCTGCTCTGCTCGCTCTTCGTGGGCTCGATTGCCATCGAGCGCGCTCTCTACTTCCGCCGCATGGATTCGGGGCGCGCCTTTGCCCAGGACTTCTACCTGGCTCTGGCCAATGGCAGATGGCAGTAGGCCGAGAAGCTCGCAGAGGATGGCCGCGGCGCCCTGGCCGATATTCTCTTCGCCGTCATCACGAGAAAGCCGGAGGCGCGCAGGAATCCCGCAGCGTACATGGAGGTCCAGTCGGGCATCGCGCTCGCGAAGCTGCGCAAGCGCCTCTACTACCTCAGCGTCATCGTCACGATGGCCCCGCTGCTCGGCACGATCAGCGGCATGATTACCTCGTTCTCTGTCTTCAATCTGGAGTCGGGCCAGCCGACGGCCATCACGGGCGGCGTCGGCGAGGCGCTCATTGCGACGGCCATGGGCCTCTGCGTCGCCATCATCTCGCTCACGGTTCATGCTTACTTCTCGCAGCGCATCGAGAACGTCGTCACGGATATGGAGCAGTGCTTCTCGATGGTCGAGACGGCTGCCGCTGAGCGCGATGGCATGAACAAAGAGGAGGCAGCCTGATGAGACTTTGGGACAGAAGGAGCTTTACGAAGCCGGAAGTCATGATCATCCCGATGATTGACATCATGTTCTTCCTGCTCGTATTCTTCATGATCAGCACGCTCTACATGGTCAACCTCAAGACGGTTGACGTCAATATGCCGAAGGCGGCCAGTGCTCAGACGCAGATGAACGTGACGTATCTCGTCACGCTCAAGAAGGACGGCACGCTGTACCTTGAGGACCAGCCCATCGAAGAGAAGGCGCTCATCAAGCAGGCGCAGCAGGAAAACCGCAGCAACAATCACTTTGCGATTGTCGTGCGCGCCGATGAGGGCATCGATTACGGCAAGGTTGTCGACCTTCTCGATCACTTCCGCAAAGCTGGCATCAGCCGGTTCGGACTCGCGGCTGATGCCGGCGGAAAGTGAGGCAGAGGATGCTTCGAGAAGATAAAGAGAATGCAGCCGGCTGGGGGATTTCCTGCGGTGTCCATATCATCATCCTGATGATCGTGGCCGCGACGGGCCTCTTCCAGGCCGTTTCATCCGAAAGCCATCCCGTCGATGTCGAGATCTACGACAATGTGACAGAGGATGAGCAGCCCGCCGCGGCTGAGACAGCTGCGATGGAAGCGTCGGCGATGGCCCCCATCGTCATCGATGAGCGCCTCAAGGCTCCTGAAATCGAGAAAGAGCCAAAAGAGCCGAGGGAAATGAAGGAAGCGAAGGACGAGGTGAAGCCAGCGTCGGATAGGCCGGCCAATCCTTCGGCCACTGCGAAGCCGGACGGCAATGCCGCAAATGGCGCTCCGGGCGGCGGGGATGGCGGCCGCTCGGACAAGCCGCAGGGCGGTCCGGCCCGCGACCCTTCCCGCGTCAAGCGTGTCAAGGTGCGCGCTGAGCAGCTCAGCACCGCGCAGCCGGCCTACCCGGTTTCCCTGCAGGCGAAGAAGGCTGTCCGTCACCGTCAATTACATCATCAATGCCTCAGGCGGTGTCGAGAGCCCGCAGATTGAAGCATCCTCCGGCTATCCGGAGATGGATGCAGCGGCTCTTGCGGCTATCGTGAACTTCACCTACAGCCCTGCGCGCAATGATTATGATGAGCCCGTCAACACGCACGGACGCTACACGTTCCGTTTTCATCCCTGATGATTGGATGCAAAAAAACCTGACCGTTTTGGGTCAGGTTTTTTTGATGGGATCACGTCACTGTGCTGCTTTTTCGCGCAGCAAAGCGATTTCTCTTGTGTAGCCTGCGGCATCGTTCGGCGTCTCGAGGATGAAGGGCAGGTCTTTGAGCGCCGGGTGGTGGACGACGCGCACGAGTGCATCGAGTCCGATATGGCCTTCGCCGATGCGGGCGTGGCGGTCCTTGTGGCTGTCGTTGAGATGGATGGCCCTGAGGCGCGGAAGGCCGATGACGCGGTCGATGATGGCGCGCAGTTCCTCAAACGTGCGGCCAACCTCCGTGCCCTTGCCCGCCATCGTCTCCAAGAGCACGGTCGTCTGCTGGTCCGGCGTGAGCACATCGTTGAGCTGCTGTGCGATGAGTTCGATGCCCTTCTCAGTTCCCTGCTCGACGTGGCTGCCGGGGTGGAAGTTGTAGAGATTGCCGGGCAGGTGCTCGAGGCGCTGGATGTCGTCGGCCATCGCCTCGTGCGCAAAGCGCCGCAGATTTTCCTTAGCGGCACAGGCATTCATCGTGTAGGGGGCATGCGCGACAAGCGTGACGATACCCTCATCTTCCTTGTACTGCAGGAAGGCTTCGACATCTGCGAGATCGAGCTCTTTCGCCCGGCCGCCGCGCGGATTGCGCGTGAAGAAGGCAAACGTGTCTGCCCCGAGACGGCTGGCCTCACGGCCCATGGCGAGAAAGCCCTTGGCGGAGGAGAGATGGCAGCCGATGTGCAATTTATATTCCATAGGCATGTAATACTCCAATCTGTTATCAAGAATTGTTATTTGTTATAGTATAGCACATAAAAAAGACACCTGCATGAAATCTTGCGGGCGTCTCTGTCGTTTTTGCTCTACTGAGCCCATGTCTTGCGGTACTTGCCGGGCGGCATGCCGACGATGTTGCTGAAGACAGACTGAAAGTAGTTGGAGTTGTTGTAGCCGCACTGCATGGCGATGTCGGTGATCGTCATGTTCGTCGTGAGCAGCAGTGTCTGTGCTTCTTCGATGCGCTTGCGAATGATGTACTGCATTGGCGAAGAGCCCGTCAGATCCTTGAACGTGTGGGAGAGGTAGTAGAGGTTGATGTGGAGCGCCTCGGCGATGTCGGGGAGTTTGAGCTCCTCGAGGTAATGGGCATCGATGTACTCCTTGATGCGTGTGCCCATGGTGTAGGAAGGATTCTCTTCACTCGTTGACTTCGCCTCGGCCAATGTAGTGACCGCGACGACGATGGCCTGCGTCAAGGCGGCGCCAATCTCGCGGCGCTCGTCGTCCTCACCGCTGAGTGCCGCCAGGAGCTTCATCTCGCGCAGGAGCTCGCGCAAGAAGGCATGTCGCCCTTCTTTGCTGAGCTGCAGCACGAGTGGTGTGTCATGTTTGGTGAGGTGGCCGGGGGCCAGGCCGCAGAGATGCAGCGCACCGATGTGCATCGTGAAGCCCATGAAGGAGCCGTTCGTCTTGAAGTCGTGCAGCGTATCGCTGTTGATCAAGACGAGATCTTCGGTGCGCAGCTGCTGGCTGCCCTCTTTGAGACGCATGCGACAGTGCCCCTTCTCGACGAAGAGGATCTCTGCGACGTCATGATGTGATTTCAAGGTGCCGAACGATGTAGCAGTGGTGATGTTCTCAACGGATTCGAGGTGAGGACGCCTGCCAAGCTCGAATCGCGATTGTTTCGGATTGCCAAATGGTAGGATAGACATAGATTTCGACCTTTCTGCGCCATAATACGAATAAATGCGGAATCAAAACAAAAATTATAAGTTTTCGCAAAATGCTGAACAAGAAAATAGAGAAATCCATGTCAGTATTTCGGTATAATGGATTCCAGAAAGATCAGTTGATGATGATTTGATGGTTGTCTTTTGAGAAACTTAATCTTCATATCTATTATTATACTGATGAATCACAAAAAATCCAGTCTTTTCCGGAGAGATTGGATAAAAGGTGATAAAAAAGTAATGAATCAATGAATCAAAGTTGCTTTTCATGGGAAAGGTAAGGTGGAGAAAATGCTGAAATGGTTCCTGACTGGACCGGATAAGCCTCGCATCCAAGACAAGGCTGTGGTCAAGAAGATGTATCATACAGCACGTGTTCAGGCTGTCACGGCCATGATCCTCGGCTATGGTATGTATTACGTCATGCGCATGACGCTCGGCGTCGCCAAGAAGCCGATGCTCCAGGATGGCTTCACGCCGACGGAACTCGGCATGATGGGCGCGGGCATGCTCGTCGCCATCGCCATTGGTAAATGCGCCAACGGCTTCATCGCAGATCATTGCAATATCAAGAAAATCGTGCCGCTCGGCTTGCTTGGCGCGGCTATCGTCAATGCCATCCTCGGTATGAGCAATACGACCTGGGTATTCATCGTGCTCTGGGCTGTCAACGGCGTGTTCCAGAGCATGGGCTCGGCACCGTGTATCGTTTCGCTGTCACAGTGGTTCGCCAAGAGTCAGCTCGCTACTTACTACGGTGTCTTCAGTATCGCACATTACGTCGGTGAAGGCGCTACGTACCTCGGCACCTCGATGATCATCGTTGCCCTTGGCTGGCATGCCGCCTTCTTCGTACCGGGCGTTGCCTGCATCGTTCTCGCATTCATCATGTACCGCTTCATGCGCGACCGGCCAGAGACGTACGGCCTGCCGTCCGCTAACGAATTTGAGGGCGAAGTTGCCCAGGAAAAGAAAGAGCAGCAGGTTTCCACGAAGGAAGCACAGCTCATGGTCATCAAGAACCCGTACGTATGGCTGCTCGCCGCTGCGGCAATTTGCCTCGGCATCTCCCGTTATTCCATCTCGAGCTGGGGCGTCATCTTCCTGCAGGAAGCAAAGGGCTTTGACCTCGTGACGGCCGGCAGTATCATGTCGCTTTCCCCAATCCTCGGCGGTGTCGGTTCCTTCTTCTCCGGCATCATTTCCGATAAGATCTTCCATTCGCATCATTCCGTTACGACGATTGTCTTCGGCATCATCATGCTGATCGGCATTGCCGGTGTCTGCTACGTGCCGGCTGGCGATCCGACGCTCGCAGCCGTCTGCGTCGCCGTCTTTGGCTTCGGCCTCGGCGTCATCCTCTGCTTCGTCGGCGGCCTGCTCGCAGTTGACCTCTGCCCGCGCAAGGCAACTGGTGCAGCAATGGGTGTCATCGGCCTGCTCGCTTACGGCGGCGCGGCCCTGCAGGATATCGTCAACGGCATCCTGCTGGATTCGGCAAAGGTCGTCGTCGACGGTGTCACGACGTATCACTTCGAGACAATCACGAACTTCTGGATTGCCTCTGTCGCCATCATGACGCTGCTCATCGTGCCGACGCTCTGGGCTAAGAAGCACAAAGAAGCAGACGAAGAAGCTTAATAAAAAATTGCAATATCATTCTTTCTCTACTATTATACAGATATAGGGAAAGAATGATTTGCATTAAGGAAATCAGAGTATGAATAGGACCGCGGTCCCTTGATGTCCCGTTTTGTGGCTGCAGTTGAAGCAAGGATTACGTCAGGTCTTGGAAGGAAGATACTATGAACAAGAACATCATCAATGGGCCCTATCTTCTGGACCCGCGCGCTACGCAGATCACGGTCGCCTGGGAGACCATCGAGCCGGCGGATTTCAAGGTGACGGCGAGCAGTGCGGATGGGGCGGAGTATCTCGGCGATGTCGCGTATGAGCGCGAGGTGCCCTGCCAGGAGTACCCGAAAGGGGCCTGTATCTACACGGCTGTCATCAAGGAACTGGCACCGGCGACGGAATACGCGTACACCGTCACGGGCGGCGGCGAGGTCGCGGCTGCATCGTTCCATACACTGCCGGAGGCACCGACGCACCTCCATCTGCTGACGCTCTCAGACTCGCATCTCTTCCATAACAGTGAATTCTTCAAGAAGGTCGCTGCACAGGAAGCGCCGGAGTTCATCCTGCATGGTGGCGACATCTCCTTCGGCACGGGCTACCAGCACGACCAGTATCAGGACAACTGGTTCCACAAGATCCCCGATGTCCTCGCGCGCACCCCGGCCTACTACATCCACGGCAATCACGATGACGGCCCATACTACGATGCGTTCTTCACGGCGACGCAGGGGCGCACGGTCCATACGGCCGATGGCGGCAACACGTTCTCGTTCGATTACGGCCCGGCGCACTTCACGCTGGTCGACAGCAATCCCTGGGGTCTCTTCGAGATGAATGCCGTCAACTCTGAGATGCCGCTCGACCGGGAGACGCGCAAGCGTATCGATGATACGCTCAAGTGGATTGAGGAAGACCTGACGAGTCCGGCGGCCAAGAAGGCGAAGTGGCGCATCCTCATGATGCACCATCCGTACACGGATCCGTTCAACAACCGCTACATCGTGCCAATCGCGGAGCGCTGCCAGGCACAGCTCGTGCTTGGCGGCCATCTCCACTACTACATCAAGTCGGTCTCCGTCGACCCGAAGGTCGGCGCCCGCACGGTATACGTCTGCGAGGGAAGTGCGCAGGATCCCGAGGCCGAGTATACGTCGGCCCGTGAGGACAAGCGCCTGCTCAGCGAGTTCCCAGAGGTCACTGCCACGGGGCGCAGCAATTACGGTGTCCTCGACGTGACGGAGGAGGCGATTGACTATCGTCTCTACGGCTTTGAGGCTGATGGCAGCTCGAAGCTCGTCGACACGATCCATCTGACGCACGATGAGCCTGATGTCGAATTCACGGATATCGAGCTGCGCCGCCTGGATAACAACGGCAATGTCGAAGTCCGGGCGCTGGCTGAGAACAAGGGCACGGCCATGGCAGAAGCTGTCATCAACCTGCTCGACAACAAGTGCGAGCACGCGATCAATCTCTTCGGCAGCGAGGAGAACAGCCAGGTCGCTGTGCTCGAGCCGGGGGAGAGGCGCAAGCTCACAGCCGTTTATCAGGCTGTGCAGCCCGGTGAGCACACGCTGCGCGTTGGCGAGGCACAGCTGAAGCTCGTTGTCTTCGAGCCGACACAGCTTTCCTTTGCGCACATGCGCGTGTGCGCCGGACAGGGCGAGGCGGCTGACTGCATGATTGCGGGCATCGAGGCGACGAACAATCTCGACCACGAGATCTTTGTCTCGGTACCGCTCTACATCAACCAGCGCATCGCCGAGACGAAGAGCCTGTTCTTCCGCGGACACGAGAAGCGCTATATCGAATTCCATTACAAGTTCCAGCAGGGCGGCGAATATCAGGTCAGCATCGCCGACCAGTTGCCGAAGGAAGTCTCAATCGAGGGCGGCATCCGCATCATCCCGCGCATCCTCGACAAGTCGGGGCATGGCCATACAGCACTGCTGCACGGCTCGCCGAAGGTTCGTGAAGTCGACGGCCACATGGAAGTCGCACTCGAGCAGTACGGCGATTACATCGAGATCCCGGCGAGCCGCGACCTTCGCGCGCCGCAGGGCTTTACCGGCATGGTCTGGGCGGACATCGACCGCCTGGCAAGGCCAAGCGAGATGGGCCACAACCCGCTGATGGTCCGCGGCAAGTCCGTGGGCTGGGGCGCGACGTACTGCTTGCGCATGGTCGTAGAGCGCGCCGGCGGCCTCAAATGGGGCATCTGCCATGATATCACGGAGTATTCGTGGCAGGGCGGCGAGGCAAAGATCGGCGAATGGGCGCAGTACACGATGACCTTTGACAAGAAGGCGGGCGGCGATTCGTACTGCGATGGCACGCCTCTGGCACATGTGGCGGGCATCTCGGATGACAGCGAGATCCGTCAGTGGGACGACCAGCCAATCTTTGTCGGCTATTCCTACATCGGCCACGTCATCCCCGAGATTGGCCGGCCGAAGTACTTCACGCATCTGCCCGGCCGCATCAGCCAGGTCCGCTTCTACAAGAAAGGACTGACGGCGGAGGAGAATCGGGAGATTTACGAGCATCCCGAGGCAGAAGGCCCCGAGCGCGATGACCTCGCGGTCTGGCTCGACTTCCACAGCATCCTCAAGGTCGGCACGCACACGACGGAGTGGCGCCATCCGGCCATCTACGACCCGGCCTTCAAGACGCAGAAGAAGTATTGGCATTTCAAGCAGCTCAAGGCTAAGACGCATCTTCCTTTGCAGGCCAGCATGCGGGCGACAATCGAAGTGTCGGATGATATGGCTACCGTCAAGGCGAGCCGCCAGATCGTCCTCAAGGACGGCACGAATTACGTCGATATCTCGAATCTGCCAGAGGCGCAGTACCTGCGCATCGTGACGGAATTTGCGGCAGAAGTCGGCCCTGATGGCACGTTCGTTCCGGAGCTCCTGTCGTATCAGGTCGTGGCGGAGAATGAGCGCGACTTCACCGACATGTTCTGGTCGACGCGCCCCGACTGGGAGCGCGGCTGCTTCACTGGAGCCGTCGGCTTCCCGCCGGTCGACCGCCTGCGCGACTATCCCGAATACACCGATGTCATCCATGGTTGAAGACCTCTCCACCTTTTTTACGAGGACAGGAACTCCTGTCCTTTTTTTGTGCTGAGACGCATAACGGAACGCCGAAGCCGAAACAGGTCCCCGCGCCCCGTAGGACGTGCACAAACAAAAAATCCGGCTGCATGGAAGTCCATGCAGCCGGATCGCTATATGCAGCTTAATCAAAATTCATGATAATGGTCTTTTCTTCCGTGAGCTCGCGGATGGCGTATTCCGGGCCTTCTTTGCCCATGCCGCTGTCCTTGACGCCGCCGTACGGCATGTTGTCCATGCGGAAGCTGGACCCGTCGTTGATGACGACGCCACCTGCTTCGATATGCTCGGCTGCGTAGTGGGCGATGGCGAGCGAGCTCGTGAAGACGCCGGCCTGCAGGCCGTAGCGGGAGTTGTTGACGCCGGCGATGGCTTCTTCAATCGTGTCATAGGGGATGATCGAGAAGACGGGGGCAAATGTCTCGTTCTTGACGACATCCATATCCGGCGTGACATCGGTGAGAATGGTCGGTTCGTAGAACGATCCATGGCGATGGCCGCCGGTCAGTACCCTGGCGCCGGCGGCTGCGGCATCATTGACCCAGCTTTCGATGCGGATGGTCTCTTTCTCGGCAATCATCGGGCCGAGGCAGGTCGTGTCATCGCTGAGCTTGCCGCCCTTGAACGTCTTGGCAAAGGCGACAGCGTAGTTGCAGAACTCTTGGTAGATGCTGCGCGAGACGTAGACGCGCTGGCAGGAGATGCAGACCTGGCCGGCGTTGAGGAAGGCGTACTTGGCGCAGAGTTCGGCGACCTTCTTGACGTCCTTGACGTCCTCGTGCACGACATTGGCGGAGTTCGAGCCGAGCTCGAGGGCCACGCGGCGGAAGCCGGCGGCCTCCTGCAGGGATTTGCCGACGGGGACGCTGCCGGTGAAGGAGAACATGCGGATGCGCGCATCCTTTGTCAGGTATTTGCCGACGAGCGCGCCTGGGCCGGTCAGCAGGTTGAGGCAGCCAGCTGGCAGTCCCGCCTCGCGGAAGACGTCGCAGAGCAGGGCAGCCGTCAGCGGCGTGGCGGAGGCCGGCTTGTAGATGACGGTGTTGCCGGCCGCGAGTGCCGGGCCAATCTTGTGGGCGGCGAGGTTGACCGGGAAGTTGAACGGCGTGATGGCGCAGACGACGCCGAGCGGCTGGCGGATAGTGAAGGCGAGCTTGTTCTGGCAGCCCGGTGCACCGGCGAGCGGGATCGTCTCTCCCTTGAGGCGCTTGGCTTCTTCTGCTGAGAGGATCAGCGTTTGGTAGGCGCGGCCGATCTCGCCGCGGGCATCGCGCAGCGGCTTGCCTGCTTCAGCCGACAGCGCCGCGGCGAATTCCTCGGTGCGCTCGCGCATGAGGTTGGCGGCCTTAAGGATGATCTCGTAGCGCTCGTAGGCAGAGAGCCTGACCTCACGGAAAGCCTTCTCGGCCGCGTCGACGGCCGTACGGCATTCCGCCTCGCCTGCGACGGCAATCTCGGCAATGGTTTCGTTCGTCTCTTTATTGTAGACAGGGACGGTCTTCTCGGTCATGACTTCCTGACCGCCGATGTACAAGGGCTGTTCTTTCATGGGAATACCTCCTAAACGTTTTTGCTGTGGATCAACGCATCGTTGCAATCTTCTCGACTTCCTCTTCGCGTATCGTGTCCGGTGTGATGAGCTGGATGTGGTTGGCCGTGCAGTACGAGACGTACTTCTCGGGCGGCAGTTTGTTGGTCACGATGTACTGCATCTCCTTGAGCGTGCAGTAGCTCATCAGGGAGGAGATGTCGAATTTCGAATCGTCGACGAGCAGGAAGTGCTCGCAGTCCTTCTCGACGAGGCAGCGCTTGATCTCGCATTCGAGTGGCGAGGCGTTCGTCGCGCCGTGTTCGAGCGAGATGCCCGTGCTCGCGAGGAAGACCTTCGATATATTATAGCGGCGCAAGACCTGGATGACCTGCGGTCCGACGAACGCCTTGGACGGGGTGAAGAGCGAACCGCCCGTCGCGAGGACGTTGAGGTTGCTGTAGTTGGATGCCGCATTGATGACGTGGACGCTCGCCGTGACGATGGTCAGGCGGTGCTTCTCCGTCAGGTACGGGATCATGTGCATCGTGGTCGTGCCGGAGTCGATGTAGATGACGTCGCCGCCGTGGACGAAGTCGGCTGCCATGCGGGCAATCTGTTTCTTGGCATCGGCATTGCGGCTCTCGCGCGAGGCGAAAGGCTCCGGGCTGCCGGACGGTTCGGCGAGGACGATGCCGCCGTAGACCTTCTTGATGAGTCCCTGCTGTTCGAGCTCTGCGATATCGCGGCGTATGGTGTTCTTGGAGACCTGGAACGTATCGCAGAGATCGTTGATGGATATGTTGTGCACACTTTTCAACAATTCATGGATGCGGTTGATTCGATCGATTTTCATGAGAGATCACCTGCTTCTGCGCCTGAGGCACATGGAGTGCCGAATCATTACACAACATGCGCCAATAGGCATTCAAGAAATAACCAATTTATGAGTAAGTTTGTTTACTTTCATTATAAGCGAATCGTCGGTAAGAAACAAGAGAAAACAGAAAAAAGTACCATTTTTCATGGACCGGACTGTGCAGGAACGGCAAGCCTTAAGCAATACTTATCATATAGAATCATCATGATTACTAATGATTATCAGAAAAAATAAAATTCCGCAAAATCTTGCCAAAAAGTCCAAAACAGTATTGACAACGTGACGTAAAAGTATTAAATTATAGCCATAAGGTAATCAAAAGGTTATCAACAACAGCGTTGATACTATCATCAGAATAGGAGAGTGGACAACATGGGTTATACGTTTATGGTTCCGGCAAAGATCATCTCGGGCACGAATGTCATTGAAGAACTCGGCCAGCACATCCAGGGCAAGGGCACGAAGGCCCTGATCGTCACGGATCAGTTCATGGTCAAGTTCGGCAATGCGGCGAAAGTCGAGAATGCGCTCGCCAAGGCGAACATCCCGTATGTCACCTTCGCTGGTGCCAACTCGGAGCCGACGGACAAGATCGTCGATGCCGGCCTGAAGGTATACCGTGAAGAAGGCTGCGACTTCCTCGTCGCTCTCGGCGGTGGCAGCCCGATGGATACGGCAAAGGCCATCATGTTCATGTCGACGCAGCCGGAAGGCAAGAAGATCAACGAGTTCATGCATGTCAACATCGACATGCCGGTCCCGTATCTCGTCGCCATCCCGACGACGGCTGGCACGGGCTCTGAGGTCACGAAGAACACGATCATCGCTGACACGGAGAACAACGTCAAGATGCTGCTCGGCGGCCCGTCCATCATCCCGGCTCTCGCTGTTGTCGATCCGACCTTCACGATGACGGCTCCGCCATCCGTCACGGCTGCAACGGGTATCGATGCACTCTGCCATTCGATCGAGGCTTACACGAGCCGCAAGGCACAGCCGCTTACCGATACGTTTGCACTTTCGGCCATCAAGAAGATCCATAAGAGCCTGCCGATCTGCTACAAAGATGGCAAGAATGTTGAGGCTCGCCTGCAGATGAGCATTGCGGCAACGGAAGCTGGCATCGCCTTCAACAACGCCTCCGTTACGATCGTCCATGGCATGAGCCGCCCGATCGGCGCTCTGTTCCACATCGCACACGGTGTCTCGAACGCCATCCTGCTGCCGGCCTGCATGAAGTTCGCCATCGAGGAGAACACGGCACGCTTCGCCACGATCGCTCGCGTCATGGGTGTTGCAGACGACGCTACGCCGGACCACGATGCAGCTGAGGCATTTGTCGCAGAGGTCTCGCGCTTCTGCAAGGAAGTCGGCATCCCGTCGGCAGAATCCCTGCTCGAGCAGCGCGGCTTTACGAAGGAAGACTTCCTCGCACAGCTCGACAAGATGGCTTCCGATGCTCTCGAGAGCGGCAGCCCGCAGAACACGATGCGCATCCCGACGAAGGAACAGCTCATCGAGATCTACAAGGAACTCTTCTGATTTCGCAAGAATCCGCATGATAGAATAGGAGGGGTGGTCATGCCACTCGTACATTTGACAGACCTCATAAGCAAACCGGACAATACATACGCGATCGGCGCGTTCAATGTCTCGGATATGGAGATGGCCATGGGTGCCATCAAGGCGGCAGAAGAGCTCCATGCTCCGCTGATCCTGCAGATCGCGGAAGGCCGCCTGCGCTACTCGCCGCTCGACCTGCTTGGCCCCGTGATGATCGCGGCCGCCAAGAAGTGCTCGATGCCGACGGCCGTTCATCTCGACCACGGCAGCACAATGGAGACGATCAAGCTCGCGCTCGACCTCGGCTTCACGTCCGTCATGTTCGACGGTTCGAAATACCCGCTCGACGAGAACATCGCCCGCACACAGGAAGTCGTCAAGCTCGCGAAGAGCTACGGCGCTGATGTCGAAGGTGAGATCGGCCGCGTCGGCGGCGCGGAAGGCGACTACAAGAGCGTGGATGTCCTCGTCACGAGTGTCGAGGAAGCCAAGCGCTTTGCCGAGGAATCCGGCATCGATGCGATGGCCGTTGCAATCGGCACGGCCCATGGCAACTACAAGGAGACGCCGAAGCTCCGCATCGACCGCCTCAAGGAGATCCATGCAGCCGTCAAGACGCCGCTTGTCCTGCACGGCGGCACGGGCCTGACGGAAGAGGACTTCCGGACTTGCCTCGCCAACGGCATCCAGAAGATCAACATCGCCACGGCGTCGTACGATGCCTCGGCTGCGAAGATCAAGGAAGTCGCCGCAGCGAACCCGCAGGCAAAGTACTTCGATTTCAGCGATGCCATCGTACAGGGCACCTACGAGAACGTCAAGAAACACATGCACATCTTCGGTCTCGAACAGAAGGCATGAGGAGGATAAAGATATGGCACTCATTAGCTTTGATGAAAACAAGAAACGCGATGTCGTCCTGATTGGCCGCGTCACGCTGGATTTCAATCCGAATGAACTCAACCGCACGCTGGACAAGGTCAAGACCTTCTCCATGTACCTCGGCGGTTCGCCGGGCAACATGGCGGTCGGCATCAACAAGTTGGGCAAGAAGGTCGGCTTCATCGGCTGCGTATCCGACGACCAGTTCGGCGACTTCGTCCTCAACTACTTCAATGAGCGCGGCATCGACACGTCCCAGATGACGCGCGCCAAGAACGGCGAGCGCATGGGCCTGACGTTCACGGAGATCAAGAGCCCGACGGAGTCGAGCATCCTGATGTACCGCGACCAGGTCGCTGACCTCGAGATCGCACCGGAAGATGTCGACGAGCAGTACATCGCCGACAGCAAGATCCTCATTGTCTCCGGCACGGCGCTCTCGAAGAGCCCGTCGCGCGAAGCCTGCCTGCTGGCTGTCCAGTATGCCAAGAAACATGGCACGCGCGTCATCTTCGATATCGACTACCGTCCGTACAGCTGGCGCAGCAAGAAGGACATCCAGATCTACTACTCGCTGCTCGCAAGCATGGCCGATGTCATCATCGGTTCGCGCGATGAGGTCAACCTCACGGAAGGCCTCGACGAGGAGGCAACGGAGCCGGCAGACCACGTCATCGCCGAGAAGTACATTGAGCAGGGTGCCAAGATCGTCATCATCAAGCACGGCAAGAAGGGTTCGATCGCTTACACGGCCGACAAGAAGGCCTATAAGGTCGAGTCGTATCACATCAAGCTGCTGAAGTCGTTCGGTGGCGGCGATGCGTATGGCAGCGCCTTCGTCTATGGCCTGCTCGCAGGCTGGACGGTGTCGCAGGCACTGCAGCACGGCACGGCACATGCCGCTATGGTCGTCGCAAGCCACAGCTGTTCGGATGCCATGCAGACGGTCGAGCAGATTGACGCCTTCATGCAGGAACATAAAGACGAGAAAGTCATCACGGAATTGGATTGGGAGGCAGCATTATGAGATTCGGTCGCTTAGGTCAGCTCAAGCACGGCTACAATGCAATGACGACGCGCGAGAGTGACATGCTCATGGATATCGGTTACCAGGAGATGGATGAGAACGAGATCGTTGAGTTCGAAGATCCCCTCCAGGAGACGGCCTTCGTCATCACGACGGGCGATGTGGAGATCTGCTGGAATGGCAAGAAAGAGCTCATGCATCGCGAGTCGCTGCTCGACGAGAACCCGTACTGCCTGCACGTGCCGCACGGCGTCAAGGTCGTCGTCAAGGCCCTGAAGAAATCGGAGCTCCTGATCCAGAAGACGCTCAACGACCGCGACTTTGAGCCGGTCTTCTACCGTCCGAAAGATGTCCAGGCTGATGTTTTCGGCGGCGGCGTATGGCAGGGCACGGCAGAACGCACGGTCCGCACGATCTTCGATTACGACAATGCGCCGTACTCCAACATGGTCAACGGCGAAGTCATCATGACGCCGGGCTGCTGGACGGGCTACACGCCGCACAATCATCCGCAGCCGGAAGTCTACACCTACAAAGTCGACCGTCCGCAGGGCTTTGGCTGTGCGTTCATCGGCGACAACGTCTTCAAGATCGAGGACAACACCTGGTCGGAGATCTCGGGCGGCTACATGCATCCGCAGTGCGCAGCTCCTGGCTACGCTATCTGGTACAGCTGGATGATTCGTCATCTCGACGGCGATCCGTGGAAGAAAACGCGCAATGACCTGCCGGAGCACACCTGGTTGCTCGAGCCGGATGCCGATTCGAAGATCTGGCAGCCGCACAAGAAGTGATAGCGTATCCGCGACGTGGTGAAACGTGGCATAGTGGAGGGGATTCCAATGGCTAAGACAATCAGACTCACGGTAGCACAGGCTCTCGTGAAGTTCCTCAATAATCAGTATGTAGAATTTGACGGCAAGGAAGTGCCGATGTTCGAAGGCATCTTCGGCATCTTCGGCCACGGCAATGTCATCGGCATCGGGCAGGCTCTCGAAGAGGATCCGGGCCATCTGATCATGCGCATGGGCCGCAATGAGCAGGGCATGGCACACGCAGCGATGGGCTTTGCAAAGCAGAAGCGCCGCAAGCAGATGTACGCCTGCACGTCTTCTGTCGGCCCGGGCGCTGCCAACATGGTCACGGCAGCTGCTACGGCTACGGCAAACTGCATCCCAGTCCTGTTCCTGCCGGGCGACACGTACGCTGACCGCCAGCCGGATCCGGTACTCCAGCAGATGGAGCAGACGGTAAGCCTGACGACGACGACGAACGACGCTTTCCGCGCCGTCTGCAAATATTGGGACCGCGTCACGCGTCCTGAGATTCTCATGACGGCCTGCATCAATGCGATGCGCGTCCTGACGGACCCAGCTGAGACGGGTGCTGTCTGCATCGCTTTGCCGCAGGATGTCGAGGGCGAGGCTTGGGATTATCCTGAGTACTTCTTCCAGAAGCGCGTCCATCACATCGACCGCGTAAAGCCGACGGAACGTGCCATCGAAGAGGCTGTCAAGGCCATCGCGAAGGCTGAGCGTCCGCTGATGATCTTCGGCGGCGGCGTCAAGTACTCCGAGGCAGAGGCGGTATTCCAGAAGTTCGCTGAGAAGTACGGCATCCCGTTCGGCGAGACGCAGGCCGGCAAGGGCACGATCACGTGGGAGCATGAGCTCAACATGGGCGGCGTCGGCGAGACGGGCGGCCTTGCAGCCAACACGCTTGCAAAAGATGCAGATGTTGTCATCGGCGTCGGCACGCGCTACACGGACTTCACGACGTCCTCCAAGTGGATCTTCCAGAACCCGAACGTCCAGTACGTCAACATCAACGTCTCCCGCTTCCATGCCTACAAGCTCGATGGCATCCAGGTTGTCGGCGATGCCGGTGCGGCACTCGAGATGCTCGACGAGGCCCTCGGCAAGACGGGCTATCATGTATCGGATGCCTATGCTGCGGACATCAAAGCCGCAAAGGCAGCCTACACGAAGGAAGTCGAGCGCGTCTTCCACATCCAGTTCGGCGACAACTTCGTGCCGGAAGTCAACGATGACTTCGACTACAAGGCTGCAGAGAAGGCCTATAAAGAAGCCGTCGGCGAGACGCTGCCGCAGACGCGTGTCCTCGGCCTGCTCGAAGAGCACATGGATCCGAACGGCATCATCGTCGGTGCATCGGGCTCCCTGCCAGGCGATCTGCAGCGCGTATGGCGTCCGAAGACGGTTGGCAGCTACCACGTTGAGTACGGCTTCTCCTGCATGGGCTATGAAGTCAACGCAGCACTCGGCGTCAAGCTCGCTGAGCCTCAGCGCGAAGTCTATGCGCTCGTCGGCGACTACGCTTACATGATGCTCCATTCGGAACTGCCGACGTCCATCGCTGAGGGCAAGAAGATCAACGTCATCCTGTTCGACAACATGCAGGGCGGCTGCATCAACAACCTCGAGATCGGCCACGGCCAGGGCAGCTACGGCACGGAGTTCCGCTTCCGCAACGAGAAGACGGGCCAGCTCGACGGTGCCTATGTACCGGTTGACTTCGCCATGAACGCCGCTTCCTACGGCTGCAAGAGCTACACGGCTCATACCGAGGAAGAGCTCATTGCGGCCATCGAAGATGCTAAGAAGCAGAAAGTCTCGACGCTCATCGACTGCAAGGTCATGCCGAAGACGATGGTTCATGGTTACGGTGACTGGTGGCGTGTCGGCGTCGCACAGGTCTCCAAGAGCAAGAAGATCCACGACTGCTACGAGAATCTCATGAAGCCGCATTACGATGCAGCTCGCAAGTATTGATCCGTTTTCTTGTCTATCTTGTGTATGAAGGGTACCTGCCGCATCTGCGGCGGGGAGGCCCTGTTGTATAAATTGAATTTTGGGGGTTTATCAAATGGCTAATATCAAACTTGGTATCGCTCCGATTGCTTGGACGAACGACGACATGCCGGATCTCGGCAAAGAGAACACGTTTGAACAGTGTGTCAGCGAGATGGCTCTGGCTGGCTTCACGGGTTGCGAGATCGGCAACAAGTACCCGAAAGATCCGGCCGTCCTCAAGAAGGCTCTTGATCTGCGCGGACTCCAGATCGCCAGCGCATGGTTCAGCTCTTACCTCCTCACGCAGCCGTACGAGCAGGTCGAGAAAGACTTCATCAAGCACTGCGAATTCCTCAAAGCCATGGGCGCGAAGTTCTGCAACGTCGCAGAGCAGGGCACGAGCGTTCAGGGCAAGCTCGACAAGGCTGTCTTCCGCGACAAGCCGCACAACACGGAAGAGCAGTGGAAGACGCTCGCTGAGGGCCTCAACAAGCTCGGTGCTGTCGCCAAGAAGATTGGCCTGACGATGACGTACCATCATCACATGGGCACCTGTGTCCAGACGACGGAAGAGATTGACCGCCTCATGGAGATGACGGATCCAGACCTCGTCTTCCTGCTCTACGATACGGGCCATCTCGTCTGCTCCGGTGAGGACCCGATCTACATCCTCAAGAAGTACCTGCCGCGCATCCGTCACGTACATCTCAAGGACATCCGCATGGACATCCGCAACAAAGTCAAGGAAGAGAACATGAGCTTCCTCGCAGGCGTCCGCGCAGGCATGTTCACGGTCCCGGGCGATGGCGACTTCGACTTCGGTCCGGTCTTCGACATCATCAATGACAGCGACTACGATGGCTGGTTCATCGTCGAAGCTGAGCAGGATCCGGCCAAAGCCAATCCGCTCGAGTACGCGATCAAAGCTCGCAAGTACATCAAGGAAAAAGCACATATCTGATTGCCGTAAGGCATCGGATTCCCAGAAAGGCTGCTCTCCTGTCCACTATGGGCAGGGGAGCCTTTTTTTCTGTCGGTTCACCGTTTCTCTTGGAATTATTCAGGATCATCTAGAAAGGAATTATCCCCATGGGCATCAGCATGATTGTCTTCAGCCTGATACTTTTGATGTTCTTCGCGTATCGTGGCTATTCCATCATCTTCATCGCACCGATTTTCGCCGTCGTCGCCGCCATCGGCAGCGGCCACGCCTCCATGCCGGTCTACAGTGAGATCTACATGACGAAAGCCGCGGAGTACATCAAGACGTATTACCCCGTCTTCCTGCTCGGCGCCGTCTTCGCCAAGATCATGGAGCAGGGAGGGCTCGCGGCGGCCGTGGCCGACAAGATCGTCTCGGCGCTGGGCCGCGACAAGGCCATTCTGGCCGTACTGCTCGGATGCGGCGTCCTGACGTACGGCGGCCTCTCTGTCTTCGTCGTCGCCTTTGTCATGTACCCATTTGCTGCCATCCTCTTCAAGCAGGCTGATATCCCGAAGCGTCTGTTGCCGGGGCTGCTCTGGATGGGTATCTTCACCTACAGCATGGTGGCCATCCCGGGCACACCGCAGATCCAGAACATCATCCCGACGTCGTTCTTTGGCACTTCGACCTGGTCGGCTCCGGTGCTCGGCCTCATCGGTGCCGTGCTCTACTTCGGACTGGCCTGGGGCTGGATCAGCTATCGCCACAAGAAACTCAAGGCAAAGGGTGAGGGATACGGTCACCATGTGCTCAATGAGCCGGAGGAGTCGCGGGAGGCTCTGCCGGACTGGCGCCTGTCCTCACTGCCGCTGCTTCTCGTCATCGTGCTGAATCTCCTGATCAGCAATCCGTTCCACTGGGATTGGGCGTACCACTGGGATCCGGAAAGCCTCGACAGTTTCATCCCACTGCACCTCTCCCTGCTCGCGGGCGGCGTCGACAAGGTACAGGCCATCTGGTCCATCAATGCGGCTCTTATCGTGAGCTCCATCGTCGCGGCCATCATCGGCCGCAGACGGCTGAGACTCAAGGGCGGTCTCTCAAAGCCCATCAACACGGGAGCCATCGGCTCGACGACGGCCATCCTCAACGTAGCTTCAGGCTACGCCTACGGCTGTGTCATCGCAGCCTTGCCAGCCTTTACGATCATCAAGGAAGCATTGCTCGGCCTGCACCTCGGCGACGGCCCGCTGATGTCTGCCATCGTGACGACGGGCATCATGACGGGCGTCACGGGCTCTTCCTCGGGCGGCATGACGATTGCCCTCGGCATGCTCGGACAGGAGTGGCTGGCCTGGGCGCAGCAGATCGGCATGAGTGCAGATGTCCTGCACCGCATCATCTGCATGGCCTCTGAGTGCATTGATACCGTGCCGCAGTCGGGCGCACTCGTCACACTGCTCGCCGTCTGCGGCCTGACGCATCGCGAGTCGTATTACGACGTTGTGATCCTGACGCTCCTGAAGACGCTTGTCGTCTTCGCCTGCCTGGGCGTCTACCTGATGACAGGTATTGAATGACGAGCAGCAGAGATCGAGACGCTAGAAAAAGGAGGATGTCTCATATGGACGAAGCGACAAAACGAAAGACGTATTTCCTGTTGGCGGCGACGACGATCATCTGGGGCATCCAGCCGCTCTGCATCAAGTGGCTCGTGACGACCTGGTCGCCTGTGACGATCACGGCCATGCGCTACTACCTGATTGGCACGACGCTCCTGGCACTCTCCGTCTACCGCGGCGAGCGCCTGCTGCCGCCGCGCAGTTGCCTCCTCGGTCTCTTCTTCATGGGGGTCACGGGCATTGGGCTCAATAATGTCATGCAGTTCACGGGCCTCGCTATCTCGACGGTGACGAACTGCACGCTGATCGCGGCGGCCAGCCCCGCCATCACGGCATTCATGGCGGTCATCTTCGTGCGCGAGCGGCTGAGCCTGCTGGCCTGGGGAGGCATCGTCCTGTCCTTCCTCGGCGCGCTGCTCGTCATCAGCCACGGCTCGCTCAACGTGATCCAGACGATGTCGTTCAATGCAGGCGATATCCTCTTCCTGCTCGCGCAGGTGGCCTGGACGACGTATTCTCTGATTGCCCTGAAGATCATGCGCTGTATGTCTGCGCTTCAGACGACGGGCTGGGCCGGGCTCTTCGGCGCCTTCATCGTGACGGGCTACGGCCTAGTGACGGGGCAGTTCGCGCCCGTCATGCTGACGCCCACGCTCTGGATTGCGTTCTTTTACACGGTCATCTTCGGCGGCGTCATGGCGATGCTCTTCTGGAACATCGGCGTGCACAATGCCGGTGCCAGCGTCACCTCCATCTTCCAGAACATCACGCCAGTCGTCGGCATGATCGGCGGTGTCCTCTGCTTCGGCGAGGTCATCGGCATCATGGAACTGCTCGGCGCAGCGGCCATCTTTGGCGGCGTCTACCTGACGACACATGGCGGCCTTCGGTGAGTCGGCCCTCAGAGAGATTACTAGAAAAGCGGTCAGATGCATGGCGTTTGACCGCTTTTCTTATTGTTTCAGAGGCAAAAAAACAATATTTTATAGCAAGATAATTCGCCTTCATAAAGATAGCCCCAAGAAAGCATTGAAAATGCTAAGAAAGATAACAAAAGAAAATCATAACATACTCAAGAAAGACAAGAAAGTATAGATGAAATAGTTCGAAAAATATTAATATAGTATATAGATAGAGATGAAGAGCGACTTCATCCACGAGATATCAAATGTATCATCATTCAATATTCAATTGGGAGGGGTTTTCAATGAGTAATCCAGGAGCAGCTCCGGCTGAATCCGGTGCACATCTGCCTTGGCTGACGCGTATAGCGTACGGTCTCGGTGATACGGCACAGAACGTCGTCTGGGGTGCAATGGGCATCCTGACATTTTTCTACACCGACTACGCGGGCATCGACCCGGCCATGGTCGGTCTGGTCATGTTGATTTCCCGTTGCTTCGATGGTTTCTCTGATGTCATCATGGGCTTCCTCGTCGAGCGCACGAATTCAAAATGGGGCAAATCGAGACCGTGGATTCTCTGGATGAGCGTACCATTCGCAATTTCCATCGTCCTCATCTATACGGTACCACATGGTTCCTCGGCTATGCAGTTTGCATACTTGTTCGTGACCTACAACCTCTGCACGACGGTCTGCTACACGGCACTCAACCTGCCGTACGGCTCGCTGTCCGCGATGATGACGCGCTCCTCGAAAGAGCGTGACATGCTTTCCATCACGCGTATGTGCCTGTCTCCTTGGGGCCGTATCCTTTCCGTCTCGGCTACACTGCCGCTCGTCAAGATTTTTGGCGACAATCAGATGGCCTGGGTCGAAGTCATGAGCGTATGGGCTGTCGTTGCCCTGCTGCTGCTGCTCTTCTGCTTCTCGAAATGTAAAGAGACGGTCGTCATCGAGGCGCGCAAGAAGGTCGCTAAGGTACCAGTCGGCAAAGCACTCAAGTGCCTGGCCGTCAACAAATACTTCTGGGCTGGTATGATCATCTGGATGATGCAGAACGTCATCTTCACGATCACCGGTACCATCCTGCCGTATTACTGCAAGTACATCTTCATGGATGATTCGCTGTACAGCGGACTGTACCTCTTGGAGACGCTCATCACGATCTTTGTCATGGCCGTCTTCAGCCCGAGACTCCTCAAGCGTTTCGGCAAGCGCAACATGAGCCTTTACGGTGTCATCATCTGCTTCGTCGGTCATGCGATCTTCCTGCTGAACCCGACGGACTTCAACTGGGTCGTCTTCAGCTGCGTCATCCGCGGCATCGGTTTTGCTCCGGTCCAGTCCGTCATCTTCGGCTTCCTCGGCGATGCTGTTGAGTATGGCCAGTGGAAGACCCACATCCGCCAGGAAGGCCTGATCTTCTCCGGCGGCTCCGTCGGCACGAAGGTTGGCTCCGGCCTCACGAGTGCAGCCTTGACGGGCCTGCTCTCCTACGTTGGCTATGTTGCATCTTCTTCGGGTGCAGTCGCTCAGTCTCAGGACGTCATCAACATGATCGTCTCCATTTACGAGTGGGGCCCGATCTTCGTCTGGGCTGTCCTGCTTCTCATCCTGTTCTTCTACAAGCTCGATAAGGTCTATCCGCAGATCATGCGCGACCTCATCGCTCGCGAAGCAAAAGGCGAACTCTGATATCTGCTATATGTACAGCCGGCTTGTTCTACGGATGAGCCGGCTTTATATTTGAAATTCTTTGCATTCTGGAAGGAGAGGGAATTTATGGAAAAGAACACTCTTGTCACGATCACGCGCCAGTACGGCAGCGGCGGCCGCGAGGTCGCTGACCTCGTGGCGAAGAAGATGGGCGTACGTCGCTATGACCGCAAGGTCGTAGCCATGGCTGCCGAGAAGCTCGGCGATGAGGCGAACTTCCACGATCTCATTGAGCGCTCGTACAATGCGCCGGACAACTGCCTTGGCAACCTCGGCGACTATGCCTATGAGCGCGTGCCGCAGCACAACCGCATGTACATCGAGCAGGCCAAGGTCATCCTCGAGGTCGCGAAAGGGGACGGCAGCGCTGTATTCCTCGGCCGCTGCGCGGACTACATCCTCAAGGACCAACCCAATACATATTCCTTCTTCATCTATGCGGATGATGATTACCGCCTGGCCCGCGCCAAGACGCACTATGCCGGCCATACGATCAAGGAGCTCGATGCCGAGGACAAGCACCGCGAGCAGTACTATGCTTATTACACGGGCCGCACCTGGGGCGATCCGCAGAACTACGACCTCATGATCAACACGAGCAAGATTTCGCTCGAGGCCGCAGCTGACCTGATCATTTCGTACATCGAACTGCGTCAGAAAAAAGCGGCTGAGGCCTGAGACATCGTTTCACAAAAAATAAACCATCCATACGGATGGTTTATTTTTTGCTGTGTTCAGTTGCGGAAATGCTGCCTGCTCGCATTGGCAATGCGCACGAGCGTCAGCATAACGGGGACTTCCGTCAGCACGCCGACGGTCGTCGCGAGAGCTGCGGGGCTCGTCACGCCGAACAGCGCGATGCCAGGTCACGAAGAGTCCTTTGGGCGCCCTGCCGACGGCCTTGACGCTCTGGAAGTCGACCTTCATCATCATCGGGTAGATCATGAGCCAGATCAGGATGGCGATCGGGATCGAGATGCTGTCAACCTGGAGTGTCGAGAGAAAGGCGGGCACAGACGGCAGGAAGTGGCCGATGGCGACGCCGACGATCATGCAGAGCAGGACCCAGACGGTCAGGTAGCGCTGGAAGAAATTGATGCCGCTCGCTTGTTCATGTTGCATAGAAAACACCTCTTGGATAGATAGATAGAAATTTGTAAATCTATAAAAGAAAAAAATACTGCCGTCACTCGCGGCAGTGGCAGTCAGTGGCCAGGTCATCTGTCGGCGTTGTGTGGCCGAGTGCCTGGAGGCAGGCGCCGATTCTGTCGAGCGTCTCGGCCTGGCGTGTGTAGTAGATCCACTTTCCCGCCTTGCGGCTCGTGACGAGTCCTGCGTCGCAGAGGATTTTCATGTGGTGTGAGAGTGTTGGCTGTGAAAGTGGCAGATTCCCGAGCAGCACGCAGGCGCATTGCTCCCCACTGCCCAGAAGCTCGAGGATATGCAGTCGGTTGGCATCTGCCAGGGCCTTGAGAATCTTGACGGTTTCCATGGAATCCATCGAAAGCACCTCCTGTAGTCATATCGATGTATATCAATGTAATAAGCTCAGTATAGAGCAGGGACAGGGGGGTGTCAAGGCGTCTGACAGGATGCTATAAGATCTTGTGAATCTTATTTTTCTTTTGACTCGATGTGGTAGTATAAAAGATATATGTGAATGGCGTTGCGCATTTGTAGGAGGCGATTTTCTTGATCAAGGCATTATGCTTGATTTATCTGATCTGGGGCATGAATTGGGTCGTCATGAAGACGGCGAATTCATTCTTCCCGCCCATTACCTTTGTGGCGTACCGATTTTTGTTCGGTGCGGCCGTCCTGTTGTCGGTCTGGCTCTGGCTGCGCCTGCCGCTGCCGAAGAAGAAGTACTGGCCGTGGATTTTTCTCACAGGCATCCTGCAGATGGGACTCAACAACATCGCGGCGCAGACGAGCATGGTGACGCTCGGCGCAGGCATGGTCTCCGTGCTCAATTACAGCATGCCGGTCTTTGCCGCCGTCATGGCGCACTTCTTGCTTGGAGAGAAATTGACATGGCGCAAGGGGTTCGGCATTGTTCTGGCCCTTGCCGGCATGGCCGTCCTCATGGATGTGCATGCGGGCGGCGATGTCACGGCCATCTTCATCGGCCTTCTGAGCGCCGTCTTCTGGGGCCTCGCGAGCATCTTCGTCAAGCTCAAGCTGTCGGATGTCAACGCGATTTCCCTGACGACGTGGCAGATGGTCTGTGCCTCCTTGACGCTGCTCGTCTATACGACAGTCGTGCCGCAGGGACCGGTCATCTGGAACAAAGAATCCATCCTCTGCCTGCTCTACAACGGCGTGCTCGCTTCCGCTCTGGCATTCTTTCTTTGGAGCTGGATCCTGCAGCACATCGAGGTCAGCAAGGCATCCGTCGCGGTGCTGGCTGTGCCAATCGTCGGCGTCATCGGCGGTATTATCTGCCTCGGCGAACCCATGACGCTGCATATCCTTTTGGGCATGCTCATGATCATGGCCGGCATCTACACCGTTGTCACGCACGAGAGACAGCAAGCATGAAACAGCCCGCTCATATGAGCGGGCTGTTTCACGTTTCTGGCAGGGGGGTCTGGACCCA
>ERZ1031347.178-NODE-178-length-30722-cov-31.881860_pt1 | contig 30722 bp, 23 predicted proteins | sample MGYA00517106_ERZ1031347 | MGnify/ENA primary metagenome ERZ1031347 (study PRJEB33719, sample SAMN04261392) | wastewater metagenome | biome: periurban shantytown; feature: human; material: feces | host: Homo sapiens | place: Peru: Lima | collected 2012-07-19 ...
GGCTCGGCGTAAGGCCGGCCCCGTTTTTTGTTTGAGGGATTTTCCGACCGTCCAAAAATCCACGCCCATGCATCACTCACACATCTCTCGTCTCTCATTCGTCACTAATACGAGAGATAGCAGAAAAACGAGAGATAAATATGAGAGATAACAATGCTGCAAGGTGGCTGGGGGATTGAGACAAAGTTCCCGTATATATGTGTTAACCTGCGCAAACGTGATTTGATTGAACCGATAACGGCATTTTTGTCTCCCATCTCTCACTCATCTCTAAGCTGAGAGATAAATGAGAGATGAGAGATAATTACGAGAGATAGCTGAGAGATAGATAGACAGACGGTCTGTCGGGAACATACATCGCTGTCAGATTGGTGCCGCGCGCGGAGCAGCTGCACGTTCACCCGTGCCTCGCATCCCGCCATTTCACGCGCTGCACATCGAAACCTGCGGCAAAGCAGTTACAATAGCCCAATGTGCATCGCGCACGACGATGATATCGGCGCCCGCGACTAGGGGAGAATACATGGCAGAGCAACAGATAACGCCGGGGACTAAGCTTCAGGTGGCATTCGACGTGCCCATGGGCCAAAAAACCGACTTCAACATGCTCGCCACGTACAAAGAGGACCTGGACGAGGCGTACTTCCTTATGAGCGCGCCCATGCTCACCGGCAAGCCGCTGCTCATGGACGAAAACCAAAAGCTCCTGCTGCAATACAAAGTGGGCGAGGAGACGTTCGTGCTCGCCGGCTATCCCGAGGCAGTCGAGAAAAAGGGCATCCGTACCTACTGGAAAATGCGCAAAGTCGCCGAGCAGCGCACCTTTGTCAAGCGCCGCGACGAGCGTTTTAAGGTCGCTATGCGCCTGACCTACCAGCGCGACAACGCGCCGACCCCCGAGCCCGAGGATGCCATGACCATCGACGTTTCGGCCGGCGGTCTGGCTATTTACCTCAACGATTACCCCGACGTGGGCGAGGCCCTGGCCGTGCAAATGCCCGCGATCCGCCTGCAGGGCGAGCGCCACGAGCTGCCCGAGCAGCTGGGCATCGTGTGCTGGGTGCGCCGCGCGCCCAAGGGCAGCCTGTACCGCAACGTCTGCGGCCTGCAGTTCCGTTACGCCGACGACATGGAGCGCGAGCTCGTCAAAGAATACGTCGGCTACATCCGCGCCAAATATAAGCTCTGATCGCCATGGCACCGTTCAAGCGAAACGACAACAAAGATCAAACTGCCGAGGGTTTGGCCGAGGGCCAGGCCGAGGGCGCAGCCGAGGATTTGACCGGGGGCATGGCTGAGGATTTGACCGAGGGTCAGCCCGAGGACGCCCCCAGCACCGACCCCGCTCCGCGCAAGCACTTCGGCAAACCCAAACGCAAGCCCAGGCCCAAGCGCAAGCCCAAACGCAACCTCCGCGGCGTGGTGCGCATCGAAGAGCTGGAGCAGGCGCTGGCCGACCAGGACCTCGACGACATCGACCCCGACGCGGTCGTATCCATGTATATGCCCAAACGCCGCATGGAGCGCATTGGCGCGGCGCTGCTGCGCATGGACAAGCTGCAAAAGGCCCTTGTGGTGTTGGCGCTTGCCTTTGGCGTGCTGTTCGCTCTGTCGTTTATGCAGGAAAACATGGGTAACTTCACCATCAACCTCAACCGCCTGGAGCTGTTTCGCCGCGGCGTGGCCATTGCCGACAACGGCGACTTTAACAACGCCACCGCGCGCCTGGCGGCCGACGCCGTGGACAACGGCACCAATATCGCTGCCGAGGATCTGCCCGACAATCTGGACGATATCGACGGCAGCCACAACGGCAAGAACTACGTGGCGTACACCTTCTATATCCGCAACGCCGGCAAGACCGACCTGGGCTACAGCGCCAAGCTCAAGGTGGTCAGCGCCAGCAAGGGCGTGGAGAAGGCGGCGCGCGTGCGCGTGTATCGCAACGGCGAGCCCACCACCTACGCGGCGACCGCGGCCGACGGCAACCCCGAGCCCAACACCGAGCCGTTTGCGTCCAAAGACGTGGTGACCACCATCAGCCACAACAACTTCCGCGTGGGCGACGTTGACAAGTACACCGTGGTCATTTGGCTGGACGGCGACGACCCGGAGTGCGTGGACAAGATCATCGGCGGCGCGGTGGAGTTCGGCTTCGATTTCGATTCGTCCGAGACCGACGACACGAGCTTGTTCATTAAGTTCGTGCAGGATATTGCCGATACCCTCACCGGCAACGACCCCATTAGCGCGAGCGGCAACGAGGCGCCCGATTACTACAAGGACCACAACGTGACCTGGAGTAACCGCCGCAACCAAAAGAACTCACCCGCGGGAGACGGGGACAAGTAGAACGAACAAGCGCCGGGCTGGGATTGATTTCCCGGCCCGGCGCTTTTGTTATGCCGAGGTTTTGTCGGCGGCGGTGGGAGCGGCCGAGGCGTCGCCCAGCAAGAACATTCGTAGCGCGAGCTTGATCGCGTAGCCCGGTTTGACCTCGGTCGCATTTCCCATGCGCTCGCCGAGGTCGCCGCAATAGGCGTAAACGTCACGGATCAGGTTTGCGCCCGAGAGGGTGAACATGTAGCCTGCGTCCGAAAGTGCATTGGGCGCTGCAGGCAGCTCCGCGGCCTGGCAAAAGCTGACGAGATCGGGAGCCATGACGGCGCCGTAGTCAATCGCGCGCCCGTTATCCAGTGCGGCTTGCTCCTGTTCACGGGTGTACGCCAACGCCGCCGCCAGCACAAAGCTCGGCGTGGGCGCATTGACGTCGTCGGTTGTGGCGACGAGCTTGCCGGCCGCCTGCGTAACCAGCCAAGCGACCTCACGCTGGCAGCGAACGGCCTTACGCGTCACCGGTTTGATGGAGCCGGACGAAACGCTTCCCTTGGGTTGATTGGCGGCAGCCATGGTGCCCTCCCAACAAACATCCCGCGTAAGCAGGCAGAAATTACACGTGCTACACCAGTATAGCGAGTGGGGGAGAGGCGGGAGGCTTGTGCTCGGAGGTGCCTCCGGCGTGTCCTTTGAGCTATTGCTTAAGACGGACTTATCGACTGCTCGACGATGCACGTCAAAATCGTTCGAACAAAGTCGCATAACCCAAGGTAGCCACGCGAATATGTCGCACTCTAAGCCGCCGAAAACTCATAAGGAAATCGTAAGTATTATGGTATTCTCATTTCCATATTTTAAGGATGGGCAAGCAACATCCAACACGAAAGCGCGGGCTCCCCTTCCGGGCTTCTCGAGGGTCATCTGGGATGAATGGGGAAAGAAAGGGGTCCGCATGGATACCAAGGCATTAAAAAAGCAGATGGGCGCCGCCATCGCCATGGTCCTCGTGGCAGCCGTAGCCCTCGGCTCCGCCACGTTCGCATGGTTTGTGAGCAACAATAAGGTTGACGCCACCACAAGCACGATTTCCGCTCAGTCGAACGCGGCGTATATGTATATCCACAATAAGGATAACGATAATACTGACTTGAGGTCTGATGTCGCTGATATCAAGGAGGACAAGGCGCTCTATCCCGCGACCTGGGCCAAGAACTTTGACGCTAACAAGGTTAAGAGCGCGGACGCGGGTGTTTATCAGTTCGAGACTGCTACTGCTCAGGCTCCTACTGCCTCGGATATCGATGAAGCAACGCGTAAGGCTATCGGTGCTCCTGATTCGGTTGAAGTGCTCAATAAGTATGCAGTCAAGAATACTTTCAAGGTCGGTACAAAGGGCACGAAGCTGACCAATCTTGTTGTTGATCCCACTGATAACGGCATTTCGCTCGTTAGCGGGGATAATAGCAACACTCAGTTTGACAATGCGCTCCGTATTCTTGTGAAGTGCGGTGACAATTGGGTTCTTTGCGATAAGGATCATGTTGTTGAGAGCTCGAACAACAATCTCCTGAAAGATGAGATTCAGCCCGGAGACGCTAACGAAGTTGAAGTTGACGTCTACGTGTTCTATGACGGCGACGACTCCGCCATCTACACCAATAATCTGGGCAGCCTTAAGGATGCTTCTAAGAAGATCAAGGTCACTTTTACCGCTACTGCTGATAACAAATAGCGCTGCGATTGAGTGGGCGGGGGAGAGGTGTCCCCCGCCTTTTTCTTTAGAGAGGAGGATTACCATTGAGCGTTAAACAGATGAAAAAACAGCTTGCAATCGCAGCCTTGTCTGTCGTTATGGCAGCAGTTGCGCTTGGTTCTGCAACGTATGCCTGGTTCGTCTCGAATACAAAGGTAGATGGCACCACCAGCACCGTTAGCGCTCAGGCAAACGGCATGGTCCTCCAAATTGCTTCTGGTCCAAATGCCATTCATAACGGTAGCGATCACCAAACGACCGCCGCAAGTCGTGGTCATGAAATTAGCCCGTCCTCAACGAACGATGCCCTTAACTGGTATGTTCCAAAATCGTGGAACGGTACAAATGTAAGTGGTTACCAGAAGGCAACGATTTCCAAGCAGCTCGAGGGTGGTTATAAGCTCGAGGGAGACCCTAAGACCTATTACGCCTATACGATGGCGGAATATACGCTCTACACGATCAACCAGACTGGTGAGGCTGACGTCTATCTCGACAACAGCAGCTCGAACGGCCCCGTTGTTGTCACCGCGTCGCAAGGCGCTTCGCAAGACTGGTTCAACAAGATCAAAGGCAGCCTTCGCGTGGGCCTGCTGATTAACGATGAGCTCAAGGTCGTCTATGCTCCCGTCCTCCCGACTGGTAAGGGAAATGATGTTTCCGCTACCGAGGGCTGGAGCTGCGTGAACCCTGGCAGCCTTTCCGTGACCATGGCACCGTCCTACGCTCATGTATACGGTGGCAATATGGTCGATCAGAACAACAAAAACTGGGGAGCAACCGGAAGCGGCGACTCCTACGTAAAGCCGACGGGTGAAGCTCAGATGCTCGCCCACGTTGGTTACAAAGGGACGAACTTCAAGGTTGTCATTTGGATGGAGGGCACCGACAACGATTGCCAGAACATGTCTGGACTCGACGTTGGCGAAGGAAGCCCGACTTTCGACGTCACCGTCAGCTTGGTCGGCATCGTGCCTGATTCCAAGTAGTGCAAACGCTACAGTAACTTGGACAAAAGACGAGGGCCAGTTCAGGTTTGAACTGGCCCTCGTCTTGTTTATGCCAATATTGGATTGGCTATAGCCCGTACACCTCAACCATGGCTTCGCCGATGCGGTGGGGAACACCGGTGACGAGCGCGTTGCCCATGCAAAAGGCTCGATGACCGTCGGTCATGCCGGTATCCGTCCAACCCTTGGGGAATCCCTGGAGCTGGTCGAGCTCATCGGGGACGAGACGACGGAAACGACCGTCGGGGCACTCAATGACATGCTTAAAACGGCTGGCGCCCGTGCCGCCTTCGCCCGTGAGGATGGTGCGGCTCGGCTTGTCGGTGGCATCCGGGAAGCTCATGGCTCCCTCGGAATACGTGTACGTGAAGCCCGTCTTCTTATTGGTGCGCTCCTCGCGCTTGCTGCCCTTAAGGTAGCGCCAGTCGGGAAGCTTCTCGTCAGAGATATAGAACTGTTCCGGGACGTTTGCCTCGTCTACAAGCACATCCCCAAGCACGCGGTGCTCGCCATGGTAGTCCTCAGCAAAGTCGCAAGTCAGAACATGGCAGCCCTGCATGACGCCGGCATTCTTGAACTGCGATGACTTTTGACCAACGCCAAAGCGAGTCGAGTTCTCATAAGGATCGGGCAGGACATCGAGCTCGGCCATTTCGTCGGGATAGATGGCGGGGAAGGCCTTCGCCATAACGCCGTTATGCATGCGATCGGCAAGATCGACCTTGCCGGCGTTCTTCTCGCAGAAGATGTAAACGCGCTTGCGACGCTGGGGAAATCCGTATTCCGCAGAGTTGACGACGCGCCATTCGACGGTGTAATCGAGGTCGGCGAGGCAACTCAAAATGATGGCGAAGTCGCGCCCACGCTGAGATGCAGGCGACTTGAGCAAACGGTCAACATTCTCAAAGAGACCAAAGCGGGGCTTCTTCATCTCGAGGAAGTGATAGATGTCCCACCAAAGGACGCCCTTCTTGCCCTCGATGCCGTGCGCCTGATTGAGCGGACGGGCGACGGAGTAGTCCTGGCAAGGGAAGCCGCCTACGACCATTTGCACGTCGGGGATTTCAATCTCGCCGGCCTCAGCCTGCTCCAGGACCTTATTGATATCTTCGTTGACAACGGAATCTTCGCCAAAGCGGTCCATGTAGCAACGTGCCGCAAACTGACGAGATTTAGTTCCGGGCGGTTCCCACTGGTTTGCCCAAATGGTATGGAAGGGGCCAGCGGGCTTCATATAGAAATCCGGATAACGGGAGTCGGCATAGCCTTCGAGGCCTAAACGGAATCCGCCGACACCGGCAAACAGCTCGGCAATCTTGACCTCTGACATGCTATTCCAATCGATATAACGAACGTTTATAAACCAAACTACGATAACCGATCTGGCAAAAAAGATCAACCCTTGATTTTAGCACTCTCAGATAACGTTCATTATTACAGTATGTGCGCACGTCATGGGCTACCATGGGGCTAACTGCGATTTTCGGAGGTACCCCATGTCCAAGAAGCACCTCGATTTCAAGCGCATGCTTGACGATACTGATTTTTCTGACCCCTCAAGCATTGAGCGGTATGCTGCCAATCTCGACGGGATGACGTTTCGCGATATTCTCGAGCTTGGCATTGCGCCGGAGGGGGAGAGTGCGCCCAAGGACTTTGGGTCCAAGAAGTACAAGGGCGGTATGGGAACCCTGATCGAGGAGCGATACTTTGGCTACAAGGCCAACAGCGATGATCGGCCGGATTTTCCCGAGGCGGGTGTGGAACTCAAGGCAACATGCTTCGACGTGCTCAAAGACGGTCGCAAATCTGCCGGTGAACGTCTTGTCTTGACGAGGATTCCCTACGATCGTCCCGTTTCTCTCGACTACGAAAGTTCGCATCTCAAGACCAAGCTCAGCAATATTCTGTTGATTTACTACGGCCGTGATCGCTCCATCGACAAATACGACCAGCGCATTGAGCGTGCAGTCATGGTTCGTTTGCCCGAAGAGGACATGAAGATCATTCGCGCCGACTACGAGAAGATCATTTCGTACATTCAGGATGGTCGCGCGGACGAGCTGTCGGAGGGCATGACTACCTACCTGGGCGCCTGCACAAAGGGTGCAACCGAAGCGACAATGTGGGTCGACCAGTATTATGAGTACTTCAATACCGATACGGGCGAGATTGAACGCCGTCGTGCAAAGCGCCGCGCCTTTTCACTCAAACGCTCGTACATGGACTACGTGCTCCACACCTATGTTCTCGGTGCCCCGCGCGTTGGTGAGAGCATCGTTCAGGCCGGCGACGAGTCCATTGATTTCGAAAGCTACGTTACTGCGCTTATCGAGCGCCACTATGGTGAGACCGATCGACAGATTGCAGAGCAGTACGGCCTGGAGTATACGGGCAACAAGGCGCAATGGACAACGCTCGTTTATCGCATGCTCGGTATAAAAAATAATGCCGCTGAGGAGTTCGTTAAGGCTGGGATTAACGTCCGCGCTTGTCGCGTTAATAAGAGGGGGCACATCGAGCAGGCAATGTCTTTCCCTCCGTTTGAGTTTAAGCAGCTAATCAATGAGGACTGGGAGTCGTCTTCCTTCCGTGCACGCCTTGAGACCAGCCGTTTCTTCTTCGTCGTGTTCCGCGAGGACCACGAGGGGGAGTGGCGCCTTGACCGCTGCCTATTCTGGGCAATGCCGGCAAACGAAATCGAGGGCCCCGCAAAGGCTTGCTGGGATGAGACGCGAGAGGTCATTCGCGAGGGCGTTGAGCTCAATCCGTATCGGGATGCAAGCGGAAAGCTCAAGGTGACCAACAATCTGCCCGGTATGGCGGATAACCCGATTGTCCACGTTCGCCCACATACGTCGAAAGCTGCGTACAAGTTCGCCGACGGAACTGAAATCGGCGACATTGCGAGGAACGCCTACGAGCTACCCGATGGCCGCTGGATGACCAGGCAATCGTTCTGGTTCAACAAAGGCTATCTGGAACACATCCTGGGGCTGTAAGCCCTCGAGTCAGCAATTCAACTACCTGCGCATACTCGATTTTCGAGGATTTTCACACTCGATTTCCGAGGAATTCCACACTCGATTTTCGAGTTTTGTCCTACAGGTAGATCCCCTCGAACAGGGTCTTATGGAACTGGGCGTGGTGATCGCGTGCCCAGGTGAAGAGCGCCTGGTCAAAGTTGCCTTGGCTGACGGGGATGCCATAGACGCCGGCGACTTCCACACGCACGAACTCCAGCGTGGGCAGTTTGTTGATGGCCGTGAGTGCAAACGGCGACGTGGGCTCCTCGAACAGGTAATGGCTGCCTTGCAGCGCGCCGCAGCCGGTGCAGGTGCTGGCGAGCGATACGGTCTTGGTGGTGCGCGACGTTACGGGCTTGTAGCCGCAGCGCTCGCGCAGGTAGTCGCGGATCTCGGCCGGCACGCAGCCAAGCGCGGGGACGATGGCCACGGCGTTGGCGCGGGCGGTGTCGATCGCGATATGGCCCGCGTCGTCCATGGTGGGCGCAGCACTGAGCGCAGTCATGCTGCCCGAGTCCTCGGCCGCCCGATACGGAACGCCAAAGGCCGCGACCGTTGTCTGCTCGTGGCACTTCCAGCATTCGCGCCTGCCCAGCACGAGGTAGATGTAGGGCGCTCTGGGGTCGGAGCGATCCACGCCGGGCAGCCACGCGGCAAAGGGCTCGGGGTTGACGCCATCGGGCACGTACCAGATCTTCTTGGCCCGGTTCCACTTGGCGCCCAGGGCCTTGGCCTCGTCCTTGTGCGAAAAGGGAACATCGAGCTCGGTGCGCATGGCGGCTCCTTTGTGCGGCTTGCGGTGCATGTGCTCCAAGGATACCCCAGCGGCGGGTGTGTGGTCGCTAAACGAGCACTTCGACCGTCCAAGAAGTCGCGGAGCATTTTGGCGAGGGCGCGCCGTCAAGCAAATGGGCAAGCAAATGGTCAGCTTTTGGTCAGTTGAGCGGCAACCTTGCCAAAAGCTTGACGGATTTGCATTTAGACGTCGACGAATGAACACTTTGATTGCGCCGCGGCAGAAAACTGCTGGTCGTTTGCCGAAAACTCGCCAGGGTCGCGAGCCGCCGCCGACGCGCATGCTATCTTCGCGCCATGGGGTACTTTATCGTTTCACATAACGCTGCGCTGGCGCTCTTGGCGCACATCCCGAACCCGCGCTTTGGGGATTCGGAACCAGAGGTCGTGTCGATCGCGGGCGCCTGCGCGCTCTCGGATCAAGAAGCGCAGGAGGTTATCGATCGCTATGACCTGGGGATCGAAACGCTGGATTTGCTGGTGTCGTCCCGCGCCGACCGTCGGCGGAGCAAGCACGTTAAGACGCATCTGTGCACCAACGAGCTCCCGGCGGGTTCGTTTATCTCGCTGGGCCACTGGATGGGCGACCTGGATGCATACGTGTGCTCACCCGAGCTGGCGTTTTTGCAGGCTGCGCACGATGGCGATGCGGCGGTGGCCATCTACGCCGGCTATGCCATGACATCGGACTACCGGCTGGATAACCTTGCTCCCGGTGGGGTAACAAGCAGGGATGCGGGCATGCGCGATGGGAAGCTCACGACCAAGGAGCTCATTGCGGCGTACCTTGACCGGGCGTCAAAGGTGAGAGGTGCCGCCAAGGCGAAGGCGTTGCTTCCGTACGTGGAAGAGGGCTCACGGTCTCCAAGGGAGTCGGGGCTTTGCATGTTTATGTCGTTGCCTGCGCGCTACGGCGGGCTTGCGCTGGGCAAGGCCGATCTGAACAAGAAGTACTTCATTCGCGACGGTTACAACGATGGACGCAACCGCAAACTGCGCGTGTTGGAGCGCACGCCCGACATAACGCTTACGGCGAAAGCAGAGGTGGGTCTGGATAAGGTAAGAGCTGGCTTGCTGCCCGAGGTGCTTACCGCGCTGGTCGATTACGACAGCGACGCCATCCATGATGGAAGCGAGAAAATCCACAAGGATGCCGAGCGTCGCAACGAGCTGCAGATGCTCAATGGGGTCGCGTATTTTACGGTGACGACTGACCAGGCGGGCGACTACGAAAAGCTCGTCCGACTGTGCGAACGCGTCCGGCGAAAGCTGCATCGTCGCAAGCGGCCCATATTTTACAAGCCTATGACTGAGGAAGCGCGATATTTGGCACAGGCGTGCCTCGAGACAAAGCGGTTTAAGCTCTGGCAGACCGTTATTGAGGCGCATCAGCATTGGTAAGTGGACCTTTGGCGGCGGAGGGGGTGCTGCCGTATTGAAGGTGAATGGTTTCCCGTGAAGTGAACGAGTGTTTTTGGACCCCCGAAGCATCCACACTTTTTGGCGCCAAAACCGCAGGATTCTAACGATAAAACCGCAGGAAATGAGCCGCCAAAAGTGTCGATGCTCCGGGGGTTCGTTTTGGCTCGTTCACTTCACGGGAAACCATTCACCTTCGATTTGCGGGGGTCGCTCGGATATGGCTGCGAGGCCCATTCGGGCCTGATCGGGGCACTCGCTGGGGTTGTTTGGGCGACTTTGGGCTTGGTTGGGGTGGCCCCCGGTGTTGTCGAGACCACTTTGGGCTCGGTTGGTGTGGCTGTCGGCGGCGCGGAAGCGGCTTGGGGCTCGGTTGATGTAGTTGCTGGCGTCGTTGAGGCGGCTTGGGTGCCGCGGCGCCCTTTTGGCTTGGCGGCGTAAAACAAAACAGCTCAGAGGCGAAGCCTCTGAGCTGCGAACATTTGGTGGGCGTTAGAAGATTTGAACTTCTGACCTCTTCCGTGTCAGGGAAGCGCTCTCCCCCTGAGCTAAACGCCCGATCAAGGGTGCGCGAGTGCGCAGGGAATAATATAACGGAGCTCCCGCCCAGTGGCAAGAACTATTTTTTAAAAAGCGGCGATTTGCGACCCTATCCGCCCCGATGCAGCGCGAACAACACGCGGAAAGTCGCGTTTGTACCCCCGATGAACTGCACGTTCGCGTAAAATGGTTCCATTATGGGCAAATCGTGCCCAGGCAGTTTACAACGCGGCAAATGAGGGAGGGGCATGTCGGACGCGCGCTCGCTGCGAAAACAGTTCAATCGCATGCTCGCCACGTTGCTGGTGGCCCTTGCTGCTGCTGGAGCTGTAACGTATGCCTGGTACATCTACAACGCCAACCGCCATATCACCGACGTCAAGATGGCCGCGGGCACCGGCGTGACATTCCTTATCTCCAACGAATACGATGGCGAGTACAAGACCAACGCCGGTCTGAGCTTTGCGGGCCTGCTCGACCCCGTCTCGACCGACAACGTGCTCAACGGCTTCCAGAAGGTAACGGGCTTTACCGGCGGAACCACGCAGGACTCGCTGTTTGCCAGCATGTTTGGCGCGGCCGAGCATTCCGACTACTACAAGACCTCCCTGTATCTGGCCACCAACTCGGCCGCGACCGATGTGTACCTGTCGGGCATCGACTTTACCGAGCAGGACCCGGCAAACCCCATCTCCACTGCGTTGCGCGTGGGGCTGGTAGCCTATGCCCCAGGGCAGGGCGACACCGTTGCGGGCCAGTACGTCTTTGAGGTCTCGGGCGAACACAATCCCCAGGCGCGCTACAACACGCTCGACGGCAAGGATGCCAGCGAAAGCGAGCAGGACCATCTGGTGCTCGACAGCACCCGCTCCGATGGTGCCACGGTCCATTTTGACCAGCTGACCAGCGCAAACTTCTGTGACTACAACGAAGACACCGGCGTGGTGGGCCTCAAGGAAGCTACGACCAAGATCTGTAGCTTGCCCGCCGCTGCCAAGGGCGCCGACCGTAGCACGCCCGTGCGCGTGGATGTGTACGTGTGGCTGGAGGGCTGCGACCCCGACTGCACCAACAACCTGGCCGCCACCAGCCTGCAATCGCTGGCGCTGCGCTTTGCCGGCAAGCGTTCGTAAGGGGGCTGGGTATGAGTGCATCGAACATCAAAGATATCCTAAGCTCGCGCCGTCGCATGGTTGCTGCGGCCGCATGGATGTTGGTGCTGGTGGCCGCCCTAAGCGCCGCCACCTACGCCTGGTTTAGCAACTCGCGCTACACCAACGTGACGCCCGTGGCGCACACGGTAAGCGACGAGGACTCCGACCTGCAGATTGGCCTTTCGGCCAACGGGCCCTGGGACACAACGGCCACGCTTGCCGCCGCCGACAAGACGCTCTATCCCATCTCGACGGCAGACCTTTCCCGCTTTTGGCGCGGCACGTTCCAAAACGCCGCGGGCATCACGACCGACTACGCCGACTGCGCCGCACAGCTGGACGACTACGCTCTCTCGGGCACGCTGTACCTTAAAGGTAACGACAGCGCCCTCAACGTGTATCTGTATCAGGGCCAGATGAGCGTGACGAGCGACCCGCAGCTGCTGGCCGCACTGCGCCTGGGGCTGGTCATCACGACCCAGTCGGGCACGCAAACGCATATCTTTACCTGCGACGACCTGGGCAATACCGCAGGCGCTACCAGCAGACGCACCACGGCGCAAGACGGCGTGGTCGTAGCGGGCGGCGCTTCGGGCTGGAGCTACACCGCCGACCCTGCGCGCACCATAAGCGCCTACAGCATGGACGGCACCGGCGACACGCCCACGGCGCGCGCGGGCGCCACGCCCATCTGCACGCTGGCCGCCAACGAGGTGGCAAGCGTTCGTTACGTTGTGTACATGGAAGGCTGCGACGCCAATTGCATCGACGAGGCCCAGGCCCGCGATGTGGCGCTGCAGCTTGCCTTTGCCGCGGCCAAGGCATAAGGGGGCGAGTGACATAAAAGATCAGAAGCGCATGCCAGCAGATAGCTGCGAGGCCAAAACCCAGAGCACGGGTCCCGCGGTTCCCTCCAGCGCAGCCGCCGAGTGCCAGGTCCTCGAGGACTCCGCCGCCCGCCGCCACGCTCGCCGCGCGCGTGCCTACATCGCGCTCGTTTTGGTGGCGCTCGCCGCCACCTTGGGCGCCGCGACCTACGCCTGGTTTACCAACAACATGAAGGTCAACACCAACTCGGTGAGCGTGCACAGCGACACGTCCAAGCTGGTGCTGGAGCTGGGCGATGCCGACGCCGGCAGCTGGTCGCAGCAGGGCGACGCATCTCTGGCATCCACCGCGAGCGGCGCCGCGACCCTCTATCCGGTCTCGACCTTCGACCTCAACGGCTTTGCCGCCTGCGCACAAAACAACTCAGCCGGTGATGCCACGGTGTTTGAGCAGGCAAAAGATAATGGCTCCACCTACTATCACGGCTGGATCGACCTGCGTCCCACCATCACGGGCACGGGCGCCAGCAAGGTTAAGGGCAAGGTGAGCCTGTATCTGGCCGAGTCGCTGGTTCCGCAGGGTGCCGACGCCGAGCTGCTGCGCGCGGCCCGCGTGGGCATCAAGATCTCGAGCGGCGGCCAGGTGCTCGCCACCAACATCTTTGAGCTCGACAGTTCCGACAGCGGCCATCGCGGCGAGCATCCCACGACCGCGCCTGCGGGCCTGGCCGGCTACGCCGATGGCATGCTTCTGGGCTGGCAAAACGGCCAGCTCGCTTGCGGTGCCAACGTGACGCAGGACCCAGCCGCCTTTACGCTGGACACGAGCGAGACGGCCGAGCGTCCGCAAAGCTCGCTCGCCACGCTGGCGCTGGGCCAGACCTATCGCCTGGATATCTATTACTACATCGAGGGCACCGACCCCGATAGCGCCGACTACCTGCATCAAGACCCGGGCACCCTGCACCTGGCCCTCTTTGCGACCTTGGACGGTGAGTAGCCATGACGCGTAAGCAACCCGCCGCCAACTGCACGCCCGCCACCGGCAAGCCCAACGCCGCCGCGCCCGCCGACACCGACCTGCGCCGCAAACTCACCACCACCGTGGTGCTGGTGCTGTTTGCGCTGGTGGCGATAGCCATGGCAACGTTCGCCTGGTTCTCCATCGCCGATAGCGCCAAGACCCGCATGCTCATGATCGACGCCAACGCCGACGGCTCGCTGCGCTTTGACCTGGACGAGCATGCCACGTTCGACGAGTACGTCCACAGCCTGGGCTTCGACCAGATCTCGGCGCGTATCGCCAGTGAAAAGGGCGTGGACATCGATGCGTCCAAGCTCAAACCTGTCACCACGAGCGACTACCAGACCTTCACCTTCGAAGACGGTTCCACCGTCGACCTCGCCACCGGCGCCTACCTGGAGTTCACGCTGCACTTTATGAGCAGCACGGACCTGCGCGTGCGCCTAACCGGCCAGGACGGCGACAACGGCGCATCCGGCACGCGGTTTAGCTCCGATACCGAGGGCATGGCCAGCGCCATGCGCATGAGCTTTACCGCCGACGGCCACACTTGGGTTTACAACCCCAATGGGGGCGGGGGCTCGTCCGGCGCGGCCACGGTCTTTGGGCTCGACTCGGGTACGGCCACCGCGGCCAGCGACATGTTCGACCTGATAAAAGATACGGATAAGCCGGTAACCGTTCGCATATGGCTCGAGGGAACGGACCCAAATTGCACTAATATGCTAAAGGGAGCTAACTATTCGGTTTCGATGCGCTTTGAGGGCATCGAGGAACAGTAGATATGCACGGCGGCCACCGGGCCGCACACGACCTAGACAGACAAGGTAGTAAGGGACATCATGCAATCTGTTAAAAAAGTCGCATCCATCGCACTGAGCGTCGTCATGTGGATCATCATCCTGGTGGCGGCCCTGTATGCGTTTACCACGCTCGCCACGCACGAGGACGGCAGCGTCTCCGACATCGCCGGCTTCACCCCGCTCGCCGTGCAGTCCGACTCCATGGCGCCCACGTTTAACAAGGGCGACCTCATCATCATCCAAAAGTGCGACACCTCCAAGCTCGAGGTGGGCGACATCGTGACGTTCCACACCATCATCGACAACGAGTACGCGCTCAACACGCACCGTATCGTCGCCATCGACGAGGTCAACGGCATGCGCAGCTTTACCACCAAGGGCGACAACAACGACGTGGCCGATACGCACATCATCAGTGACGGCGACATCGTGGGCAAGTACGTGTTTGCACTGCCGCAGATGGGCAAGGTCATGGACTTCCTGTCCAGTTCCATGGGCTTCCTCATTGTGATCGTGCTGCCCATGCTGCTGTTCTTTATCTACCAGGTGTATCACCTCATCGTGGTGGGCATGAACCTCAAGCGCGCTATGGCCGAGGAAGACCGCCTGGCCGCCGCGGCTGCCATCGTGGACGCCGAGGGCAAGGGCGACACCGCAACCGTCACGGCCGATAACGCCGCCGAGCAGCTCGCCCAGGCCGAGGCCAAGCTCGAGGAAGCCCGTCGTCTGAAGGCCGAGGCCGAGGCGGCGATGAACGCGACCAAGCAGGAGGGTACCGACGGTGAGTGAGTTTCTGGGATTTGCCTGGGAGCTGCTGGCAAAGGTCGTCTACAACGTCGTTGCCGTCGTGAGCTCTATTCTTAACCTGCTGGTGTTTGGCTGGGTTGAATACTTCAACATCTTTATGACCTACTTCACCACGTTTGACCTGGTGGGCAAGATCGGTGCGGTCATTCTGTTTGCCATGCTCATCGCGGTTCCCGTGCTGATCGTGGCTATCCTGGTCCACCGCTACCGCATCAACCGCCGCCTGCATCGCGACGATACGTCCAACAAGGCGCTCTACCGCGAGATCGGCCGCCTGAACAAGCAGGTGCTCGACCTCATGGATGAGAAGAACAAGCTACTGGCGCTCAAGGTCAATGCCATGGGCGGCACCAAGCAGATTCCGTACGTGGGCGCCTCGGCCCTGGCCAACGATCACCTGCCCACGGTGGGCAACGTGGTGGGCGCCGCTGCGGGCGCGCCTGCGGGTGAGGGCGCCGCGGCGACGGCCGTCATGTCGGGCAACGCGTCGCTCGCGCTCGACGGCGACGGCGTCAAGGACGCTGCGGCCGCCATGGCCAAGGCCACCGTCGAGGCCAAGACCCTTGCCGAGGAAAAAGAGATCGCCCAGGCCAACCGCTTCCCCAAGCTGTCGCTCGTGGACCTCAAGTACCGCGACTGGGAGTCTCCGGTCTACGACGATGCTATCTCGCTCGAGGACTTTGTCGACAGCTTCCGCGCGTTTGCCTGCAGCCAGATGAAGCTCTACTACACGCCCGAGATCATCCGCCGCTTTGTGGCCGGCATGGCCGCCTCCAAGCTGCTGATCCTGGAGGGCATCTCGGGTACCGGTAAAACCTCGCTGCCCTACAGCTTTAGCCGCTACCTGGACAATCCCGCGACCATCGTGTCGGTGCAGCCGAGCTTCCGCGACCGCACCGAGGTGCTCGGTTACTTTAACGAGTTCTCCAAGCGCTTCAACGAGACCGAGTTCCTCCGCGCCGTGTACGAGGCGGGCCTGCGTCAGGACCCGTCCATGATCGTGCTCGACGAGATGAACCTGGCCCGCGTGGAGTACTACTTTGCCGAGATCCTGTCGGTGCTCGAGATGCCCAGCCACGACGAGTGGGTGCTCGACCTGGTTCCCACCCAGTGGGCCGCCGACCCCAAGGCGCTCCACGACGGTAAGCTCACCATTCCCGACAGCCTGTGGTTTATTGGCACGGCCAACAACGACGACTCTACCTTTACCATCACGGACAAGGTGTACGACCGCGCGATCCCCATCGAGCTCAACGAGCGCGCCGACGCGTTTGAGTGCGAGCCGCACGAGCGCGTGCACGTGACGGCCGACCACCTGCAGTATCTGTTCCAGAAGGCCAAGGTCGAGTACGTGATCGACGACGAGCTGCTGCAAAAGATGCACAAGCTGGACCAGTACCTGCAGACCCGCTTTAAGCTGGCGTTTGGCAACCGTATCATCAAGCAGATGTACGACTTTATTCCCGTGTACGTGGCGTGCGGCGGCACCGAGCTGGGCGGCATGGACTACATCATCGCCCGCAAGGTGCTTAAGAAGTTTGAGTCCATGAACGTGAGCTTTGTGCGCGACGAGATGAAGGGCCTGATCGAGTACATCGAGAAGACCTTTGGCGAGGGCGGCCTGCCCGATTCCGTCATGTACCTGCAGCGGATCCAGAACTTCTACTAATGCCGTGAGCGCGTGCAAGCGCGGGGCGTCACACAAAGCAATCAGTAGCGTTTGCCCCGTGTGACGTCGCCCCGCCCCTTCCCGATCGATCCAACCTATGGAGTAACCCATGTCCGAGACCATTCAGGACCTCTATACCAGCTTCTCCGAGCAGATGGAGCCCATCCAGGAGGACAGCCGCTACTTCCGCTATCTGTTTGAGATGGCGCAGGCCTCGGGCACCACGATCGAGCAACAGCGCGAGGAGCTCGTCAAGGTGGTGGACGAGGAGTGGATCAGCATGATCGAGGACTCGCTCGACGCCATCAACACCATCATCGAAAAGCCGCGCCGCTTTATCACCACCGAGCAAGAGGTGGTGCCGGTCTCGCTCGCCAAAAAGATCAGCGCCGACAGTGTCCGTCATCTGAGCCAGAACACGCAGTTCCTGGCGCCGAGCGACGATGGCAGCGTCCATCCCACGCGCATCCTCAACGTCAACACCGTCGAGACCTACGACCTGTACGAGAACCGCTTTATCTACCACCTGATTCAGCGCCTGCTGACGTTTGTGGACAAGCGCACCGACGTGATCTTTTGGTCGACGGGCAACGAGATCCGCAACCGCTTTAAGATGCACAGCAAGATCGACGACGCGTACGAAGAGATCGAGTATAACGTCGAGATGACGGTCAAGAACCGCCAGAGCTTTGCCGAGAACGACGCCGACAACATGGACGTCTTTATGCGCATCGACCGCGTGCGTCGCCTGGTCATGGCGCTGCGCGGTGCGTCGTTCTGCCAGATTATGAACGGCTGCAGTGCGGTCCGCAGCCCCATTCAGCGCACCAACCTCATCATGAAGGACCCCAACTACCGCAAGTGCTACCAGCTGTGGCAGTTTATGGAGCGCTACGACAAGGTGGGCTACAACATTGATGTGCAGCAGCAGGCGCTGGCGTTCGATGACGAGTACATGGTGCAGATGTACACCAACCTCATCAACAACTACACCGTCTTTAAGAGCCTGACCGACGACGAGCGCAACCTGCAGGAGCTCGAGAGCGTGCATCCCGAGCCGGTGGCGCCCAAGTTTATTAAGGAGATTAAGGAGGTGCAGGTCGATAGCCCCGACCTGCCCGATGTTGAGGTCCGTCGCGTGTTTGTGGAGGAGGTCACGCAGGCTCAGCTCGATGCCGAGCAAGCGCTGGCCGAGGCCCGCGAGCAGATTGAGGAGCTGCGGGGGCAGGTCAAGTCTTGGAAGGTCCAGGCCCATGCGCTGACCGACGAGCGCGACGACCTGGCCGACGAGCTGGACGAGGCAAAGACGCGCGAGCTGGCGTTGGCGCAGCGCGCTCAGATGGCCGAGGCTGATGTTGAGGAGCTGCAGGGTTCGCTGGAGGATGTCGAGGCGGGCAAGAAGGCTGCCGAGGCCGACGCTGTCGAGGCGCGCGAGACCGCGGCGGCGCAGCTGGCGCAGATGCGTGCCGAGGCCGATGCCGAGGTGGTTGCCGCCCGTGCCGACGCGGACGCCAAGGTTGCTGCCGCCGAGCAGGCCGCTGCCGCTCAGGTCGCGCAGGTTAAGAGCGATGCTACTGCGGCCCTGGCCGCCAAGACGGCTGCCGACGCTGCCGAGCTGCAGGCCACCAAGGACGCTGCTGCGGCCGAGCTTGCCGGTGTGCGCGAGGCGTCTGCTAGGGAGGTGGCAGAGCTGCATGCCAAGTTGGATGCCGCCGAGCTGCAGATCGAGGAAGTGCAGCTGACGGCCGAGCGTGATGCCCACGCCGCGCAGGAGGCTGCCGATGCCGCCGCTGCCGAGGCGGAGCAGAAGCTCGCCGACGCCGTTGCCGCGTCCGAGGCGAAGGTCTCCGCCGCCCAGCAGGCCGCCGATGCCGCGATCGATGCTGCCCGCGCCGCCGCCGACTCTGCCGTTGAGCAGGCTGCGGTGGATGCCAGCGAGAAGGCCGCCGCTGCCGCTGCCGAGCGCGATGCCGCTACGCGTGCCGCCGAGGAGGCCCGTGCCGACGCCGATGCGCGTATCGCTGCGGCCGAGCTCGAGGCGGGGGAGCGCATCGAGCGGGAGGTCGCCGCTGTCCGCGCCGCTTGCGAGCGCGAGGTCGAAGCCGCTCGCGCGGAGATGCAGCAGCGCCTGGATGCACTGGCGCAAGAACTGGAGCAGGCCGAGCGCAATCGTGAGCGTGCCGAGCGCCGCGCCGAGGGCAATAGCCTGTCGCGCTATCTGCTGGCCCGCCTGCGCGGCGAGGTTGTCGAGGGCGTGGCCGCTGCGCCTGACGAGGATGGCGCTTCTGCGGCGGATGCCACCGAGGCCGAGGTCGCTGCCGACCCCGAGACTTCCGCAAAGGACGCCGACAAGTGATGAAGCACGTGCTCCGCGTGATCAATGTGCTGGCGACCGTGGTGATCCTGGTCGCCTTTGTGGTGTTGCTGCGCACGGTGTTCACGCCCGCCGGCGAGATTCCCACCGTCATGGGCTACGGCTTTATGCGTACGCTGACCGGCTCGATGGAGCCGGCGATTCCCGTGCATTCGTTTATCGTCGTCGATACCGACAACAGCCAGGTCTACCAGGTGGGCGATATCATCACCTTCCATTCGTCCGATGACGCGCTGGAGGGTTCGCTCAACACGCACCGCATCGTATCCGTGGAGGCCACGGCCGACGGCTCGCCGGTCTACCACACCAAGGGCGACGCCAATCCGGTCGAGGACGCCGCGCCCGTGCCCGCCGCCGATGTGGTGGGCCGCGTGGTCTTTGTCTCGGCAGGCCTGGGCGTGGTGGTGTCGCTGCTCACCAATCCGCTGCTGTTCTTTCCGTTTATCGTGGTGCCGTTGATTGTGCTGCTGATGCTCGAAATTCGCCACATGGTTAGGGCCACGCAAGATGTGGCGCGTGCCGAGGACGAGGCCGCCCTGCGTGCTGCCGTGGAGCAGATTCGCGAAAAGCGCCGTCGCGAGCAGGAGGAGCAGGACGACGCCAAGGACCAGAACGATGCCGACCATACCGATGAAAGCGCGGAAGCCGACCCCGGAGCCCTAGACGATTCCAACCGCTCGGCATAGCTCATCGGCGTCCTTCGTCCCTGCAATTGGGACGCCCGTAGATGTTCCGAATCATCCGCTTTTCCATACCAATATTCGTGCTACAGTTTGAGCGCTTTGTTGCCAATTGATTTCGAGGGAGTGGAATGGAACAGGAGCGCTCAGCGCAGCGTGCACGCGAAAAGGCTTCGGTACCGATGACGGCGGCGTCCGATTTTGTCGTGCCCGAGGGCACCGACGAGCTCAGCCGCAGCACCCGCCGCGCCTGGCGCGACCGTCTCAACGACGCCCAGACGCGCAAGATGATCACGGGTGTTTTAGCCACGCTGGTGGGCGGTTCGTTTTGGGGTTTCTCGGGTACCAGCGCGAGTTTTTTGTTCGATACCTACCATGTCGATACGCTGTGGCTTATGAGCATACGGCAGATTCTCGCCGGCCTGCTCTTTATGGCTGTGGTTGTTACGCGCGACCGCGCACGTCTGGTCAAGCTTTGGACGACGTCCGCTGATCGCAAGCAGCTGCTGCTCTTTACCGCTTTTGGCCTGCTCTTTAACCAGTTTTGTTATCTTTCGGCCGTGCGCCTGACCAACGCCGGAACCGCGACGGTCCTTCAGTGCCTGCAGCTGGTCATCATTATGGGCTACACCTGCGTGATCGATCATCGCATGCCTCGCGTGCGTGAGGCCGTTGGCATTGGGTTGGCCCTGGGCGGCACCTTTTTAATCGCTACCGGCGGCGACCCTACCAGTCTGAGCATATCGCCGCTTGGCCTGGTCGCAGGCCTTATGTGTGCGGTTAGCGCCGCCTGTATGGCGGTGATTCCCGCCAAGATTCTGTCCGAATACGGTAGCCCTATTGTTACGGGCTCGGCTATGCTTACGGCGGGTGTCGTTTCGAGCGTCTTTGTGCAGCCGTGGGCTCATATGCCGGCCCTCGATACTGCTGCCGTCGAAGCGCTCGCGGTGTTTGTGATCGTGGGCTCTTTCCTGGCGTATATGCTCTATATGCAGGGCGTCAAGGATATTGGCTCCGTACGTGCGAGTCTCATCGGAACTGTGGAGCCGGTCTCGGCAACCATTACCAGCGCCGTTATGCTGGGCACGGTGTTTTTGCCGACCGACTTGATTGGTTTTGCCATGATCATCGTGATGATGTTCCTCACGGTGTAGCCCCTGCGGTTGCTTTAAAGGATAATAGGCTGGCGGCGCGTTGCTTTGGCGGCGCGCCTTTGTCTATAGAGAGGACCTCTTATGAAGTACTTTGGCACCGACGGATTTCGCGGCGAGGCCAACGTTGGGCTGACCGTAGAGCATGCGTACAAGATCGGCCGTTTTGTGGGTTGGTATTACGGTGCCAATCGCGAGCGCAAGGCACGCGTGATCGTGGGCAAGGACACGCGTCGCTCGAGCTACATGTTCGAGGCGGCGCTGGTGAGTGGCTTGGTCGCGAGCGGCGCGGACGCCTATATGCTGCACGTGATCCCCACGCCGGGCGTGGCGCATCAGACCGTGGAGGGCTGCTTCGATTGCGGCATCATGATCAGCGCGAGCCACAACCCGTTTTGCGATAACGGCATTAAGCTCGTCAACAGCGACGGCTTTAAGATGGACGAGGATGTGCTGGAGCTCATCGAGGATTACATCGATGGCAAGACCGAGGTGCCGCTGGCCACGGGCAACCACATTGGCGCCACGGTCGATTACATGCAGGGCCGCAACCGCTATATTGCCTCGCTCATCGCCAGCGCGAACTTTTCGCTGCAGGGCGTCAAGATTGGCCTGGATTGCGCCAACGGCTCGGCATCCTCGGTGGCCAAGCCGGTGTTCGACGCTCTGGGCGCCGACGTGCGTGTGATTAACGCCGCACCCGACGGCTTCAACATCAATGTGGACTGTGGCTCTACGCATATGGAGCGTCTGCAGCGCCACGTGGTGGAGCAGGGCCTGGACGTGGGCTTTGCCTACGACGGCGATGCCGACCGCTGCCTGGCCGTGGATGAGCGCGGTCGCGTGGTCGACGGCGACCAGATTCTGTACGTGTGCGGTGTGTACCTGAACAAGCACGGTCGCCTTTCGGGCGGTACCGTGGTACCGACGATTGCCAGCAACTTTGGCCTGATCAAGTCGTTGGAGCTTGCCGGCCTGAGCGCCGTGACCAGCGGCGTGGGCGACCGCCACGTGTATGCCAAGATGCGCGAGGGCGGCTACAGCCTGGGCGGCGAGCAGACGGGCCATACGATCTTTGGCGATATCGAGCGCACGGGCGACGGCATTATGACCTCGCTGCGCGTGATGGAAGTGATTCGTGCCGAGCGCGAGACGCTCTCGCAGCTCACGGCTCCGTGCAAGCTGCTGCCGCAAGCGCAGGTTGCCGTGCGCGTGGCCGACAAGGACGCCGCGCTCGAGAACATGGGCGTGCAGAATGCGATCGCCGAGGCCGAGGCCGCGCTGGCGGGCGAGGGCCGCGTGCTCGTGCGCAAGAGCGGAACCGAGTCGGTGATCCGCGTGCTGGCCGAGGCTCCGGACCAATCTGCCGCCGACGCCGCTATGAGGCGCATCGCCAACGCACTGGAAGCCCTCTAAGGGTCTTCGGGACCGTTTGGCAGGGGGTTACTAATAGGCTGTGTGCAAAAAATGGCAAATATGAGTACTGTCACAAATTTAGTAACAGCAATACTTGCCTTCAAAGCTCATGTTGGCGCCATTTGAACACCATTCCGACTTGCATATCTCCTCATATGTCCAATAAAAGAGGTCCTAAGTAAGAATAAATCTCACTTAGGACCTCTTTTTAGTCCAGAATAAATGTTGCAAGCATGGCAACAGTACTCATATTTGCCCTTTTTTGCACACGGCCCCCCGGTGCTGCTCTGATTTTACAGCTGGTACAGCGTGGTGAACTTGTCCTGCAGGTAGCTGCAGTAGTAGCGGGCGTCAAAGTCCATGCCGCAGGCGCCCTTGATGAGTTCCGGCGCGTCTTTGGCGCGGCCCCACTGCCAAATGTGCTCGCCCAGCCAGGCACGGACGGGCGCCAAATCGCCGCTCGCGCAGGCACCGGTAAGGTCGACGCCGTCGCGGCACATGGCCGGCACGAACATGGCGTCGTAGGCGCTGCCCAGCGCATACGTGGGGAAGTAGCCAAATGAGCCGCCGCTCCAGTGCGTATCCTGCAGGCAGCCGCGCGTGTCGTCGGGAACGGGAATGCCCAGGTACTCGTCCATAAAGCGGTTCCAAAGCGCGGGGATATCCTTGGCCGTGGCCTCGCCGGCAAACAGCATGCGCTCAATCTCGTAGCGCACCATAACGTGCAGCGGATAGGTGAGCTCGTCGGCCTCGGTGCGGATCAGCGACGGCTGTGCGATGTTCACGGCGTGGTAGAGCGTATCCTCGTCCACGCTGCCATAGACCTCGGGCGCGTGACGGCGCAGCACCTCGAGCAGCGGGCCCATAAAGGCGCGGCTGCGGCCCACGGTGTTCTCGAAGAAGCGGCTCTGGCTCTCGTGGATGCCCATGGAGGTGCCACCTTCAAGGCAGGTGCGCGCATAGGCAGGATTGACGCCCAGCTCGTACATGGCGTGTCCCGCCTCGTGGATGATGCTGTAGACGTTGGAGATGCAGTCGTTCTCGTAGATGTGCGTCGCGATGCGCGCGTCGCCCACGGCAAAGCCCTCGCTAAACGGGTGCTCGGTAAAGGCAAGCGTGGTGTCGTTCAGGTCCAGGCCGACGAGCTTCATAAGGTCGAAGCTCATGGCGCGCTGGGCGGCCTCGGGCACGCGGGCGTGCAAAAAGTCGGCAGCGGGCTGCTGGCCGCGCTCGCCGATGGCGTGCACGAGCGGCACGACCGTGGCCTTGACCTCGTCGCAAAACGCGTCGAAGCTCTTGGCGGAAAGGCCGCGCTCGTACTGGTCGAGCCAAACATCGTATGGATCGCGCTTGGGGTCCATGAGCTCGGCCTGATGCTTAAGTTGGGCGACGATTCTATCCACATAGGGCTCAAAGCTCGCCCAGTCATTGGCCGTCTTGGCCTTGTGCCACACGGCGTCGGCCTCGCAGGTGAGCCTGGTCCAGGCCTCGGCCTCCTCGGTGGGGATGACGCTTGCCTCGCGCTGGTCGCGGCCGAGCACGCGGATCTCGTCGAGCAGCTGCGGGTCGTCGATCTTGCCGCCGGCGACGGTCTCGCGTGTCAGCGAGCGTACGAGCTCAACGGACTTCTCGCTGGTCAGCAGTTTGTGATGTTCACCGGCAAGGGTGCCCATGGCATCGGCGCGCGCTGCGGCGCCGTTGGCGGGAGCAATGGTCGCGCCGTCAAACTCGGCAATCTTGAGCAGGTACTCGCGGGTCCACAGCTTGCCCTCGAGCTTGCGGAATTTTTTGACGGCCTTATCGACCTTCATGCCTTTGGGCGTCTTGCCCGCTGCGGGCTGGGCCTTCTTATCGAGTTTCTTTCCCATACCTATATCCTTAATCTCGCAGGCCGCGCGCCACGTGCGGATGTGCGGCCAGTTTGCACAGCTACCCACCTTGTACCCAGCACAAACAAAACGGAACGCGGCGATACGCCCACGCGATGTGGTATCCTATAGCCCAATGCGTTGACGGAGAGGGTTTTGCCCGCCGCGTCGCCGGCAAGAGAGGGAAGGTCATGGGCTGCAAGCCTTCCTGCGGTGGCAAGGGCCAAGCGTTCACTCCCGAGCAGCGACCTCAACGGGCGCGCGGCCAGCGGCGGCGAAGCCCAAGTAGGGAAGCCGTGAGCCTCGCGACAAGGGGCACAGAGTGGGCGCGGCGGGCCAGACATCCGCCGGGTCAAACAAGGTGGTACCGCGGAATTCAACCGTCCTTGGGCAATGCACATGCCCGAGGGCGGTTTTTTGTTACCGAACCGGGCCGCGTTTTCGCAACGTCAGACGGCGGCAGCCGCCTCGGCAAGCGGGGAGCGCGAGAGACGAAAGGGAAGACATGAGTCTGATTGATGATCTGGTCAAACTCGAGGAAGAGGCCAAGGAGCTCGTCGCAGGCGCCGACGACGCCGCAAAGCTCGAGGCCGCGCGCGTTGAGCTGCTCGGCCGCAAGGGCCGTATTACCGGCCTGATGCGCATGATGGGCAAGCTCGCCCCCGAGGATCGCCCCGTGATGGGCAAGCGCGCCAACGAGATGCGCCAGCTGATCGAGGGCATGCTCGACGAGCGCACGACCGAGATGAAGGCCGCCGCCCTCAAGCACGCACTGGAGCACGACGCCGTCGACATCACGCTGCCGGGCATCCGTCCGCAGATCGGTCACCAGCACCTGATCAAGCAGATCATCGAGGAGGCCGAGGACATCTTCTGCGGCATCGGCTACACCGTCGAGTCCGGCCCCATGGTCGACACCTCCTACTACAATTTCACCGCGCTCAACGCCCCCATGGATCACCCGAGCCGTTCGGCCCGCGACACGTTCTACGTGGTCGACAACAACCCCGGCAGCGTCGCGCACCCCGAGGCTCACGCCCACGGCGAGTCCGACGTGCTGCTGCGCACCCAGACCTCGGGCGTGCAGATCCACACCATGGAGTCGCAAAAGCCGTCCATCTACATGATCTGCCCGGGCACCGTCTATCGTCCCGACACGGCCGACGCCTGCCACCTGCCGCAGTTTAACCAGATCGAGGGCCTCGTCGTGGACGAGGGCATTACCTTTGGCGACCTCAAGGGCACGCTCGACTACTTTGTTAAGTGCATGTTTGGCGAGGACCGCAAGACGCGTTACCGCCCGCACTTCTTCCCCTTCACCGAGCCTTCCTGCGAGGTGGACGTGAGCTGCCATGTGTGTGGCGGCAAGGGCTGCAACTTCTGCAAGCACAGCGGCTGGATCGAGATCCTGGGCTGCGGCATGGTCGATCCCAACGTCCTTATCAACTGCGGCATCGACCCCGAGAAGTACACCGGCTTCGCCTTTGGTATTGGCGCCGAGCGCGTCGCGGCCCTGCGCTACGACTTGCCCGACCTGCGAACGCTCATGACTGGCGATATGCGTTTCCTCAATCAGTTTTAGGCTTGCCCAGGCACCCCATCTTGGCGTTCAAACCGTCGCTCGCGTACCTTTAGTACGCGTCGCTCCTCTTTCACGCCAACCTGGGGCACCTGGACAACCCTAAGGCGAACGTCTTCATTTGATATTTCCTCCCTATGCGGAGATTAAGAACTAGGAGAGCTACATGCGCGTTTCTTACGACTGGCTCAAGACCATGATCGATATTCCGGAGGATCCCAAGACCCTTTCGGACGAATATATCCGTACCGGTACCGAGGTCGAGGCGATCGACACCGTGGGCGAGTCCTTTGACCACGTGGTGACCGCCAAGGTAATCACCAAGACCCCGCACCCCGATAGCGACCACATGTATGTGTGCTCGGTCGACGTGGGTGACAAGAATCTCGACGCCGACGGCAACCCCGCTCCGCTGCAGATCGTCTGCGGCGCGCAGAACTTTGAGGCCGGCGACCACATCGTCACGGCCATGATCGGCGCCGAGCTGCCCGGCGACGTCAAGATTAAAAAGAGCAAGCTGCGCGGCGTCGTGTCCATGGGCATGAACTGCTCCGCGCGCGAGCTCGGTCTGGGCGGCGATCACTCCGGCATTATGATTCTGCCCGAGGATACGCCCTGCGGCATGCCGTTTGCCGAGTACGTGGGCTCCAGCGACACCGTGCTCGACTGCGAGATCACGCCCAACCGCCCCGACTGCCTGTCCATGATCGGCATGGCTCGCGAGACCGGCGCCATCTTCGACCGCGATTTCCACGTTGAGCTGCCCGCCATCAAGGCCGAGACCGGCCGCGCGACGGACGACGAGCTTTCGGTCGAGATTGCCGACGAGGGCCTGTGCGACCGCTATGTCGCCCGCATCGTGCGCAACGTTAAGGTCGGCCCGTCGCCCGACTGGATGGTCAAGCGCCTTAACGCCCTGGGCGTGCGCCCGCACAACAACATCGTCGACATCACCAACTATGTGATGATGCTCACCGGTCAGCCGCTGCACGCCTTCGACCTCGACACCTTTGCCGAGCGCGAGGGCAAACGCCGCGTGGTGGTGCGCGCCGCCCAGCAGGACGAGAAGTTCACGACGCTCGATGGCGAGGAGCGCACGCTCGACGCCGGCATGGGTCTGATCACCGACGGCGAGCGTCCCGTGGCGCTGGCCGGCGTTATGGGTGGCATGGATTCCGAGATTGAGGACGACACCGTCGACGTGATGGTCGAGAGCGCCTGCTTCAACGCCGGCCGCACCTCGCACACCAGCCGCGACCTGTCGCTGATTTCGGACGCCTCCATCCGCTTTGAGCGCCAGGTCGACGAGACCGGCTGCGTGGACGTCGCCAACGTGGCCTGCGCGCTCATCGAGCAGATCGCCGGCGGCGAGGTCGCTCCCGGCTACGTGGACGTGTTCCCCGCGCCCAAGACCATCGACAGCATCAAGCTGCGCCTGGCCCGCGTGCATGCCATCTGCGGCGCCGACATCGAGCCCGACTTTATCGAGCGCTCGCTCACCCGCCTGGGCTGCACCGTCGAGCGTGACGGCGAGGACTTTATGGTGACCCCGCCGAGCTTCCGCCCCGACCTGCCGCGCGAGATCGACCTGATCGAGGAGGTCTTGCGCCTGTGGGGCATGGGCCGCGTGACGGCGACCATCCCGGCTGCCAAGAACCATATCGGCGGCCTGACCCGCGAGCAGAAGCTCACCCGCAAGGTCGGCGAGATCCTGCGCTCCTGCGGCCTCAACGAGACCACGACCTTTGGCTTTGCCGCGCCGGGCGACCTGGAGAAGATCGGCATGCCCACTGAGGGCCGCGGCTGCCCCGTGGTGCTCATGAACCCGCTGGTTGCCGAGCAGACCGAGATGCGCCGCTCGCTGCTGCCGGGCCTTTTGCAGTCCGTGGCCTACAACGAGGCCCACGGCACGCCCAACGTGCACCTGTACGAGGTCGGCAGCCTGTTCCACGGCCGCGAGAACGCCAGCCTGCCCAAGGAGACCAAGTCCGTGGCGGGCGTGCTATCGGGCCAGTGGAGCGACCAGTCCTGGAATATGAAGTACCGCAAGCTGCGCTTCTTCTCTGGCAAGGGCATCGTCGAGGAGCTGCTTGCCCAGCTGCGTATCGAGAAGGTTCGCTTCCGTCCCGTCGAGGGCGAGAGCTATGCCTTTTTGCAGCCGGGTCGCGCGGCCGAGGTCCTGTCCGGCGGCACCGTGCTGGGCTGGGTCGGCGAGATCCATCCCGAGGCGCGCGAGGCCTGCGGCATCGACGAGGTCGTCGTCGCCTTTGAGCTCGATCTGGACAAGCTGATCAAGGGTGCCCGCAACCAGGAGAACTACCGCGAGTTCTCGCAGTATCCGGCCGTCGAGCACGACCTGGCCATCGTGGTCGACAATGCCGTGACCTGCGAGGATCTCGAGCGTCGTATCACCAGCGCCGGCGGCAAGCTGCTCGAGGGCGTGCGCCTGTTCGACGTGTACCGCGACCCGGTGCGCATTGGCAAGGGCAAGAAGTCCATGGCCTTCGCGCTTACGTATCGCTCCGACGACCACACGCTCACCAGCGAAGAGGTCGAGAAGGCGCACCAGAAGATCGTCACCAAGGTGTGCAAGGGCGTAAACGGCGAGGTCCGCGGCTAGGGCTTGCGACTGAGACATGGGCAGAAGGGCGGTGGCATGACTGAGCTGCTGCCCGCCAGCGCTCTTCATCTGTGACATATGTATTGCAAAACGGCGTGTCGCTTTGTTGGCGGCGCGCCGTTTTGCTATGATAGCCGGCGGCGTGTTACGAATCAGTCGATGCGTAACACTGACAACATGGTTCAAACGGCGCTGCAATTCCGCGCGCTGATAACCGGGAGGCGTATATGCACATTCCAGATAATTACCTGTCCCCGCAGACGGATGCCGTCATGGCGGTGGCGATGGTGCCCGTATGGGTTCACTGCATTAAGAAGGTGCGCGCCACGCTCGATCGCGAGCACATGGCATTCCTGGGCATTTGCGCCGCCTTCTCCTTTTTGCTCATGATGTTCAACGTGCCGCTGCCCGGTGGCACCACGGGCCATGCCGTCGGCGGCGCCCTCATCGCGCTGCTGCTGGGCCCCGAGGCCGCGGCCATCGCTGTCTCGGTCGCGCTGGCGCTGCAGGCGCTGCTGTTTGGCGACGGCGGCATCCTGTCCTTTGGCGCCAACTGCTTTAACATGGCCTTCGTGCTGCCGTTTGTTGCCGCCATGGTATTCCGCGCGCTCAACAGCCGCCTGCACGACAAGAGCTGGGGCACTTCGGTTGCTGCCATCGTGAGCGGCTGGGTCGGCTTGTGCGTGGCTGCCCTTTGCGCTGCCATCGAGTTTGGCATTCAGCCGATGCTCTTTACCAACGCCTCGGGTGCCCCACTGTACTGCCCCTTCCCGCTGTCTGTTTCCATTCCGGCCATGCTGATCCCGCATATGCTGGTAGCCGGTGTGGTCGAGGGCGTGGCGACCGCCGCTATCTACGGTTTCATTAAGAAGACGGCGCCGAGCTTTATCGTCGGGCCCGAGGCCGTCGATGGCCAGCTTGCTGCCGAGGGCGCTGCTGCCAAGAAGACCTCGCTGGTCCCCACGCTCATCCTGGTCGCTGTGCTTGTCGTTGCCACGCCGCTGGGCCTGCTGGCCACCGGTGACGCATGGGGCGAGTGGGACGCCGAGGGCGCCGCGACCGCCGTTCAGGAGGCTGGCGACGACAGTCTACAGGCTTCGGTCGGCCTCGACGCCCCGACCTTTGCCGATGCACTGCCCACGGGCGATTATCTGCAGGCCTATTCCGAGGAGCAGGGTCTTGGCTTTGGCGGCCAGGCTGCCATGTATATCCTCTCGGGCGTGATTGGCGTGGCGGTGCTCACCATCGTATTCCGCCTGATCTCGCTGACGGTTAAGGAAAGCGGTGTTCATGGCGACGGTCGAGCTGCCTAGCTGGCTTGCGGCCGAGGAGCGATACGAGCCCACGGGCGCTCGGCATCGTGTAATGCAAAAGAATGTCCTGCACCTGGCGAGCCTGCTTGAGCGGGTTCGCCTGGGCGGTGGCGCGCACGAGGGCGGGTCGATTATCGACCGCGCCCTTTCTTCCGTTTCGGCGCCGGTGCGTTTGCTCGGCATGTTTGTCTGCGTCCTGTGCGTGTGTCTGGCGCAGAGCCCGCTGTACCTCATGTTGATGGCGGCTATCGCGCTGGTGTTCGTTGCCGTGCGCCCTGCACGCGGGCTGCGCGCGACCTTTGTGCCGGCGCTCGGCGCTGCGGGGTTTGCCGTGGTTCTGGCGCTGCCCGCCTTGCTGCTGGACGCTTCTGCCGCGGGCGCCATGCTCAAGATTGCGCTCAAGACCTTCATTAATGTGTCGCTGGTGCTGGGCGTTTCGTGGACCCTCACGTGGAGTCGTATGTCGGCGGCGCTCAAGATGCTGCATCTACCCGACGAAGTTATCTTTACGTTTGATATGGCGCTCAAGCACATCGAGGTGCTGGGTCGCACGGCGC
>ERZ1031347.184-NODE-184-length-30235-cov-17.322134_pt1 | contig 30235 bp, 22 predicted proteins | sample MGYA00517106_ERZ1031347 | MGnify/ENA primary metagenome ERZ1031347 (study PRJEB33719, sample SAMN04261392) | wastewater metagenome | biome: periurban shantytown; feature: human; material: feces | host: Homo sapiens | place: Peru: Lima | collected 2012-07-19 ...
GAGTATTTTCCCGAAATATCTCGGAAAATATGCACGCAAGATGCGTGCGGGAAGACACGAAACAGGCTCTGAAGGGAAATTTGCAGGCAGATGGCGTGCAAAGTCGCCAGACGCTCTTTGTGCGGTATTGCCTCATATCCGTTGTTATGCCGGCAGCCGTGGGATCAGCTGCATGAGGAACATCGCCAGCAGCTGGCTGTCCCTGCTGTCCACTGTGCCGTCTGCGTTACAGTCCATCGCAGGTCGCTGCACTTCGCTGCCCTGTACGCTGCCCAACAGGTACTGATTCAGCAGCACCAGATCATCTACCCTGCACACACCGTCATTGTTACAGTCCCCCACCTCCGGCAGCAGAATCTCTCCGGCAGTGACAGTTGTTGCTGTCGTGGTTGCAGTGGTGCTGTCGGAGGTGGTCTGTGTGGTGGTCGTTGTCGTTTCAGTTGCAGCTGTGGTTGCGGCAGTCGTCACAGTCCCGAACGACAGAAATGTCCGGTCATACTTTTTCGCGTAAGCCTGTGCGGTAGAACCCGCATAGCCGTAGAGCACCGTTTCCGCCGGAACTGCCGATGCTGCCCCAAAGGTGCAGTCACTGGAATAAACACGCAGCGTGTTCAAACTGGTACACGCCGCAAAAGCACCTGCTCCCACAAGGGTAACTGTCTGCGGCAGCGTGGCAGTCTGCAACGCAGAACAGTTCCGAAACGAGTGGTATTCCACGCGGGAAGTCAAAATCATGGAAACCGCCTGCAAAGCGGTACAGTTTTCAAATGCCCCGATGCCGCCGGTGCCGTAGGAAACCGCAGTCACGGTTTTCGGCAGGTCCACCAGTTGTACGGCAGTGTTTCCGGCAAATGCCCCTTTGATCGCTGTAACCGGCAGCCCGTCTGCCTCCTCCGGCACGGAAACAAATACGTCCTCGCCAGTGTACGCCGTCAGAACCGCGTGGTCTGTGTACAGCTGGTAAGTGAAATCTTCCTCTGTCAGAACAGTACCCGTTTCATCAGTGCCGTCGTCCTCCGACACGTCCGGCAGGTCATAGAGATAGTCCCATCTCTCGCCGTCTGCCGTGTTGGGCGTGTGATTCTTGGAAAAACTCGTTTCTCCCGCGGCAAAATATTTGTCTGAACTGGTGGAGTCGTTCCACGTCACATCAAAATAATAATAGTAGCCGTCGTCCATCTGAGCCATGTTCCACGCATGCCCGCCGCCGTTTCCCAGCCCGATAATGTAGGCATTCGCCACGCCGGCAGCGTTCATCAGCAGCTGGAACGCCTTGGCATAGCCCTCGCACACTGCCGCACAATAGCGTTCATCAAACGCCCCTACAATGCTGTGTGATGCCATGGAATCGTCCGGATTACCGCTGGCATCATAGGCGTAAGTCAGGCTGTTGCAGAGCCAGTCATTGGCGGCTCTGGCTTTTGCCCATGCAGTATCCTGTGCTTCCACCTGTTCCCGTGCTGCAGTGATCTGCGTTTCCAGTGCACGGCGTTCCGCCTGTCGTGCCGTCCCGCTGGTGTATTCCTCGACGCAGGCGATATAAACCGCACCAACATAGTTTTCTTCCGTTTCAGAATCGTAGTCCATGCTGTACAAGTAGTTGTTCCCCACAAAAAAATACATGGGATTGTCATTGCGGAACATGGAAATGACCTTGACGGTATCCTCGTTGGAGAGAGAAGAATCCGTATTGCTGACTATGGCAAAGCAGGGTAACTTTTCCTCATCAGAACCGTAAGACACTCCTTCTGCCGCCGCAGTTCCGGTATAAAATGCATGTGCCGCCGCCTTGATCTTGCGGTATAGGCTTTTTTGTGCATCGTTCAGAACGTCATAGCCCATTGTGGAACTGTAAATGTCCTCCGGATACGCTGCCTGTTCGTCCGGGGACGTGTTCCCTGCTCCGTAAAGGGCAATTTCCGGCGTGTGTTCCACCGGAATCCCCTGCACCGAAAGCAGATCATCCGTCATGGCAGTTTCCGCCGCAGACACCGGCGGCAATGCCGAAAGCGATGACATCAGCATTGCCGCCGCCAAAAAAAGCCCCATCCTGGGGGTGATCCAATTGTGCCGCATTTGCCGACACCTCCTTTTTCTGCAATTGCAGAATTTTCAACTGCTTTTATTATATCATATTTATAGTTTTCTGTCAATCCAGAGATGTATCTTTGTGCAAATTCACATCACTCACAAAAATTCCCTCCGATTCCAAAAATTTGGTGAGGAATTCGTGCTGTGCAATTGGAAATCCACTAATTTTTTCAAACTGTTACATCTGGTTTTGTGCTTTTCCCCAGTCAATCGACACTTTTAGGGTGGAAAATCATTGGAAACGTACAATTTTCAGAAAATCATTCGGCATTATTGACAAAAAAACTGAAATCAGTTATAATAGTAAAGTATGTTGTGTTCCGCTTGTTTTTATACGGCACACAGGTGTTTATCGCGGAGAAACCGGCATCCCAACGAGAGCCTGTCGGTATCTCCCAGCTTCATGTATAAGGAGAGAGGTTTTTTCATGAGTCTAAAACTGTTCGAAGTGGCAGGCACGCATATTTTCAGCATGTCCGCCATTGTCATGGTCCTGTTCTTTGTCTTTGCGATCATCGTCGTAGGCTATCTGCTGGGCAAGATCAACATCAAGGGCGTTTCGCTGGGAACCGCTGCCATCTTTCTGGTGGCTCTGGTCGTTGGCCACTTCAAGGGCGTGGCATTCGGCGACAACGGTATTGCCGCATGGATCGCTGACGTAGAGGCACAGGACGCTGTCAACTTTTATTTCAAGTTGATCCAGAGCTTTGGTCTGATCCTGTTCGTCACTTCCGTTGGTCTGATCGCCGGTCCGACATTCTTCAAGAATCTGAAGAAAAACGCCAAGTCCTACGTTCTGCTGGGTGCGATCATCATTGCTGCCGGTGCAGGTGTCTGTGCTCTGATCACACTGCTGGTGCCGGACATGAATTCTGCCATGAGCGTTGGTCTGCTGTCCGGTGCACTGACCAGTACGCCGGCATTTGCCGCAGCACAGGAAGCGATCGGGGAAAGTTCTCCGGTGTTCAAGGAAATCGCCGTAGGGCATGCCGTGGCATATCCGTTCGGCGTTATCGGCGTTGTTCTGTTCGTGCAGATCGTACCGAAGGTACTGAAAGCCAACATGGACGAAGAACGTGCCAAGCTGACTTCTGTAGACACTGGCGAAGAAAGTCCGCTGAAGCAGAAAAAGCTGTTTGAAATGGACAAATTCGGTCTGGGTGCATTTGCCCTGACCGTTCTGACTGGTGCCATTCTGGGCTGCATCAACATTCCGCTGGGTGCAGGTTCCTTTAATCTGGGCACTACCGGCGGCCCGCTGATCATGGGTCTGATTTTCGGACACTTCGGCAGAATCGGCAAGCTGAGCATGAAAGTCAACAAGCATCTGCTGGAAGTCTTCCAGGAATGGGGACTGGTTCTGTTCCTCATCGGTGCCGGCGTAGACGGCGGTGCCGGATTCGTACAGACACTGGAAAAGTACGGTCCGCTGCTGTTCCTGTGGGGTGCACTGATGACGATCATTCCGCTGTTCATCGGCTTCTTCCTCGCGAAGAAGGTGCTGAAGCTGAGCCTGTTCAACAACCTCGGTTCTATCACCGGCGGTATGACCAGCACACCGGCTCTGGGTGCTCTCATCAATACCAGCGGCACACCGAACGTTGCAAGTGCTTACGCTGCAACCTATCCGATCGCACTGGTACTGGTGGTTCTGGCATCGCAGTTCCTCACATATCTCTAAATTTATTTGAAACTAAAACCCGTCCGCACCATGGCTCTCCGGTGCGGACGGGTTTTTTATGATTTCACAGCTTGTACAATATGATGCCTTACAGTCCTGCCTGCCAGTCCCAGTTGTACAGTTCCAGTGCAGTCAGGTCGTAAGGCGTCTGCTGATAGACGCAGTAATTCAACCAGTTGGAGAACAGCAGGTTCGCACTGCACCCCCAGCTGAAATGGGGTTCCTTGGCGGGATCATCATCTGGAAAATAGCCATAGGGAACCGCGATCTCTGCTCCCTTTTCCTTGTCCCGAAAATACTCCCCTTTCAGCGTGTCCCGATCATACTCGGAATGACCGGTGATGAAGTACTGTCTGCCGTTTTTGTTGGCGACGATGTGCACGCCGGAGAGCTCCGACTCCGTCAGAATTTTCAGCTGCGGCACCTTTTCGATGTCCTCCCGATGCACTTCCGCGTGACGGGAATGGGGTGCGTGGAACACGTCGTTGAAGCCGCGGAGCAGCTGACAGTGAGGCTCCAGCACATGCTGCGGGAAAACGCCGAACATCTTCTGCGGCAGGTCATACTTGGGCACATCAAAATGATAATACAGCCCCGCAAGAGCCGCCCAGCAGATGTGCAGCGTGGAAAAGACGTGGGACTTTGTCCACTCCATGATCGTGCAGATCTCCTGCCAGTAGTCCACATCTTCAAATGCCAGATGCTCTACAGGAGCACCTGTGATAATGCAGCCGTCGTAATACTGATCCTGAATTTCGGAAAAAGTCCGATAAAATGTGGCAAGGTGATTCTGCGACGTGTTCTTGCTGATATGACTGGATACATGCAGAAATTCAACATTCACCTGCAACGGCGTGTTGCTGAGCAGCCGCAGGAACTGACATTCCGTTTCAATTTTTTTCGGCATCAGATTCAGCACCAGCACTCGCAGCGGGCGAATGTCCTGATGAGCCGCACGGTCGCTGTCCATGACAAAAATATTCTCCTCGGACAGAATGTGATACGCCGGCAGCTCCGGTGAAATACAAATTGGCATTGCCTGTTCCTCCTCCCAGAACGTTTTTTGATAGAATTATCGATAGAACTATGAATACTCCGATTATCTCCGTCTGCCCTTGTTCTTTGCCGGAGCAGCGGTTTCGCCGGTCCCCATGGCATTTCGAATGGCACGGAGTTCCTCGGCGGTGAGGTCACGGTAAGTACCCGGCTTCAGCATGCCCAGCTTCAGCGGTCCGATGCTGATTCGCCGCAGGCGGGCAACTTCCAGCCCGACGGATTCGCACATACGACGGATCTGTCGGTTCTTGCCCTCATGAATGGTCATCAGCAGAACGACACGCCCCGGCTCCTTGGTCTTGACAACCACGGTTGCCGGCTGAGTCATTTTGCCGTCCAGTTCCATGCTGCCGGACAGGGCGATCAGCTGTTCCTCGGTCACGTCCGGACGGACGGTAACGCGATAGGTCTTGCTGATATGGCGGCTGGGGTGCATGATGCCGTTGGCGAAGCTGCCGTCATTGGTCAGCAGCAGCAAGCCCTCGGAATCCTTGTCCAGTCTGCCCACGGGGTAAACGCGTTCCTCCACGTCCTCCAGCAGATCCATGACACAGCGGCGGTTCAGCTCGTCAGAGGTGGTGGTCACATAGCCCCGCGGCTTATACAGCATCAGATAACGGTACTGTTTCTTTCGCGGCAGATATACCCGTTCGCCGCCTACGGTGATCAGATCTGCCAGTGTTGCCTTATCGCCCAGCTTGACAGGGTGTCCGTTCACCTTGACTTTTCCGTCAGAGATCAGCTTTTCCGCCTGTCGTCTGGAACAATATCCGGCATCTGCCAGCAGTTTTTGAATTCGTATTTTTTCCACTTCCTGTTTGACTCCTTTTTTGCTCTATTTTTGCAGCAGCCGTTTCCACCAGCTTTGGGGTTCCGGCTCTGTCGTTTTTTCCTGATAAGTTACCGCAGACTGCACCAGCAGCCTGCCCTGTGCGGCAACTCTGCCGTCCAGCAGAAGCTTCCACGTGCCGGCTTCCTGTCCGGCGGTCAGCGGGGCATAGAGGAACGGCGGCGTGTTCAGCTGATACGACCACGCCGGCATGTTCCCGTCTTTCACGCCTACTGTCAGCGTTTCCGCAGGAGCCACCGCAGCAGTTCCTGTGGTGCCGCCGGTCACGGGCAGCGTCCAGTCGGCGGGAAATGTCACCTCCTGCGGGGAAAGCTGCCCGAAGCCGTAATCGTACAGGACTTCATGATCCTGCCAGTCGTTCCGGTCGTTCAGGGTCACGCAAATCAGCGTGATGCCGTTCCGCACACTGGCGGACACCAGACAGCGGCCGGCTTCGTCTGTGAAACCGGTCTTGACACCGATCACCGTTTCGTCCATGGTCAGCAGCTTGTTGGAATTGGTCAGCCACCGTTCATAGGGCGGATTGCCGAAGCACACCTTGGCAGAAGCCTGCCCGCAGATCTCCCGAAAGGTTTCGTTCTGCAAAGCCGCCGCTGTCAGCAGTGCCATATCACGGGCAGTTGAGTAATGCTCCGCATCGTGCAGACCGGAAGGCGTGACAAAATGGCTCTGAGTCATGCCTAATTCCTGAGCCTTCCGATTCATCTGCTCTGCAAAAGCGGCATAGCTGCCGGCAAGCTTCACAGCAGTTGCTCCGGCAGCATCATTGCCGGAGGGCAGCAGCATGCCATAACAGAGGGCACGCTTGGTCACAATGTCCCCGTCTACCAGCCCCATGGAAGAGCCCTCTACATGGATCGCATCGTTGTCCACCGGAAAGGGCGTATCCAGATCGCCGCTTTCCAGACAGAGCAGCGTGGTCATGATCTTGGTCGTGCTTGCCATAGGTCGCTGCTGATCTGCCGCCTTTTCATAGAGCACCTCGCCGGTCACCGCTTCCATCAGAATGCAGGACTCCGCCGAAACCGACAGAGCCTCGCCCTGTACATGCAGCACCGGCAGACCAGTCACCGCCAGACACACCGCCCATATCCCGCTGAGCCACCGCAGAAAATGTTGTTTTCGCATTTCAGATTCCTCCGCATACTTGTAAAATTACCACAATGTATGCGAAAGAAGCGGCAGTTTATTCTGCTTCGCCGGAATCTGTTTCCGCAGTTTTTTCTGGATTTTCAGTCTTTTTGTCGTTTTTCTTGTCGCCCTTCTTGAACATGCTGCCCAGACGGTCTACCACTTCCGGCACCGACCGAATGGCACTGGACAGAGCATCGCTGCCCTCGTCCATTTGCAGCAGCCGCACGCCGTCCTCCTGTACCACCAGAAAGGCAACTGGCTGAATGGACACGCCGGCACCGGCACCGCCGCCGAACAGGTCTTTCGGATTGGTTTTCACCGGCAGGTCAGAGCCGCCGGAGGCAAATCCGTATGACACTTTTGACACGGGCACAATGGTCACCTTGTCAGAAACCACGATCGGATCTCCGATAATGGTCTGCACATCTACCATTTCCCGCATTTTTTCCATTGTAACTCCCATGAGATCCTGAATCGGACGCTTTTCTGCCATTACATTTACCTCCTGTTATCTCACCGCAGCGTGTTCTTTTTCTGCGGTATCTTCTTTCTCTTTCCCGTCAGTTTCCTGCCGTTTTTTCTGCATCGCATAGCCTACGGCAAAGCTGCACAGTGCCGCCAGAGCTGCCAGAAGACAAAGATGCAGCTTTCCGCGGACGACCCAGCGGGAGCACTCCTGCCCGAACGCACACCGCACCTGTATCTGCTGCACCTGTACCCGCATGGCACTGCCCAGCAGCCCAACAGCGGTGTACACTGCCGCATTGGCTGTTCCGTAGGCGAGGGCACATTCCTGTGCATCGAACCGTCCCACCTGCACGCCCACTGTCAGCTGCTTCAGAGAGATGCCTTTCCATAGCAGCCGCAGCGGTTTCGGAAGCACGGACAGGCTGCCCTTGATGAGAGCCCAGCCGTGTTCCAGCTTTTGCTTTTCGGTCTTTTCCGAAGATTCCGGCAACTTCTTTTTTGCCGGTCGGCGGGACTTTTTCGGCTTCTTCCGCTTCTTTTTCTTCTGCTTTTCCGGTTCTTTTTCCGGCTTCCGGGATTCCTCTTTTTCCCGCTGAAACAATCCTTTTCCGGCACTGTCAGCAAAGGAGATCCCCAGCCACGAAAGCTTCCAGAAAAAGCGGTCTTTCGGGGCATCGTAGTCCCACGCAAAGGAGAACGGCGACAACAGCAGTCCCAGCAGCAGTGCCAGAATCCCCAGCACGATCAGCCAGCCAACCATAGACCACTCGCCTCCTCTGCATCATTCTGCCAGATCGGCAGATTCCTCCGACTCCGGTACCATTTCCTGCGGCACAGCCGACACCGGCAGCGGCGGCAGCTCGTCCAGCGACTGCAAGCCGAAGCATCGGAGAAAATGGGGCGTTGTCGCATAGGCGACCGGCTTGCCCGGCACGTCCAGCCGTCCGGCTTCTGTGAGCAGTTCCTTTTCCACGAGGGTGTTCACCACGGAACTGCTGTCCACGCCGCGGACATGCTCCACAAAGCTTTTGCTGACCGGCTGGTTATATGCCACGATCGTCAGCACCTCCATGGCAGCCGCCGACAGCGGAGCCGCTTTTTTGGTTTCCACTGCCCGCTGAATCACTGTCGCATAGGCAGGGTGGGTGCACATCTGCCAGCTGTCCCCCAGCTGCTGCACGCAGATTGCACTTTTTTGTTTTTCATACCACGCCGCCAGCTGCTGTAAGGCAGTCTGCACCGCGGATTCTGATACTTCACAAGCCTGTGCCAGACGGGACACCGGCACCGGCTCTCCGCTGGCAAACAGCACCGCCTCCAGCATCAGGCAAAGCGGCGATCTGGTGTTTCTTTCCATTATCATTCCCCGATTCTTCGGATTCATACTTGAACGGCTGCATAAATGAAGTTCTCTCAACCCTTTGCAGGGCGTTTCACATAGTCCGTCCGGCGATAGAGATAGGTGCCGTCCTCGCTGATGCCGATCCTGCCATGCTTGGTCAGTTCCAGCACCGCCAGAAACAGTGCCACCCGTGCAGAACGCTCCCGCACATCGGCGTACAGTGCCCCGAAATACACGTGTTCATCGTGATACACCTTTCGCATCACGTAGACCACCTTGGACATCACCGACACCACCGGACGCGTCACTACACGCTGTAACCGTTCGCGGGCGTTTTCCTGCGGGGCAAAGCGTTTCTGCCCCATGGTGTTCCATGTTTCCAGCAGCACACAGGGCAGGTGGGTTCTGGCGTATGCCGGAGAAACTTCCACCTGCATCGGCGGACGGGTGAAGATCTGTCCGCCCACAAAACGCTGTGCCAGAGCCTGTGCCGCCTGCTTACAGAGGGCATACTCAATTAGTGCCCCCTGTAATGCCTGCTTTTCCTTTTGGGCATCTTCCGGACGGGGCAGCAGCGAAGCCGTTTTGATGTAGATCAGCCGTGCCGCCATTTCCAGAAATTCCCCTGCCAGCTCCAGGTCCTGTTCCCGACACTGATCCAGATACGCCAGATACTGTTCCAGCAGGCTGGAGATCTCAATGTCATAGATGTTCAGCTTGTGCTTGGAAATCAGGTTCAGCAGCAGATCCATGGGGCCTTCAAAGACCTCCAGCTTAAACGAAATCGTCTGCATGAACTCACATCACCATCTGCACCAGCGTGCCGATCCACTGGGTCGCCCAGACGAAGAAGTGCATGATCCAGTTGGACAGATAACTCAGCGGTGTGCTCAGTACGCCCACCAGAATCAGGATCCACAGTGCCAGCGACAAATACCGCTGGTTTCGCTCAAGCCACGCGGACTGGCGGTACGGCAGCAGCATCATCAGCACCTTGGAGCCGTCCAGCGGCGGCACGGGAATCAGGTTGAACACTGCCAGCGAAATGTTGATCGCCACGAACCAGTACAGCAGCGTATAGATGCCTGTCAAAACGGCGTTGGGGTCGGCATAGTAAAACGGAAAGACGATCTGCATCAGCACCACGCCTACCAGTGCTGCCAGCAGATTGGACAGCGGCCCCGCCAGTGATGTCCAGATGATGCCCTTGCGGGGGTGGTTCATTCGTGCCGGATTGATCGGCACCGGCTTTGCCCAGCCGAATCCGGTCAGCAGCAGCAGCACTGCACCAAAAGGGTCTACATGTGCCAGCGGATTCAGCGTCAGCCGTCCGGCAGCTTCGGCGGTGTCATCACCGCATTTCCGTGCCACCCAGCCATGAGCAAACTCATGCAGCGGCAACACCAACAATATGATCACGATTCTTGCCAGAATCTCATAACGGTTCAAGTTCATAAAATTGCTCAGAATTCCCATTGCTCCAGTCCTTTCCAAATGAAAATGTTCTACCCAGATACCCTATAATGTGTTCTTTTTATTATACATGGTTTTTCGGAAAAATTCAAGCCTATTTTGCCGTTTGACATAAAATTTACAAGATTTCCGCAGGACAGAATGCCGGAAATGTGCCGATTTCTTTTTCGGTTGCTTTTTGAAAATAAGTCTACATTTGATTTTACAGTCTGTTTTCGCAAATAATTGTATTTTTCGAAAGGTATTTTGATCGTAAAAAAAATATTCAAAAGAATCCAAGAAAAAGGGTTGCTTTTTTTCGGGAAATTTGATAAAATAGATATGTTAGTTTGCAGACTGCCGCAGAAGTCTATTTTCCGGCGGTCGGCATGCAATGTTAGGATAAGGAGGTGCAGTAGAATGGCTAAATGTGAAGTTTGCGGAAAGGGTGTTACCTTCGGTATCAAGGTTTCTCACTCCCACAGACGGTCGAACAGAACATGGAAGCCGAACGTAAAGCGTGTAAAAGCGATTGTGAAGGGAACTCCTTGTCATATGTACGTTTGCTCCAGATGCCTGCGCTCCGGCAAGATCGAGCGTGCGTAAGCTCTGTTTTTGACAGTTGAATATGAAAAGTGACCGAAAGCAAAGGCAATTGCCGCTTGTTTTCGGTTTTTCATTTTTATGAAGCAAAAAGAGCACTCTCCGGCTGGTTTCACCGGAGGGTGCTCTTTTGGGTTTTGAAAGTCTGTCACTTCGTGCCGTTTGCCAGCTTACGGAGTGCCTTATAGGACGGTTTCAGTTTGTGATACATGTCTTTCACCTGTTTGCCGTCGTGGTAATAGCGGGACAGCAGGTTGTTCAGTGTCAGCAGGTCTTCCGAAGCGGTGATGATCGCACAGATCCGGTTCACCGCCTGCTTGTCGTCTGTGTCCAGCAGTTCCCGCACTTCCGACTGTAACTCTTTCGGGAACAGCATTGCCGCACTGCTCTTTGCCTTTTTCGGTGCTGCCGGTACGTTTTCTTCTTCTGTTGAAGTCGTATCCGCAGGTGCAGCCGCAGCAGTTTCTTCCAGAGCCTGTACTACATCTCTCGTGGGAATGCCTTTCATTGCATTCTCAATAGTAGAATAAATCGACAGAGCGTGCACATCCTCTTGCAGGTACCGGTCGTAGAACTGCTGGTTCAGGTCGAAGTCGGTGTCCTTGCTGATGATATACAGACGTTCTTTCGGACGGCTGCCGATCAGATAGCCGATATACATGGAAAGCTGCAAGTCCAGTGCATTTTTCACCGTGTTTTTTCTGGTGGACAGTGCTGTCACTTCCATCAGCCGCAGCTTTGCGTCGCAGGAGATCAGCCGCTGGTGCAGTTCAAACGTCAGCCCGCAGCGGTTCTGTGTGTAGAAAATCACTACCTCGTCCCGCTTTGTCAGATACTCCAAACCGGTCAGTCCCTCGATATAAACATTTTCATAGTCGATCAGATACGTTGCCATTGCATTTCCTCCTTTCCTTTCGATTGGTTCAGGTGCTACAAGAGCCTGTCCTGCACGCTGCAAAACAGGTACAGGACAGGCTCTAAGGTATACGTATCCTCCAGCCGCAAAGCTTGGGCAATACCGCACAATCTTTGTGCGGTATTGCCCTTGACCTTCAAGAGATACAAAAAAAGAGAACGCCCGCTTGCGTTCTCATCTCTTGGAGGCGCCATCCAGATTTGAACTGGAGAATCAGGGTGTTGCAGACCCTTGCCTTACCACTTGGCTATAGCGCCATTGGAGCGGATTACGAGGCTCGAACTCGCTACCTCCACCTTGGCAAGGTGGCGCTCTACCAGATGAGCTAAATCCGCACTGGCGATCTGGATGGGATTCGAACCCACGACCTCTGCCGTGACAGGGCAGCGTTCTAACCAACTGAACTACCAGACCATGTGGTGGAAACTATAGGGCTCGAACCTATGACCCTCTGCTTGTAAGGCAGATGCTCTCCCAGCTGAGCTAAGCTTCCATCATTTTTTTCTCAGCGTCGCATCTCTCAGCGACGTATATTATTATACACCATTCCGAGCGATTTGTCAAGGGTTTTTCGAAAATTTTTTCGAGGTTTTCAAAACGAAAAAAGCACCGAAACTGCGTTGCTTTTCCTGTTTCATTGAATCGTTTACAAAAAGTTAATATGTGATTTGCAGAAAAATTTGCTGCCGGACAGCCCGTTTCCCCCTACCCTGAACAACACCCACAGACGTGAAAACCACACCCACATGCATATGCCGTTCCATTTTTCAAGCACGGAAACCAATACAACAAAACCGCCTGCACTCCAAAAAGCACAGGCGGTTTTTCTCTGGTGGAAACTATAGGGCTCGAACCTATGACCCTCTGCTTGTAAGGCAGATGCTCTCCCAGCTGAGCTAAGCTTCCATGATTCAGCGACGAAATTTATTATACCATATCTTTCGGCATCATGCAAGCTGATTTCGCAGGATTTTCAAAAAATTCACATTCCGAAACTGACAAAAAACTGCCTGCACCGAGCCGGCACAGGCAGTCTATCATTCCATGAAATCGCGAAGCCGCAATTACATACCAGTTACGTTGAAAGTTACTTCAATGGTTGTCCAGTCGCCAATAGCAGACGGATCCAGAATGGTTGCAGAATAGTCGGACTTGTTTGCCAGATCAGCAATGTTGCCCTCTGCACTTCTTGCATCGCCCGGCATGCCGTCGTCCGGTACCCACTCGTTGAAAATGTTGGAACGAATATTGTTGTGCTTTACGCCGTTGATCTCGGTTTCTTCTGTATTGGTGAAGCTTTTCTTGGTCAGCGGGATTTCAGTACCGTCTACCTTGACAGCAGTTACATCGATCACTGCGTTCGGGGTAGCAGTTGCACCGTCCATGATCTGTACAGCCATGAATGCAGTGCCGTTTGCGATCAGGTCGCCGTTTACGTCGCCGGTCGCATCGTAACGGATCGCGTTGGTATCTACGGTAACGCTGACAGTGTATTCGCCGTTGCCGGTGATCGGAGCAACACCTGCATCATAGCACAGATAGTCCGTATCGCTGCCGGTGTACTGGAGCCACCACTGACCGTCTGCCATGCTCAGATAAGCCTCGCCAGCCTGCGGAACGACAGCTTCTTCGAAGTCGCCGGTCTGTACCTGCTGCGGAGCAGAGCTTTCGTCTGCGGAAGCTTCTTCACTGGATTCCTCTGCTTCGCTGGATTCTTCAGCACTGGACTCTGCTTCGCTGCTGGAGTCCTTGGAGCTGTCGGAAGAACCGCCGCAGGCGGTGAACGCAGCAGTCATCATTGCAGATGCCAGCAGGAATGCCAGGATCTTTTTGGTCTTGAACATCATAATTTTCCTCATTTCCTTCAGTCGGAAAGTGCACAGACACTTTCGAATGTTCTTCAAAATACAGACAGATCCTGCAAAAGCAGAGGTCTGCACAGTATTATGATACTAGATTTTTCACCAAGATGCAAGATGCTTTTTACACAAATTTCGCCTGATAAAAGACCTCACAATTTGTGCAAATTTCCAGACATTCTGCAAACAGATCCGCTTTATACAGCGTTTCCCCTATGGCAATACCGCACAAAGATTGTGCGACAGATGCGTCGTCAAATTTTTCGTCAGATGAAACAAAAAGCGGAGTGAATACTTGCTGTATTCACGAGCATTTTTGTGAAATATGACGGGAAATTTGCAAGCAGATGGCGTGCAAAGTCGCCAGACGCTCTTTGTGCGGTATTGCCCTATATAAAAGGTATCCCTGCGGACACAAAAAAACAGCACGTGTTGTGCACACATGCTGTTGGTTCTGGAGCGAGCGACGAGAATCGAACTCGCAACCTCAGCTTGGGAAGCTGATGTTTTGCCACTAAACTACGCTCGCATCTGCCCTTCGGCAGTTCCGACAGGCGGCAGTGCCTGTACTTTCGCGGAGCAGAAAAATGGAGCTGGAAACGTGACTTGAACACGCGACCTGTGCATTACGAATGCACTGCTCTACCAACTGAGCTATTCCAGCACCGGTTATACCGTGAGATCTCTCACGCAGGATTACCTATTTATTATACCACAAATTCTTGATTTGTCAAGAGGTTTCAAAAAAATTCTCTGAAAAATCAAAAAAACGATTGAAATCGCAGAAAAGATGTGCTATAATAATGAGGTACTGTAAAAGTGCTCGCTGACAAATGATGCGGCGGAAAAAATTTCCGGTTCAGACTTTTGCACTTTTTCTGCAAAAATGCAAAAAAGCGATTGAAATCGCAGAAAAGATGTGTTATAATAGGGTTAAATCCCATGACTTCGTAAAAAGGTAGGTAGCATTATGAAAAAGAAATCCAAATCCATTCTTGCCATTGTACTGGCGATCCTCCTCGTGATCGTGGTGGCAATCTCTCTGACCACGAACATTCTTTTTTCCCGAAAGGACACACCGAAGATTTTCGGGCACTACATCTATCTGATGGAATATGATACTATGGAAGCAGCAGCAGGGGCTGCCGTTGCCACCGGCACTTCCGGACAGGCTGCCGGCTCAGTCGATGACACCAGTGCTGCGGCTTCGATCCACCAGCACACTGCCGTGATCGCTTCCGCCTACAAAGAAACTGATCCGATTGCCAAGAACAATGCTGTTCTGTGCGTACTGGCTCCGGACGACGCTTCCACGGACATCGACTCCGACCGCGTTGCTGTCCGCCGCATCTACAACATCGAACAGGACGAAACCGGCGTTCTGAAGTACTATCCCACTACCATGAAAGCAAGTGATGTGGGAACTGAGCCGCCTGTAACTGTAGACAGCATTCTCGGCAAGTGCTCCTACGAAAGCGGCGAACTGTATACATATGTAAAATTCGCCACCGGCGTTCCGGGGATCCTGATCCTGATGGTTCTCCCCAGCATCATTCTGGTCATCATGCTGATCGTCACCATTGTACGGGCAAGCATGGGACACGATGACGAATACACTTTTGAAGAAAACTATGACGAAGTTTACAGTGAAGATTCCTACGATGACGGCGATTCTGCTTATGATGACGAAGAACTGGGCGGACACTCTCCGCTGTACCGTCCGTCCGAAGCGACCCAGAGCCGTTCCTTTGAGAAGAAGCGTTCTTCCATTGCGGAGAACTTCGAACGGAAACAGGTAAACCCTAACTCGCCGTACCAGAAGGCTCGTACCATGCAGTTCAAGGCACAGCATGATGTGCCGATCTACACCAATCCGGCAGATCAGCTCCCGCTGGACGGTTCTGCACCGGCAGCCGGCAGCAACACTACCTCCTATGAGGGCACACATGCTGCAAGCACTTCCAACACTGCAACATTCGGCAGCTACAGCAGCAACACCTACAGCACCCCGCCGATCACAGACGAAACACCTGTCGCACCGGCACAGCCGGAAGCTCCGGTTTCCACTTACCGCGGCAGCCACGAAGCAAGCTCTCCGGAGGAAGCACGGAATCTGGGCGACACCCCGTTTCGCAGCAGCCGTGCATCTGCACCGGCTCCCGCACCGAAGCCTGCTGCACCGTCTGTTTCCAAGAACAAGGAAGACCGCATTGCAAGTGCTTCTGTAGACGAACTGCTGGCAATGATCGAAGACGAAAAGAAAAAGCTGTAATCAGTTACAGCATCATCGAAAAGAAAACGGAGAGGGCGAAATGCTCTCTCCGTTTTTTTTGTATAGGAAACACTGCATAAAGCCCGCCTGACGGCTTTGCACGCAATCTGCTTGCAGTGTTTCCTATATTCTGTTCTTTTCGGTTATCCCAGTTCGTCCTCCAGCAGGATCATCTGCTCCATGGTTTCGTCCATCTGCACCCGCAGTTCCTCCATACGCTGGCACTTTTCCTGCATCAGCTGATAGTCGCTGCAAACGGCTTCGTCGGTCAGTTCCGCTGTCAGGGTGTCCAGTTCCTCCTGCATCTTGTCCAGCTGCTGTTCCAGACTTCGCAGGTCAGCACGCATTTTCGCCTGCTGGGCACGCTGTTTCTTGGAACGGTACGCCGGCTTCTCCGCCGGTTTTTCCTTGTCAGCAGCCGATCTTTCCGCAGGGGTTTCCTCCGGTTCCGGCTGTTTCTGCTGTGCCTCCAGCCACTTGCTGAAGCCACCCTGATAGGTCGTTGCCCCGTCGGCTTTCAGTTCCAGAATGTGGTCTGCCACCTTGTCCAGCAGGTACCGGTCATGGGACACAAACAGCAGCGTCCCCGCAAAGGACTGCATGGCTTCCTCGATGACTTCTTTCATGGCAATGTCCAGGTGGTTGGTGGGTTCGTCCAGAATCAGCACGTTGCCATGCTCCAGCATCATCACCGCGAAGCAGACCTTTGCACGCTCGCCGCCGGAGAGTACGCCCACCGGCTTGAACACGTTTTCCCCTGTCAGGCGTACCTGCCCCAGCAGATTCCGCACTTCCAGATCTGTCCATGACGGCACGCGGTCATGAATTTCCTGCATCACCGATTTTGTGGGGTGCAGGTTGGTGCTCTCCTGTTCGAAGTAGGAGATCTTGACATTGCTGGTCCAGCGGACTTTCCCCTGATGCGGCAGCTTGTTCTGCAAGATTTTCAGCAGCGTGGACTTGCCAATGCCGTTATCTCCGATAATGCCCCACTTTTCGCCGCGGCGAACTTCAAAGGACACGTCCGGCAGCAGCGTTTTCCGTTCTGTCCCCTCGCCCACGGAAATATCAACGTCCTGCACTTTCAGCACTTCCTGCGGCGGATCCATTTCATACGTAAATTCCACCCGTGCCTGCTTGCGGGAAACCAGCGGCTTTTCAATGCGTTCCATTTTTTCCAGCTGCTTCACGCGGCTCTGGGCGGACTTTGCCGTCGAAGCACGGGTGAGGTTGCGGGCAACGTAGTCCTCCAGCTTGGCGATTTCCTTTTGCTGCATCTCGTACTCTTTCCACTGCCGTGCCACAGCCGCTTCTTTCAGCTGGGTGAACGTGGTGTAGTTGCCCTTGTACCGCGTCAGTCTGCCCCGCTCGATCTCACAGACGCTGGTGCACAGCCGGTCGAGAAAATAGCGGTCATGGGATACCAGCAGCAGAGCTCCCTGATAGTCCTTGAGGTAATCTTCCAGCCACATAACGGTCTTGAAATCCAAGTGGTTGGTAGGCTCGTCCAGAATCAGCAGATTCGGTTCCTCCAGCAGCAGCCGTGCAATGGCAAGCCGTGTTTTTTCGCCGCCGCTGAAACCGGAGATGATGCGGGAATAGGTTTCCTGTGTGAAACCCATACCGTTCAGCACCGTGCGGATCTTCACGTCGATCTGATAGCCGCCGTTGTTTTCGAACCAGGTTTGCAGGCGGTGATATTCCTCCGCACCGGCCATGTCGCCGGACTGCATGGCTTCTTCCAGCTGGTGCATTCGCTCCTGCGTTTCCAGCAGCGGACGAAACACGCTCCGCATTTCCTCCCAGACGGTGCTTTCCCGATCCAGTCCGCCCATCTGTTCCAGATAGCCGATGCTGGTCTTGGCGGATCTGGCAATTTCGCCGTCCCCCTCCACCAGATGATCCGGCAGTTCCTGTTCCGTGAGGATCCGCAGCAGCGTGGACTTGCCGCAGCCATTTACGCCCACAAGCCCGATGCGGTCGTGGTCTTCCACCGTCAGTGAAACGTGGGAGAGCACCTGATTGCCGTTATAAAATTTATTGATGTCTGTCATACGCAGCAGCATACTGTTTTCTCCTTTATCCGAAAAGTTCGTAATCTTTTTTATTGTAGCATATTTCCGGAAAAATTACAACTGGTTTTTTGGAAACATCTCGCGGAAATCAATTTTCATGATAGCCTCCCCTGAAAGGGGAGGGGGACCGCCGTTAGGCGGTGGAGAGGTTTTTTTCGTAAAATCATTTTATGACGTTTTCGGCATAAATGGAAACCCCTCAGTCAGTGCTACGCACTGCCAGCTCAGCACAAGGCACGCCCTACGGGTGCCCTTTCAGGGGAGCCTTACTTGTCAAGCCTCATAATTTGGCACAATTTAAATCAACATATTTTTGAAAATTGATTTCCATGTGGAAACATCTCGCGGAAAAAGAAAAGGCACTCCGTGATCTCTCACAGAGTGCCTTGTGATTTCAAAAAACCACCCAGCCGTCTTGCAGCGAATAAAACCAAGCTATATCTAGCAAGGTGGGTATCTTCCCTTCTGCTTCACGCTCCCTTCGTCCGTTACGGTCATTGCCGCAAGCAGGAGGTCTGCAATCCACAGACGGAGTCAGATTCCCTATAAAGGAGTGTTGGATTATAAAAACCGCAATGTCTCGCACTGGGCAGTAATGCCAACCGGAATGCTTCTTCCGGTTTCGTTCTATGTTTATTATAGCACTATCTTTCCCAAAAATCAATAGGAAATTTGTGAAAATTTTTCTACCGTCAACCGGAAGTGCTTACGCTTCCTCTTCGTCCTCCTCGTCGAACATGTCGTTCAGATACTGAAGGAACATGTTGCCTACTGCATCATATTCGTCATCGTCCTCAATGGTGCAGAGCATTTCTTCTCCGTCAATGGTTTCCCGCTTCAGAATGACAAATTCGCCGTCGTCTTTCAGCATGTCTTCTTCATTTTCATGGTACGGAACCAGTGCACAGTATGTTGCATCTTCATATTCCAGTTCGCCCAGAACCTCGAATTCCTGCTCGTTTCCTTCTTCGTCTTCCAGAGTATACAGCATGCCCTGCATATCCATATCCATCATGTTTTCATCTGCCATGGGTAAAACTCCAATCTGCCATAGCGGCGTTTGTTTCGGGAACAATTCCCTGCTTCTATTATACACGATTTTCCACGGCGTGTCAATAGACGAACCGGACAATTTCACCAGGGCAATACCGCACAAGAGAATGTTCAAAGCCCCATGATCGCCGCCGCGATCTGCCGGAGCACCGGTGCGGCAGTCTGGTTGCCATAGCCGCCGTCCTCCGCCAGTACCGTCACGGCATACTGCGGGCAGTCCGCCGGAAAAAACGCCGTCACCCAGCCATGGCAGTATTCGTCGCCGGATTCGTCCACCCTGCCGGTCTGTGCCGTAGAGGTTTTCGCTCCCATGGAAACATGGGCAGGCATGCCCTGAAAATCCTCGTCCGCCGCCGTGTAGCACATGAGCCGCCGCAGAAACTGTGCCGTGTCCGCAGAAATGCCGGTTTCGGAAAGTCCCGTTTCCTCCCGCAGCACTGTCCGCCCGTTTTCCGTCACGCCACGCACCAGCCGCACAGCCGGCAGGGTACCGTTTCCGGCAATGGCACAGGTCATACGGGTGATTTGCAGGGGTGTTGCCGTGAGAACGCCCTGTCCGAACGAAAAGTTCGCCTGCTCCGCCGGCAGTTTCAGCTGCTGCAATGTCGGCAGTGTCCCGCTGGAGCCGATCATGTTGGAGGTCAGCACCGTTTCCGTCCCGAAGCCCAGAGCCTTTGCCGTTTCCAGCAGTTCCTTTCCGGAAAACGTCTGCCCCAGTGCGATAAAATAGGGATTGCAGGAATTCCGCATGGCATCTGCCAGATTTTGCAGTCCGTGCCCCTGCGGGTCGTGGCAGCGAAACCGCTGGGAGCCAATGGAAATCACCCCGTTGCAGTTCCACTGAAACGCCGTTTCCGCACCGTTTTCATAGGCACAGGCTGCCGTCACCAGCTTGAAGATCGACCCCACCGGATAGGCGTACAGGGCACGCTGGATCATGGGGCTGTCCGGATCCTGCATGGCTTCTCCCAATGCATCGGGCGTGTAGCCGGGAAAGCTGGCAAGCCCCAGAATGTCCCCGCTTTCCACGTCCATGACTACCACACAGCCCTTTTGCAGTGATGCACCGGCAGTTTCACAGATTCGCTGCATCCGAATGTCCAGCGTTGTCATCACGCCCTGCACCGGATTGGCACCGTAACGGACCTGAGCCGCTTCGCCGGCAAGCGGCTTTCCTTTGCCGTCCACGGAAAAAGTCACGCTCCACTGGGAGTCCACGCCGCGTAAGACCGCATCATAGGCGGATTCCAGTCCGGCAACTCCTTTTCCCTCCTGCGTATAGCCAATGACATGCTGTGCCGGCTGGGGCGTGGTGTACCGCTGGGGAATCTCCAGCACGGTCACGTCCGGACAGGCAATGTCCGCTGTGTCCACCGTGCAGGTAAAGGGCTTCCCCTGTGCCAGCTTTTCGTAAAACGCTTCCGCGTCCAGTACATGGGGCAGCAGAGCCTCCGCCGCCTCCGGCGTAGGGCTGACGACTGCGGTGCAGACCGACCTGGTATTGACCAGCGGCACACCGTTCCGGTCGTAGATCGTGCCGGCAGCTGTTCCGGCGGTACAGGTGTAGCTGCCCTGTCCGGCGGCGGCCTGCAAGAGTTCCGGCTTCTGCATCAGCCACGCCAGATATACGGCAACCGCACAAAACAACAGCACCAACAGCAGCCGCAGCACTGCCAGACGATTTTTCAGTTTTCGCATCGCACTTTCCTCCCAAGGAAAGTATGCCCCGCTTTGCCGCGTTCATGCCAAAAAATACACCATACAGCATATCTGCATGGTGTACTGTAGATGTAGAAGCAAGTGATTATTCTGCTTCCGGCTGGTAAGTGAAACGGGTAAAGGTCGCAGTGGTCGTCATCGGCTTGCCGTTTCCGGAAGCGTACAGGGCAATGTAATTGCCGGTAAAACAGCCACCTGCCTCTGTGGTCAGATACTGGGTTTCGCCGGAGCCTACAGGCTGCACTGTGCCGTCCGCCGTGCGGAACGAGAACCGGTAGCGATCCCGATCGCATTCCAGCCGCAGGGTCATGGTTTCATCGCTGTACGGCAGCACCTGCTCTACGGCACACAGTCCGCCGATCCGCCGCCGCAAAATCACACAGTCCCTGCCGTCCCGCATGGTGCGGGCAATCTCATAGTGATGTGCCGGATTCATGTACACAGTCAGACCGGCTTCTTCCCCCTCCTGCTGCGGTATAAAATGCAGGTCTGCTTCGACAGTACAGCAGAAGTGTTCCTGCCGCCGTCCCAGCCACGCCTTGGGAGCATCTTCCCAGAGGAAAACCTCGTTGCCGTGCATCTGTAAGCCAGATGCGGTCTGCTGTATCAAGCCCTCCACCGGATTATAGATGTAATTCCACATCAGGTGCAGACTGTCACCGCGGAAATCATCTGTCACCGCACTGCATGCCGCATAGCCTGCGGGAATCTCCTCTGCGGGAGCGTGCTCTACTGTGAATTCCGGCAGCACTGCACGATCTTCACCCAGATAGAACCAGCCGTTTTCCAGACGAGCCGGCACCAGCATGGTTTCCCGTCCCAGATTGTGGCGAAACGGATACGCCAGCGGACGATTGCCCAGACAAACTGCCCACCAGTTCCCGTCGGCATCGTCCACCAGATCGGCGTGACCGGCTGCCTTAATGGGCAGGTTTTTGCCGATATTGGTCAGGATCGGATTGTGCGGGCACGGCTCATACGGCCCCAGAATGGACTTGCTCCGTGCCAGAACTGCCATGTGGCAAAGCTCCGTGCCGCCCTGTGCCAGCAGCAAGTAGTACATGCCGTTGATCTTGTACAGATGCGGTCCCTCCGGATTGTTGGCGGTGCCCTGCCAGAGGGCGTGGGTTTCGCCAACGGCTTCTCCGGTGGCAATGTCCAGCTGGCTTAGATAAATGCCGCCGTCTGTGCCCAGATAGTACACCTTGCCGTCATCGTCAAAGAACAGGGACGGGTCGATTCCGGCAAAGGGCAGCGGAATCGGTTCAGACCATTCGCCTGCGGGATCGGTTGCCGTAACGATAAAGTTGCCGTGATTGTCGCCGGTGACATTGGTCACTACAACATAGAACGTCCCCTCGTGATACCGGATCGTCGGAGCGTAGATGTTCAGACAGTTGGGTGCTCCTGTCACCAGATGCACCTGCGAGTTCCGCGTCAGGCAATGTCCGATCTGCTCCCAGTGCACCAGATCCCGACTGTGAAAAATCGGAATCCCGGGGAAATACTCGAAAGAACTGGTCACCAGATAGAAATCTTTTCCCACGCGGCAAATGCTGGGGTCTGGGTGAAATCCGGATAAAATCGGGTTTTGATACTGCATATTTTTTCTCCATTCCGAGAAAACGCCGCATAAAGCTGATAATTCGACTTTATGCAGCGTTTTTCTTGTTTCCTTTGGAATATCCTATTTTAGCCTGTATAAATGGTGTTGTTTTCCCAATCGAAATCGTCCAGCGACGTGGGGTGTTTTCCCACGGACTCCAGTCCGCAGTACAGCAGCACCGCATACGCATCGTCTGCCGCAATGGTACCGTCACCGTTTACGTCCATGCTTTCGATCTCCCAATCGCTCAGCGTGCCGTCCGTCAGGATCGGATAGCCGGCACCGATGCGGGCACTGGCGTACAGGATCAGGAACAGGTCGGTGCTGTCGATGCTGGCGTTTCTGTCCACGTCACCCTTGATATACCGCACCGGTACCGGAGCAGTAGACACCGTGGTTGTCGTGGTAACATTTTCCGTGGTGGTATTTGCAGAGGCTTCTGCGGTCGTGCCGGTGGGAATCGGTATGGTTTTCCATTCCGTAGTGCTGCTTTCCGTTGTCGTGGTCGGCAGTGTGGTGGGCACCGTGATATACGGCGGCAGGGTCACTGTGGTCACAGGCGTTGTCTTTGTGGCGACTTCGGTAGTTGTTACGATTTTGCTGGTGCTTCTCTCGGTGGTGTATTCTACTATTGTCGTTGTCCTGGCTGTCGTGGTCGAAGCGGGAGTTTCATCCGGGAGTGCCTGAAATTCCAGACTGTACTTTTCCGCATAGTTCTGTGCCGGAGAGTTCTTCTGCCCTCTCAGAATCGTATCCCGCGGAAAGATACCTGCTTCGTCAGGCAGCGTGCAGGCATTGCCGGAGAATGTCACCGTTCTCTGCTTGTGCACATACGCGTAAAACGCATTCGCCGAAAGGGTGGTAAAGCATGCCGGAAATGTCAGGTTGTCCAGATTCTCACAGCCGCCGAATGCATCACCGCCAACGATTTGCAGGGACGAATTCGACAGATCCATGCTGCCGTTTTCCGTGCTGAGTGCAACGCAGTTATAGAACACCGCCTCCGGCAGTTCCGTCAGATTTGCCGGAAATTTCACAGCAGTCAGACCGGAGCAGCTGCGAAACGCTGCCACGCCCAACTTTGTCAGCGTATCCGGCAACACCACATTCACCAGACTGGTGCAGCCCTCAAAGGCATTGTCGCCGATCGTCTGTATGGCGTTCATGTCCACTAGGTTTTTCAACGAGGTGCAGTCCTGAAAGGCGGCATTGCCGATCTCTGTCACGCTGTCTGAGAAGGTCACCCTTTCTATGGTTTCACAGCCCTGAAACGCTCCGTCTGCCACTCTTATCATGCCATAGGGCAGCGTGACCGAAACCGGAGCCGCATCACTGCACAAAAATCCTGTGGCGATCAGCCGCACCGTAGGCGGAATGACGATCTCGTTGGCTTCTCCGCAGTATTCCAGAAGTACACCGTCACAGATCTTCCAGCTGCTGGACTGCTGCAAACTCCAGCCTGAATTGAAAAAGGCATCTTTTCCCACAGTTTCCACCGTTTCCGGTATGGTCAGATTTTTCAGACTGGTACACATGGAAAATGCATATTCCCCGATCTCCGTCAGTGCAGAGGGAAACGTCATACTCCGCAGATTGATGCAGTTGCTGAACGCACTTGCCCCGATCTTCTTGACAGAATTGCTCATTGTGACATATTCCAGCATGGAACAGCCGCTGAACGCATTTTCCGGAATTTCCGGCAACGTACTGCCAGCAAGCACCGCCATGCTCAAAGAAGTACAGCCCTGAAATGCACTGCTTTCCAGCAGCTGCAGCGATTCCGGCAAAACTGCCAGCCGCAGAGCCGTGCAGTCCTGAAAGGCACTCTGGGAGATCACCTGTAATTTTTCGTTGAACTGTACGGTTTCCAGTGCAGAACAGTTCTGAAATGCTCCGGAGCCAACAAAGAGCAGCTCATCCGGCAGCTGAATGCTTTTCAGACTGGTGCAGTGGCGAAATGCCGAAGCACCAACAGACTGCACCTGATTTGGCAAAAAGATCTTTTCCAAAGCGTTACAACCGATAAATGCACCTTTGCCGATATACGTCAGACTGGCGGGAAGCTGTACTTCCGTCAGAGTTGTCTGATCGCTGAACAGCGTATTGCAGAGCACTGCCACACCGTCCGGCACCACTGCGGTTTTCAGTCCGATTTTTACAGAAACTGCCACTCTGCCGGACAGCACTGCCACATCATCTGTCTGGTCTTGCAGCCACGCGGTTCCCTCCAGGATACAGGAGCCGGCACTGGTGATCCCGCTGCCGCCTTTTACAGTTTTCAAAGCCGTACAGCCGCGAAATGCACTGCTGCCTATGGTGGTCACGCTGTCCGGTATCGTCACGCTTTTCAGGGCGGTTTTCTGTTGAAATGCCGATTCGGAAATTGCAGTCACCGGATACCCATCGATACTGGACGGAATGTCCAGCACAGAGAAATTCCCTTCCATGCCGGTAATCACAGCGTTTCCCGCATCATCTGTCTGATAATAGATACCGTTGAATAATTGTTCCTGCGATTGGCTGGATTCTGCGGCAGCACCTATCCCCTGTGCTGTCCCAAGTACCAGAGAAATGCTTATGCACACTGCCAGCAGGAACGCGGTCCACTTTCTCCAACGATTTTTCCGCATTGCGGAACACTTCCTTTCTTTTCAGCCTGTTTGCCCCCAACATTCGCAAGGGGCGATCCATTCTTTTTCATAAAAATCATTTTTCCGCCAATCCCGCACCGACCTTTGCCAGATGCATCATCAGGTCGTAGACATCGAGATTGTCAATTTTGCCGTCTGCATTATAATCCGCACAGTACAGCTCCACACTGGTGGGATTTGTCCGCACACCGGCTCCGCGACAGGCACAGAGATACAGCAGCAAAAACAGATCCGATGTGTCCAGACTGCCGTCACCGTCCATATCGCCACGCTGCCGGTCGATCGGCCGGAACTGCCGGCTGTATTTCCGGGCGAAGATCTCCGCAGTGGAATTCGCAAAGCCATTGATACAGGTGCTGGAACTTACCGTTTGTTCCGTGTCATAGATACGGCACGCCGGATTGAGGATCACCAGCTGTTCCAGACTGCCGCAGCCGGAAAAGGCACTGGCTCCGATCTCCTCCACTGCTGCCGGCAGCACGATCTTTTGCAGTGCGGCACAGCCGTCGAAGGCATAGTTGTAGATCGTTTTGATGTTTTCGGGAAGCTCGATCTCCGTCAGACTGCTGCACCCCTGAAACAGAGTGTTGCTGATCTGTGTCATTGCCTGCGAAAGACGCACTTTCCGCAGCGACCGGCAATAGCTGAATCCATGACCGCCGACGTTTTTCACGCTGTCCGGCAGTTCGATCTGTTCCAGCGAAACGCACCAGTGAAACGCATATTCGCCGATGGATTCCAGCCCGTCCGCGATCTGCACCTGCCGCAGGTTGATGCAATTGGAAAATGCAAACGCATCGATCGAACGCAGCGAAGACGGCAGCTGTACCGTTTCCACCGTGGTGCAGCCGTCAAAGGCATAGCCGCCGACCGCACGCACGGTATCCGGAACAGTCACATCTTTTTCCGTGCCGGTATACGCCAGCAGAATACCTTGTCCGGCTGATACGAAATCGCTGGTCTGGTTTTCCAGCCACGAAGTACCCTGCACAATACCCCAGCCGATCTCGGAAACCGTATCCGGAATGGACAGTTCTGTCAGGCGGGAACAGTCCTTAAAGGCAAATTCCCCGATCCGGCGAATCGTGTCCGGCAAAACCACCCGTTTCAGCCGTGTGCAGTCTTTAAACGCGTACTCGCCGATCTCTGTCACCGGACAGCCGTCCAGTTCCGCCGGTATCACCGCTTCGGTCACTGCTGAACGGGCACTTTTGATCGTCACCTCTTGCATCGCAGAAACCGTGTAATAAATGGTGTCCTGATAGATCTTCAGATCCGCACTTCCCGCGGCTGAAACCGGACACATACCGGAAAAGCAGCCGATCACCAGCAGCAACGCCAGCAAAACGGACAAACTTTTCCGTCCGATCTTTCGCAAGGATCCCTCACCTGCCTTTCTGTCCCAATGCTTTGTCAACGCTGTGAAAAACCTGTCAGCAGGCTTTACACAGAGCTTCATTTTCTCATTTTTATTATACCATATTGGAAACAGATACGTCAACCATTTTTCGCAGATTTTTTCAGGGGAACACCGACAGGGCATATAAAAAGCGGCATGACGAAACCGCCATGCCGCTTCTTTTGCAATGTGGTAACGAACAGAAACCTGTCCGTTCAGAACGCTACGCGAACTTATGCCAGTTCAGCGAAGAACTTGATGGTGCGAACCATCTGGCTGGTGTAGCTGTTCTCGTTGTCGTACCAAGAAACAACCTGTACTTCATACAGATCATCAGCGATCTTGGAAACCATGGTCTGAGTTGCATCGAACAGAGAACCGTACTTCATGCCAATAACGTCAGAAGAAACGATCGGTTCTTCGTTGTAGCCATAGGACTCAGTAGCAGCAGCCTTCATAGCAGCGTTGATGCCGTCAACAGTTACGTCTGCACCCTTGACAACAGCAGTCAGGATAGTGGTGGAACCAGTCGGAACCGGTACACGCTGTGCAGAACCGATCAGCTTGCCGTTCAGTTCCGGAATAACCAGACCGATTGCCTTAGCAGCACCGGTGGAGTTCGGAACGATGTTTGCAGCACCAGCTCTTGCTCTTCTCAGGTCACCCTTTCTGTGCGGGCCGTCCAGGATCATCTGGTCGCCGGTGTAAGCGTGAATGGTGCTCATGATGCCGCTCTGGATCGGAGCATAGTCATTCAGAGCCTTAGCCATCGGAGCCAGGCAGTTGGTAGTGCAGGAAGCTGCGGAGATGATCTTGTCATCAGCAGTCAGAGTGTTGTGGTTTACATTGTAAACGATAGTCGGCAGATCGTTACCAGCCGGAGCAGAGATAACAACCTTCTTTGCACCTGCATCGATATGAGCCTGTGCCTTAGCCTTAGAAGTGTAGAAACCAGTGCATTCCAGAACAACGTCAACACCGATCTCGCCCCACGGCAGCTCTGCAGCGTTAGCCTTTGCATAGATCTTCAGGGTCTTGCCGTCTACAGTGATAGTACCAGCTTCGTCATCAGCAGAAACAGTGTGCTTGTTCTCGCCGATCTTGCCTGCATAACCGCCCTGCGCGGTATCATACTTCAGCAGGTGAGCCAGCATGGACGGCTTAGTCAGGTCGTTGATTGCAACAACCTCATAGCCTTCTGCACCAAACATCTGGCGGAATGCGAGACGACCGATACGGCCAAAACCATTAATAGCAACTTTAACTGACATTGGAAATTACCTCCTAGTTTTTAGGAAAACACCGGCGGAATTGCCGGACCGAAGCCCGATTTTCTCCCAGCGGATTCCTTGATACTCTTATTTTACACCATTTCGGAGAAGAATTCAAGCACTTTCGCAAAAAAAGCAGGGGCAAGGATAGCAAGTTCTCTTATTTTCCACGTTTTCCGCAAAAAAGGAAAGCATATTTTGTGAAAACTGCACAAAAATTAAAAAGTGGACAAAATTATCATTTTTTTTATTTGCCTATTCTGAAATATGTAGTATAATAATAGCATAGAATAATGACAAAAGCATCATGCAGTGAGGAGGAGAGAACGCCCATGCAGCAAGAGGAACTACAGCAGATCCAGAAATGGTGTCAGCAGTCTGAAGACGCCATTCTTTTTTATGCCCCGGACGGCACGCTGCTCTGGCAGAACGATGCCGCGGCAGTCCGGCAGAAACCGCAGAACAGCTCTTTGCCCCGCTATCATAAAAACGGTGCACCGGAGGACGGCATGTTTCTGCTCCGGCAGGGCGGCAGTCTGTACTGCGTCCGGCAGGAGCCGCGGCAGTACGGCGAAAAACCGGCAATACTGGTGCAGATCCACAGCCAGCCGGCAGACGATCTTCTCTGGAGCGATGCCGACAAGCAGCATGAAACGGAAAACCGGATCGCTGCCATGCGGCAGAAGATCTTCGGCATTTCCAACGCCGTCAGCGGGCTGTATCAGACACTGGAGGAAAACGGCGACCAGATCCCCCGCATGGTGCTGGAAGAACAAATGGAACAGCTGAACATCATTCAGGGCAACTGCTGCCGGCTGATGCGTCCTTCTGTGCTCTGGCTGGAACAGCTGAAATATGTGCAAAAAAACGAGCTTTCGGGCGAAGCTCTTTTTCTGGACCGCGAATTGTCGAATTTTGTCGAATCGTGTCGTATGGTACTGGGAAAAGCACTAAAAATGACAGCCGATGCCGAAAAACCACTCTGCATTTTCGCCAATCGGCGGCGGTTACAGATCTGTCTGCTCTGCATGGTGCTGTATCTGCGGGATCACTGTCCGGAGATCTCCCGCCTGACGTGGCAGACGGAACAGCAGGGCGATCAGGTGGTGCTGCGGTGCACGGCAGTTTCTGACGGCACCGAGCCGCCGGCACACCGGCACAGCCAGACGGAACATCTCTATGACACACACTTTCCCTCTCCGGAGGAACAGATCGTGCAAAAATTCTGCCGCACGTATCATGCCGCCGTTCTGTTTTCCGCCGCGGAGGAAATGTGGCAGTACACCCTGCGGTTTCCGCTGTATGAACATGCATCGTTCCTGTCCCTGGAGAGCAGCCGCACCACACTGGACGACGGAATGTTCTCCTTATACCAGATCTTTTTGTCAGATATTTCCGAATACCGGTTCTACTAAAACAGGCTTTTCAATTCAGGCGTTGCTGCTTTTTGCAGTGATTCCTGAATTTTTTGTTAAAACAACAAAATACCATTTCACATTTCACAAAGATTATGCTATAATAGGAAAGGATAGGCAACACCGCACAAAACTTGTGCGTAAGATGCGTCGGCAGATTGCGTGCAAAGCCGTCAGGCTTTGTGCGATGTTGCCGCTGTAGCAAACTGGGGAAAGGAACGGATTCCGGAATGGCAGAACGACTGATCTCAATACAAGACACAAACCAATTTCAGACATTATGCGGCAGCTTTGACGAAAACCTCAAGCTGCTGGAGCAGCGGTATCACGTTCGTATGATCTGCCGCGGAGAAGAACTGCGGGTACAGGGGGACGGTGCACAGGTGGAACTTGCCGCCGGTGCAGTCACGGCTCTGCTGCAAATGATCTCCAACGGACAGGCGATCACGCCCCAGTCCATTCACTATGTTTCCGATATGGTCGATGCCGGCTCTGCCGGACAGCTGGCGGAACTGGCAGATGATGACACCGTCTGTCTGACTGCCGCCGGAAAACCGGTGCACACCCGCACCGTGGGACAGCGGAGTTATGTCCGTGCCATTGCCGAAAATACAATCGTATTCGGGCTGGGGCCTGCCGGCACCGGCAAGACCTATCTGGCAGTGGCTATGGCAGTGCGGGCATTCCGCCGGCACGAGGTCAACCGGATCATTCTCACCCGCCCTGCGGTGGAAGCCGGCGAAAAACTGGGATTTCTCCCCGGCGATCTGCAGGACAAGGTAGACCCCTATCTGCGTCCGCTGTACGACGGCTTGTTTGAAATGCTGGGAGCAGAAGCGTTCCAGCGGCATCTGGAACGGGGCTCTATTGAAGTTGCCCCGCTGGCGTACATGCGTGGCAGAACGTTGGACAACGCCTTTATCATTCTGGACGAGGCACAGAACACCACCGGCGAACAGATGAAGATGTTCCTCACCCGTCTGGGCGACGGCAGCCGCATGGTGATCACCGGCGACACCACGCAGATCGACCTGCCGGACAAGCAGAAAAGCGGTCTGGTCATCGCCTCCCGCATTCTGCGAAAGGTCAATGACATTGCGATCTGCGAGTTCACCAACCGCGATGTTGTCCGTCACAAGCTGGTACAGGACATTATCCGTGCCTACGAAGCGGCAGAACAAAAGCAAGCCCACCGGAAGCCGGAACACACCGACCGGAAAGATGCCGGAAAACACTGAATTTGAAAGGCAATACCGTACAAAGAGCATCTGGCGACTTTGCACGCCATCTGCTTGCAAATTTCCCTTCAGAGCCTGTTTCGT
>ERZ1031347.185-NODE-185-length-30227-cov-8.410414_pt1 | contig 30227 bp, 23 predicted proteins | sample MGYA00517106_ERZ1031347 | MGnify/ENA primary metagenome ERZ1031347 (study PRJEB33719, sample SAMN04261392) | wastewater metagenome | biome: periurban shantytown; feature: human; material: feces | host: Homo sapiens | place: Peru: Lima | collected 2012-07-19 ...
TATAGTGGCGAATCCACGATATTACAAATGTGAGGTCATTTCATATTATCTTATTATTCCGTTCCTTTTGCACCAAGTCCCGCCCACTTTTCCTTACTGCGGCTCGCCGGCGCGCGGCTTCCAGCTGCCCGGGCGGCGCCGCTCATATTTGTATATGTACACAAATAATTTGTTCTATTTTGTGTACATTGCTTATTTTTTATTGCATTCCACAAATTCTTGAGTATAATATAGTTTATCAAAACAATCAAACAGCCCGAAGGGATTGTAAATCATCCGAAAGGCGTGAACTCCTCCGCGAGTTCAAAAAGATATATTAAACAGGGATAGAAGGAGATAAGGAAATGAACAATCGAAAAGTAGGAATCATCGGTGTCGGTCACGTAGGAGCTCATGTTGCGTACAGCTTGGCAATTCAGGGCATCGTGGACGAGCTGGTGCTGGCGGACACGGACACCGCCAGAGTGGAGAGTGAATATCAGGATTTGCTGGATGCGCTTCCTCATATGCCGCACCGCACCAGAGTGTCCATCGGAGAATATGAGGATTTGGCCGATTGCGATTTAATCGTTAACAGCGCCGGTCACATTGAGTTGCTCTTGGGATCCGACGATCGGTCCAGAGAGCTGAAGTTCACGATTCCCGCCGTTCACACCTGGGTGGACCGCGTTCGCAAAGCCGGTTTCGACGGCGTGGTTCTCAACATCAGCAACCCATGCGACGTCGTTACCCGAGAGATCGCCAAAGGCCTTGGCCTCCCAAAAGGCCGCGTGCTGGGCACCGGCACCGGACTGGATTCCGCCAGACTGGTTACCCAGATTGTAAAAAAGACCAATGTGGATCCGAATTCCATTCAGGCCTTCATGTTCGGCGAACACGGCAATTCCATGTTTGCTGCCTGGTCCTGTGTCACCGTCAATGGCCTGTCCATCGACGAGATGGCGAAACAAGACCCTCGCTGGGATTTCGACCGACCGGAAGTAGAGCAGCTGGGTCGCCACGGCGGCTGGGTTACCTTCAGCTGGAAACATGCCACCGAATACTCCGTTTCCACCACCGCCGCACGCATGGTAAAAGCAATTCTTCACGATGAGAAGATTCTCATGCCGGCCAGCACCGAGTTGAACGGCGAGTACGGCCAGCGCGACGTCTACGCCGGCGTTCCGTGCATCATCGGCAAAGACGGCGTGGAGCGCGTCGTGGAATTCCCGCTGACGCAGGAAGAACTGGACAAGTTCAACGACAGCTGCAACGCCATCCGCGCCAACATCAAGATTGCAGACTCGCTGTAGTCATTAATGTTCATAAAAGTATATCGCCTCGCCGGAAGCGTCCAACCTTTCACTGACAAATTGCGTTTCCGGCCTTGCATTGCATAGTGATGGGACTATTGGTACCTTTGCCAACCTAAGTTTCATTCATTATATTATCACATGAGGAAGCAGGTTCCGGTTTTCGGAACCTGCTTTCTTCTAGCAATTCAAACTCTCGAAAGGGAAAGAGCGGGATGGCCTATCTCCATTCCGCTCTTCAAATTATCCGTATTATTTAATTATTCTTCATTGGGGCAATCTTCCGCCTTCTTTCGCTCCTCAACAAATGCTTGCAGTTCAACTTCGGTCGCAACCCCGGTTTCTTTGAGGACTACTTCCAGTGGAAGGTATCCGGATTCAAACATATCAAGGATAGTATCTATGCGACCTTCTGCACGACCTTCTGCGAAATAAGCTTTGAATTTATCTTCCAGCAACATATAAACCCTCTCCCATCGTACATTATTTCGGGATTTAACGACCTCGTACTCATCTATTTCTCTTCCCCTTATTTTAAAATCAAATATAGTTCCTGTCAAATCTTAATGGCAAATACTAGAATTATATTGAATTCACAACAACGATGAGCGCGCGCGTATGTTTCTGAAATTTCATGGTTCCATCCTATCAGAAATAGTTTTGAGCGCAATATGCTTAGAACAAAAAGGACTAAAACCACCGATAAAAAAACTATATCACTCTAGTTTTAAATTTAGGCTGTTCCGAACCTGCAATTTTTCTTTGGGCATTCTGTACGAAAATAGTTTATTTTTACCTTGACAACTTTACTCATGTAGTATATTATACTTATAAAGAATCATTCCTAATAAGGAGACTCAATGAAACGACGCAATACCATACAACGAAATCTGGTGTTGGAAGCCATCCGCACCATGAAGAGTCACGTTACCGCCGAAGAGGTGTTTGAATTTATTCGAAAGAATCACCCCCACATCGGAAAGGGAACTATCTACCGGAATCTGGGGATTCTGGCGGAGGAAGGCGAGATTCGCCGAGTGGAAATCCCGGACGGCCCGGATCGATTTGATTTTACCCTGAAGGATCACTACCATGTGCGGTGCATCCGATGCGGCGAGGTCTTCGATGTGAAGATGGACGTGCTTTCGGATTTGATGTCGAGGGTTCGGGGGCCTCGGGGAATGGAATTTCTGGATTACGATATTTCTTTTAAAGGAATCTGCCCGGATTGCCGGACGAAATAGCACAATTTCAACAAGGAGGAAGAAAATGGCTAAGAATAAGTACACAGGAACACAGACGGAAAAGAATTTGCAGGAAGCATTTTCCGGAGAATCTCAGGCGAGAAACAAATACACCTATTTTGCATCCGTTGCGAAGAAGGAAGGCTATGAACAGATGGCGGCCCTCTTCCTGAAAACCGCGGACAACGAAAAGGAACACGCAAAGATGTGGTTCAAGGAATTGGCAGAGTTGAACGACACTCCGGCGAACCTGGCTGCGGCCGCTGCCGGCGAGAACTACGAATGGACCGACATGTATGACGGTTTTGCAAAGACCGCGGACGAGGAAGGCTTCCCGGAATTGGCGCAGAAATTCCGTGCAGTAGCGGCAATCGAAAAGCACCACGAGGAGAGATACCGGGCGCTGCTGAAGAATATCGAGACTGCTCAGGTATTCGAGAAGAGCGAAGTGAAGGTATGGGAATGCCGGAACTGCGGTCACATCGTGGTAGGAACCAAGGCGCCGGAGGTATGTCCGGTATGCAATCACCCGCAGAGCTACTTTGAAGTTCATGCGGAGAATTATTAATCGATAAAAGGAGGTACGATCATGAAGTACGTATGTAATGTATGCGGATGGGAATACGACGAGGAAAAAGGGTATCCGGAAGGCGGAATCGCACCGGGCACCAAATGGGAAGACATTCCGGAGGATTTCGAATGTCCTCTGTGCTCCGTCGGAAAAGACCAGTTCTCGGCAGAATAGTTTTTCAGCCCTCAATTAACACTTAAGAGATAGCGGCGAAGCGCCGGAGCGGGCATCCTGCTTCGGCTCTTCGCCTTTTCATTTTTCATCGTCACAGACTCTTCACATTATAATTAGCACTCACCTATTGACAGTGCTAACAAAAAGAGTTATAACATAGTTGTAATCGGAAAGAGGTTACAACAAGAGAACAGATGAGTTCCACCCAGGAGTGTTCTCCCCGAGAAACTCCACCGGTTCTCCTTCGATTGTATATAACGTCATTAAAAGGAGGATTTAATTATGTTACTGCCTAGTGTATTTACAAATGATTTTACAAATGATGACTTTTTTGATGATTTCTTTAACGCTCCGGCAAGAAGAAGCTACATGCCGACCGCAAGCATGAAGTGCGATGTCAAGGAACTGGATCAATCCTATCAGATTGATATGCAGCTTCCGGGATACGACAAAGACGATGTAGAAGTTTCCGTGGACAAGGGTTACCTCACCGTATCCGCTTCCCACAATGAGAACAAAGAAGACAAGGAAGACGGCAAGTACATCCGGAAGGAATGCTTTACCGGCAGCTGCCAGCGCAGCTTCTATGTAGGCGACGCTGTAAAAGGCGAGGACATCGGTGCCGCATTCAACAACGGCATTCTGAGCCTGACCGTTCCAAAGGCCGAAGCACTTCCGCAGAATGAAACCAAGCAGTTGGTTCACATCGAAGGATAGTCCAACGTGAGACGTTCCCACAACACTCCGATAAAAAAAGAATTCGCAGGGTCGGAAGTTTCCGGCTCTGCGATTCTTATTTTACCCGATTCTTTTGGCGTTCTACTTCAGCCGCTGGGATTCGATAAACTCATTTTTCTTCACCCGGAACGGCGTGCAGTTGCTGCCGTAGAACTCGTACGGCTCGTCGATAACTTCGGCGCCCATTTTCAAGAGTATTTTCAGCGTCACATCCCGAGCGTCTCCGTACACCTCCGAAGCCCCCAGAGCAAACAGTGCACTCAAAACCCCGCGCAGCAGGTCGGTGCCCAAATGGCGGTGCCGAAAGCTTGGATGAACGGCAAAGCGTCCTACATGCGGTCCTTCCGGTTCTTCCCAGGATACGATCCCTCCCACGATCCTGCCGGAAATCTCAATGCACCACCACTGAGGTGATTTCTCTGCCGGAATGTCATCCATATCCCGCGGGATGCCCTGCTCGATTTCAAAAACATCAGAGACCAGGGTCAGCACCCGTTCCTTCTCCTCCGGTCGAACGCGGCGCATCACCGTCAGCTTTTCTCGATTCTCCATTCGTCCTCCATGATTCTTTCTTTATAAGATTAAATCCATAGACCCGATTTTAAACCCCTTGTTAAGTATTATGATACCATAGATTCCCCTTGATAGCAAAGTTCCCCGGCTCCGGAACCTTCCGAAGCCGGGGAGATCGATTCGAATTCTTCAGAACAACGAGTTGTTCAATGAATTACTTTGTCTTAACGCTCTTTGCGGAAGACCAGCTGGAATAGTATTTCGACTTTCCAACCTTCTTGTAGGTGCGAACTCTTACATAATACTTCTTATGCTTCTTGAGTTTCTTTACTTTGAGCTTAGTTTTCTTGTAGGATGTCAGATTCTTTGCCTTCGGAGATTTGAACTTCTTTGAAGTGCTGTACTGTACCTGATATCCGGAAGTCTGCTTGGACTGCTTCTTCACGTATACGGTGAAGGATTTCTTGCCCTTCTTCAGCTTCTTGACAGCGGACTTCGGCGGATTGATGAAGGATACGGTCTTGGAACCTGCATAATCGTTCTTCAGAGTTACCTTAACGGTGTACTTTCCAACGTTCTTTCTGCCCTTTCCGTATGATACGGAGTAGTTGTCTTTAGTCAGTACAGTGCCGTTTACAGAAACCTTTACGCCCGGTGTCTTCACCTTTCCGTTGTAGGTGTAGGTGGAAGTGCTCAGCTTTACGCTCGGTGTTGCGCTTACAACGTTCTTCTTCCAGTGTGCGTATACGGTGGTGTTCTTATCGAATACGGTATCTGCCGTTACGGCGTCGCCGCCTTCTGCTGCGGTGAACCAGCCCTCGAAGGTGTATCCGTCTCTTACTGCGTCCGGCAGCTCTGCCAGCTTTCCGTCCTTGTCGGTTCTTGCGGTTTCGGCATCGGCCTTGCCTTCGCCGGCATCAAAGGTCACTTTGCGCACCAGCACGATTTCGTGTGCTGTACCCTTTGCAACCACCTTTGCGTAATCGCCGACAGCATTCGCCTGATCTTCAACTACAGAAGTCAATGTAACCGGAGTGTTTCCTTCAAAAGCAGTTGCGTCCAACACTTTTACGGTTTCCGGAAGGTCGATGGATTTGCACTCAGAAGTCAGCGCCTGATGGAACGCTCTCTTTCCGATGCTCTCCAGACCTTCGTGCAGTACAACCTTGTTGATGGATGCTTTGATGTATTCCTGCGTTCTCTGGAATGCATATTTACCGATGGTCTTTACGTTGCCAGGGATTTCAACTTCCTTCAACTGGTTGTTCCAGAATGCGAAATCATCAATCTTCTCTACGGTACCGGAAATCTTCAATGTTTCCACGCGGTTTCCGGCGAACGCACGGCTTCCGATGGTCTTGATTCCTTCCGGGATTTCTACATTCTTAATTCTCTGACCGGTGAACATGCTAGCTGGAATGGCGGTCATGTTCTTTGACAGTTTTACCTTCTCCATCTGAACCTTTGCTTTGTCATTTGAAACAAAGGCGCCGGGACCTACGGTGGTTACACTATCCGGAATGGTTAGTTCCGTAAGCGGTGCATTCTGGAATGCGGAAGTTCCGATGGTCTTCAGAGTTTCCGGAAGCTGCACTTCCTTCAGACCGTGCTTCACCTCTCCGGTGCTCAGTTCCACTACAGCAGAGAACGCAAAGTTTCCGATGGATTCCAGCTTTGCCGGGAACTTCACGGAGTCCGGGGCGTGTACGGTGCCATCCTCAGCCTTGTATCCAAAGGTCCCCACTCCGGTGCTTCCGTTTCCGATTGCGGTTACATCCTCCCTGGCTGCGTTTTGATCCGGCAGTACCAAGTTGGTATCCTTTTGAATCTTAATTTTTCCGCTTTCCGAAAGTCCGGTAATGGTGGTTCCGTCGAAAGTGAAGTGTGCGGTGCCCCACGGCTTCTCTGCCCACGCTTCGGCCGGAATGGCATCGCCGACGAACGGCTTCTGATATGCGTTGTTGTCCACGTAATTGCCGCGGGTCTTCGGAATATAGAGGTGCACCACGTTGTTCGCCACACCGACATTATCCTTGAATGCCATATTGGTCACCTTTTCGGTCTTGTCCGGCAGCCATACGGATTTAATCTTATTCTTAAAGAATGCAATGTTATCAATTGCCAATGGGAAATCCGTGGTCTCCGAGAAATTCAGCTTTTCGATGGCACAAATTCCAAATGCGCCATTTCCAATCAGCTTAATGGTGGTCGGGAATGTTACTTCCTTCAGATTCGGATTCTTTGCAAATCCGCTTGGCGCTACATAGAACACACCTTCCGGAAGGGTTACTTCCTTCAAATCGTTACCCTGGAATGCCAGATTTCCGATAAAGAAGTCTCCCCGTTCCTTTACGCTGCTGTCCCAATTGGTGTCATTGGCCGTCTTTACGTTCTCCGGGAACTGAACGGAGGTGAGACCCATTTTTTTAAAGGCATCCTTACCAACGCCCTGAACCTTCTTTCCGTCCGGGTCCTTTTCCGGAATCACCAGATCCTTGTTATTCTCCAGCTTCGCTTTTCCGGAATCCGACAGACCGGTTACTACCCATACCGTGGTCTTCAAATACGCCTTGGTATCATTGGACGGGCAGATCTTATCATTTTCACCGATTGCCCACTCCCCGTATGTGAAATCGGCCGCTTCCCATGCATTGGATGCCGGTGTTTCATCCTTCTTCTCTTCGCCGGTTCCTTCCCCCGGTACGATCGGGAGTTCGTTTTCGTCCAGCTGGGCATCTTCCTGTACAGAAGCTTTCCCCTTTGCCTGATTGTTTTCTACGCTCTGTTCGGTCGCTGCCTTCGCCGAAGCATCGGCGTCTGCAGGAGCTGTTCCATCCTCTGCCGCAAAAGCGCTGAACGGTGTTGCCACCATCATTGCCGAGAGCAGAAAGGCCAGAGACTGTTTCTTGTCCATGGTAATTCTCCTTTCATGGTTCATTGGTTTTAACTTTCTTAATTAATATATGCGGCGGTGCAGTTCGGGCAGATTTTAGGCAGAACTGCACCGTTGTCATATCGCGTGTTTGGCAGAACTATTTCGTCTTTACCTTCTTGATCTTCGACCATCCGGAGTAATACTTCTTCCCCTTTACGGTCTTGTAGGTCCGAATGTGAACGTAATACGTCTTTCTCTTCTTTAACTTCTTTACCGTAACCTTCGTCTTCTTATAGGACTTTACGGTAGTGGTCTTCGCCTTCTTGAACTTCTTGGAAGTGCTGTACTGCACCTGATATCCGGTAGTCCAGGTCTTAGAAGACTTCTTCCATTTTGCAGTAAAGGACTTCTTGCCCTTCTTCACGCTCTTCAGGGAAACACCCTTCGGATTGATCTTGAAGGTCTTGGTAATTGTTCCGTTGTAGTTTCCGGTTCCGGTAATCTTCATGGTTGCGGTTCCAACGGACTTGTTGCCGGAATAGCTTACCTTGTATTCACTGCCGCTATTCAGCGTCATCAACGAATTCTTCACAGTAACCTTCTGAGTCTGGGACTTTCCGCTGTACGTCTTTGTCTTCAGACCGTACACCTTGGTTCCGTTCTTCGCCAAGCTCCGCAGCTGAACCCGGAAATTCTCATTGGCAGTATTTGTCTTGAGCAAATCGCTGTTGTTGGTCAAGACCAATACCGGGTGTCCGCTGATTCGGGTATTTCCGGTATTGTTCATGAATGCTGCCTTTCCGATACTTTTCACGGAATCCGGCAGAACCACGGTGGACAGATGTCCTTCCTTGAAGGCTCTCTCTCCGATCGTCTTTACACCGCTCTCGATAACCAGTTTTTCCAAGGATGCAGCTTTGTAAGTTCCTTCAAAAGCACTTTCCCCTACTTCCTTTACGTTGCCCGGAATGGTCAGGCTCTTCATCTGATGCAGATGGAATGCCTTTCTTCCAATCTTTGTAACGGATTTCGGAATGGTCAGGCTCTTCAGACGAGCACCGGCAAATGCGGTCTGACCGATTTCCGTTACCTTATTCGGAATGGTGATGTTGCTCATCCGGATGTTCATGGAGAATGCACCGGCAGAAATTACCGTCATATTCTCCGACAGTTTCAGCTTATAAATATTGTTCATGGAGAACGCGCCGTCGCCGACCTCGGTTACCGTATCCGGCAGTTCCACGTTGCACAGATGGTTTCCGTGGAATGCGCTGCCGCCGATGTATGTGAGATACTTCTGATCTGCCAGGAAATGATTCTCTCCCGTAGTTGCGGTCGGTGTATCTACAACATTTCCGTCCGCATCGTGGTTCCGCAGGTTGTTGTATTCGAAGGCCTTCGCTTCAATTCGTTCCAGATACTTCGGGAACTTCACGGACTGAAGTCCGTTCGGCGATGTGCAATCGTACTTACCGATGGTTACCTCTGTATCCGAAATGGCAAAGGCTTCCTCGCCGATTACGGTAATGTATTCCTTCGCTTCTCTGGATGCCTTATCCGGAATCACCAGATGATGATTGTCCATACGAACTCTCTTTCCGGAATCGCTCCAACCCAGAACGGTTTTCCCGTCTTCGCTGAAGACAAAGTCGCTGTATTCCCAGCCGGTTCCCACCAGTTTGTCGTACACCAGCTGATGGCCTTCACCCTTTGCGGCAACCTTTTCATACGGTGCCTCTCCGGCAATCTGCTTATTGGAGGAAGTCCATACCTTCGCTACCGCGGTGTTGCCGCTAAATGCATTTTCCGGCAGTACTTCAACGCTGTCCGGAAGTTCCAATTCTTTCAACACACTTCTGCCAAAAGCATTCTCTCCGACAGTCTTAAGTTTCCGATTCAGCTTCAGCTCGGTCAGTGTTTTGTCCAGGCCGCTGTTCGTTACAGAAAATGCGGAATCTCCAATTTCTGTTACGTTCTCAGGAATTACCAGCTTCTTCAGCTGATGGTTTTCAAATGCGCCGATTCCGATGGACTTCAGATTTTCATTGAAATCCACAGTTTCAACCTCATTATCTGCAAATGCTCCTCTTTCGATTTCTGTGATGTTCTTCGGAAGAATCACATTCTTCAGCTTCTGTCCCCGGAATGCATTTTCCGGAATTACAGTCATTCCCGCAGCCAGGGATACCTTTTCCAGCGACGCTTCCTTCTTATCGGTAGCCTCAAACGCACCCTTGCCGATTGTTTTTACAGTCTTCGGAAGCTGAACTTCTGTAGCTTTGACGTTTCGGAACGCGTAGTTTCCGATGGTTTCCAGCTGATCCGGAAGTTCAATCTCCGTCAATCCGGATGCGGCGAAAGCATAATCACCGATGTTCTTCAATGTTTTCGGTAAGACTACCTTCTTCGGAACGTACGTCTTTCCGCCTTCAGCAAATCCAAAGGTTCCGATGCCTTCCGCGCCGTTTCCGATTCCGGTTACCGGCACATTGTTGATTCGACTCGGGATAATCACTTCGGAATTATTCTTCAGCTTCGCCTTACCCTCTGCAGAGAGTCCGGTGACAATATTTCCGACTGCATTATAAGTGAAATGTCTGCTTCCCCACGGAGCCTCCACTGCCGGAATCTGACCTGCCATTACCTTCTGCACGTTAGACTTTCCGTTGGAAATATTTTCCAGACCTTCCGGAACGGTTCCGGTTGTATTCACGTATACGTATACCACGCCGCCGGACTGCTCTTCCGGGGTACCTGTTTCAACCTTCTCTTTACCGGTGTTTCCGATGAACGCATCACCCTTCATAGAAGTGGATGCTTTCGGGATTTCTACCGCCTGAATCATGTTTCCGGCAAAACAGCGAGCTTCCAGAGACGGAGCTTTTGTTTCATCTTCCTCGAATCGCACTTCGAGAATCCGGTTGGATTCAAACGCACTTTCTCCGATTCTTGTCACGGTCGATGTGACATCTACCTTCGTCAAGTGGTTGTCTCGGAAGGAATTGTTGCCAATTTCCGTAATTCCGCTGTTTAATTCCACTTCATTGATGTTGTTTCCGCGGAACGCCGATTCTCCGACGGTAAAGTTCTCCGCGCTTGGGAGTTCTACCGATACGATTCCCTTTTCCCGGAAAGCTTCTGCCGCCACGCCGGTTACCGCATTACCTTCATCATCCGTTCCCGGCAGAACAATATCCTTGTTCTGTGCCAGCTTTCTCTCTCCCAATTCCGAGAATCCGGTAATTTCATTCGTTCCGGATTCCCCCTTGGAATAGGTGTAGTCGTCGGAAGTCCAAATCATCGGATCCGCCAAGTACAGTTTGTGGAATGGTTCCGTTCCTTCCTTTGGACGCGGGAAATTTACCTGATCGTTGTACTGTTCTGTGGTCTTTACATAGACCTTCGTAACTTTGCCGTTCACCTTGTGTCCTTCGGACGTGTATTCCTTACGGAAGGTGTTCAGCTTCAATCCTTTTACGGTAGTCGGAATCTCTATTTCTGTAATTACCTTATTACGGAATGCATTGTCGCCGATTGTTTCCAAACCTTCCGGAAGGGATACGGTGCACGGCTCATTCAAATAGTTCTTTGTGGAGAATGCGTATTCTCCGATTTCCTTTACGGAATCCGGAATTACGATATTGTGAATATTGCTTCCGGCGAAAGCCCGGCTTCCGATTCTTGTTACGGTATCCGGAATCTCGATTTCTGTCAGGTTCGTCATGTAGTGATACTTATCGCTGCAACCGAACGCCGCATCCGGGATTTCCCGCAGGTTCTTCGAAAGGATAATGCGCTCAATATTGGAGTTAGTACTGAAAGCACCGTTTCCAAGGTGGTTCACGCTGTCCGGCAGAACCACGGATGTCAGCTCATTATTGGAGAAGGCCACCATCCCAATGCTGGTAAGCGTTCCGGAGAAGGCGACTTCCTTCAATCCATTGCCGTAGAACGCCCGGTCTCCAATCTTGCGCACGCTATTCGGCATATATACGGAATCGAATTTCTCCGTTTCCGTTGCAAACAGACCGGTGTCGCTGTCGGTGGATCCGATTTCCATAACGGCCTCTCCATCCGGTGTCTTGCTCGGAATCACCAGATCCTTGTTCACTTTTCTTTTGGCAATACCGCTCTTGGAAAGTCCCGTAATTACGCCATCTTCGTTATATTCAAAGTCACTCGAATTCCAAAGGGTCTTATCCGGATTCTGATTTGCCGCCGTACCGTCACATACAACCAGCTTCTGGTACGGAGAATAGATGTTGGTATTCTTTCCTTCCACAGAGTGAAGTCTGTTCTGAAGCTTATTCTTCAGGTCCGGATTATCGGTATACATATATACCAGACCGGCAAAACGCTTTTCTTCATGAAGTTCCGCTTCCAATCTGTTTTCTTTTCCCCACGGATTCAGTTTCGGTGCATCCGCCATTCCCGGGTTGAATGCGAACGCAAATTTGTTCACCACTTCGGTGAAGTTCGGGAGGCGAACCGATTTGATGTTGTTAAACGCAAACGGCATGCCGTGAAGTTCCATCATAAAGTCCGTTGTTACAGGGAATTGAACATCGGTAATCTCGTTATCTGCGAAGCTCTCGTTTTCAATCCACCAGATGGTCTTCGGGAGTTTTACTTTTGTGATTTGATTTCGCTCAAAGGCCTTTGCCAATACGGAAATAACACCGGTCGGAAGAACAACTTCCTTCAGATGGTTTTCGTAGAATGAACTCTCTCCGATGACGAAATTGCCTCGGCGAGTGACCCGTTCTTCATCTTTCGTTGCCAGAGGATCGTCGTACGGCGTCAGCATTCCCGTCGGGAACTGAACGGATTCCAAATCTTTGTACTTGAATGCGCTCTCGCCGATTCCCACGATATTCTTTCCATCCGGTCCCTTCGCCGGGATTACCAGATTCTTGTTGTTCTTCAGCTTCTCTTCACCCTGCTTGGAAAAGCCGGTAATTACTTTTCCGCGAACGTAAAACTGCCGGCTGTAATCACAACCGTACATCAATTTCTCGTATTCACCATAGGTGAAATCCGCTGTTGTCCATTTATCGCTGACAGCCTTGGAGTCGGTGTTCTCTGCCGCCTTTGCCGCTTCTTTTGAAGCTTCGGCATCCGCAGATTCCTCGGTCTTTTTCTCGTTTGCCGAGTCCCGTTCTCCGGCCGCATCTTCTGCCGAACCCTTTACGGATTCTGCTGAAGAATCACCTTTCTCATTTTCTGCTGCGTCCCCACGATCCTGTTCGGATGCCTTGTCCGGATTTACCGGTTCATTGGATTCACTCTCATTGGTGGAACCCGCTGCTCCGGAAATCTCCTGGGCAAATGTCATGCAAGGAGTCGCAACCATGAATAGGGCCAGTGCCCATGCAATCCATCGTTTCTTTTCCATAACGCCAACCTCATTTCCTAAGTAATAATTAACCAACTCCTGTCTAAACATGGTATCAACCATTTCGGTATAATTAAAATTTGTTTTATCAATTTTGTTTTTTTCGTTATAGGGAAACTCTATACTTCGGAACTCGGTTCTAATAGTAAAAGCTTCTCCCGGATTTCTCCGAGAGAAGCTTCTGTGTAATCGTTTGTGTCATGGATGGTATCCGAAAAGAGCATGCGCTGTCTGCAAGTCCTATTTTCCTTCCGACTCTTGAATCAGCCGAAGCTTCTCGCTGCGCGTCATCTTCTTGATGGCGCATTCCCGCCGCAAAGCCTCCGGCTTATCCATATATTCCTCGTAATATTCCAGCCGCACCGGCCTCCGCGCCCGGGTGTACTTGGCCCCTTTACCGGCATTGTGCATGGCCACCCGGTGTTCCAGATCCGTGGTCCAGCCGGTGTACAGGGTCCCGTCCCCGCACCGGAGAATATATACGTATTGCGTCTTCTGCTGATTCTCTTCCACTTCGCGCTTCTTTCTTCGTTCGGAATTGCGGCATTCGATCCAATCCCGGCTCCGCCCGCAATTCTCTTAGTGATACTTTTTTCTTTTATATAGTACCACACCTAAAATCCATCCGCCACACAGAAGAAGTGTGACGATTCCGGCGGCGTAATACGGCGCGTCGCTGTTCCCCACTCCGGTGACCGTGGCGATGGGGCGGTTGTTGGTGACGATTACTTCAATGTCCCCATCCTCTTCATCCAACACTTCCGTCTCCGTGGCAAGTTCCTTTCCCGCATCGGCGTTTTCCCGCTGAACGGCTTGATGCGTCGGTTTTTCCCCGGTGGCCTTCTGCCGATAGGAGGCGATGTGGTCGCTGGGCGCTTCGGTAATCCGATAGGTTGTACCCGCCGGAAGGTCTTTGAATTGTGCGCTTTCGTCATCCTTCATTTTCAGACGAAGTTCCGCCTTCCCGCTTTCATCCGAAGAAAAACCTTTTTCCGTAAGTTCTCCGGCGTCCGCCGCTTCGATGCCGTCTGCCTCGTATTCGGCGGAAGGCTTCAGTCCGGACAGGCTCACTTGGAATTCAAACTTCTTGCTCCGGTCGCCCAGAGCACCGGTCACTTCCTTGCGCAGGGTTAGGGTGCCCACCGGAATTTTTCGGTACACCACTTCGATATGGTGGTCCTTCTGAACGTCGGTAAAAGTATATTCGCTCGGATATTCTTTTACGTTTACCGTTTCGCCGTCCACGGTCACCTTCTCCAATTCATACCCATCGTTCGGGCGATAGTGGATGGTCTCGTCGTCTCCTTCTCCCACCACCACGTCGGGATCGATGGTGCCGCCGGTCACTTTGGTGGTAATCTTGTGTTCAATCCGTTGGAATTGGACATCGATGGTGTAGATTTTAGTCTCCAGTTCCCGGCCCGTCTTGGCGCTTCGCGGATGCACCGGACAGGTGTACAAGCGGTTGAAGCGATAGGTTCCCCCCGCCGGATTGAAGTCCGTCGGCTCCCCCTCCACCGTCAGGGATTTTACCCGGTACCCTTTGGCCGGGGTGTAATCGTAGGTGGTGGAACTGTTGATGATATAAGTGGTGAGGCCTTCCTTCTGAATCGATCCGCCCTCGCCTCGAGTGGCTTTCACCGCCACCTCCGGCTGCGTCCACAGCGCCGTCCCCATCATTTTTCCGGAAATGCTGATGGAGCCCGTCCATTTAAAACTGAAACCCTGAGGCTGCACCGGAGAAATAAAGCCGGAGTAATAGGTCCCGTTGTCGCCGCTGGTTCCGGTGGCCTTGTTGTAGGCCTCCATCTTCGCACCGTCCCCGCAGACCCGCAGGTTCTCTCCTACCGTTGTTACCTTCTCCAGCGTCTGCATCGCTTTGTTGGAATCGGTTTTCTTCGCCAGCGCCACCGGGCTCTCGAAACCGGAAATCAGCTCCACGCCCTCCGCATAGGGTCCGTTATACCGTTCCGCCGCGCTCTTCCCTTTGGCGATGGTGGTATCCTCCACGTCCAAATCCCGGAACCCGAAGAGCAGTCGCGGATATTTCGCTTCGTCCACCGGCGTATCCGTTCCCGACTGAAGGATTTGAATCTTCACATTGCACTTCGTGGTGATGCAGGCTCCCGCCAACGAATTGGCCGTGGTTCCGTTGTTCACGCTGTACTTCGTGCGCGGGGAAGCGGTGCACAGCTCCGTGGCTTTGCTGTTCGGTGACGACGACTGGAGAATGGGCACGTACACCTTCGTGTCATTCCCGATCTTTGAATTCTGATTTTTCCCCAGGGAAAAAGTCCATCCGCTCACCACCACCTTCACGTCGGCCTTGGTGTTGTCCGATAGAACCGCCCGGTCCCTCCAGCGCAGAGTGATATTTCCTTTTACCTCGTTCGCCTTCGTAATCGCATTGTTGGTGTCGTTTCGATTCCGCGTTCCGAACTTCACCGTTCCGTAGTACGCCACAAAATCCCGCTTCTCCGTCTGGTTGTTCCCCACGTACCCGTTGTACTTGTGGATATTTCCGTTCGTGGTGGTAATCTCCGCCTCCTGCAGGGGCAGCCCGGTAATCTTTGCGTAATTCTCCGGCAGCTCTTGGAATCGGTCGTAGGTCACCCGAAGATTTTTGGTGGCACCGTATGTGGGCACGCCCGCACCGATTGTGAACAGGGTAAAAAGAAGTAGCGTACCGACGAGGGTGCGCATGCAATCCGCCTTTCGCTTTCGGCGATTCTTCCGCAGAAAAAACAGCGCCGCCAGTGCGCCGAGAAAACCCGCGCCCGGGAGGAACAGTGATTTTACATCCCCCGTCTCCACCAAGGCCGCCTTCTCATACCGATCTTCGTACCGAATTTCCGTCACCTTCTCTCCGTTCGTCTCAATCACCTGCTGCACATCTCCGTCGCTTCGCACTACCACCGTTACCCGGTACACCGAGGAATCTCGGGCGGTGACGCCTTCCGGGTTGTTCCGGCGATTGACTTCATAGATATACACACCGGGGCCGGGAAAAACGATTTCCCCAAAAGAACACGTCTCTCCCGCCGGCACACAAATCCGGTGCCCCGCTGCTCCTTCCGGCATGGGAGTATCTTCCGTGGTCCCCCGCAATTGAAAAACACCCTCCGCATCTCCCGGGCTGCCCACTGCACTGTAGCTCACCTTGATCTCCGTCATCCATCGGCTTTCCGCACCCACGGAAACCGCATACATCATGCACAGAATCAGGGCGAGCCAAAGCGTCGATATTTTTCTCGTCATACTTCTCTCCTTTCTATATGTTGCGCCGTCGCCACAGGAGAAATACCTTCCCCCGAATTTGGTCCTTTCCCACCGTTCCGAAGCATCGACTGTCCGCAGATTCCTCTCGGCAGTCTCCCAGGATAAAAAACCGTCCCGGTTCCACGGTAACCTCTGCCTTTAGATCTCCGGCCGGCGTTTCGCTGTAAATTCCCAGTCCCGGCTGTACCGGCTGAATCCGCCCATCGATGGTCAGGCGGTGATCTTCGGTTTTTCCGATAACCGCTCCCTGACATCCGGCAATCCGCCCCAGGTACACGTTCCCGTTCGCTTCATACACCACGCTGTCCCGATTGGTAAAATCTCCGCACCGATAGTACACCACCAGGTCTCCCTCCCGAATCGCCGGTGCCATATCGTTTCTGTCTGCAATCCGGATTCCGAATACGAACGTAAAAACAATCCATAGCGTCAAGGCGAAGGTTCCCGCACGAATCAGGATTCCCTTCCGGATGCTCTTCACGATTCTCTTTTTTTCCGCAATTTCTTCTGTCATTCTTTTCTTCCTTCCGTGTGAGATTCTTCCGGTTCCGTCATTCGGCAGAACACCACGATCCTCCGGTCGTCCATATCTCCGGAGCAGGTGGACAGGCACAGGAGCCGGTCCCGGAACTTCCCGCAGATCGGCCGTTTCCGCCTGCACCGGCGGAAGGATTCCATGGGGCGGTTCTTCTTTCCGTTTATGCTGTAGATTTTGGAATCATAGGCATCGAATATGCCCGCCCCGATAATCTCCAAATCATATCGGCCCTTCGGTGTCAGCAGCTGACCCCTTTTGTTTTTACGGAAGAAATTCTTGTCCAAATACTTCTTCAGGTCGCCGAACATGGCACCTCCGGCCATATGGTGGCCGTGAATGAGCTGGTATTCTTGGACGAAATTTTTGGGGCATTGCTCGTCCAGAAACAGAGTGCCGCCGGCGTAGGTTTTTCCGTAGAAGTCCCGGTCCAAGTATTCGAAATTATCCGTTCCCTTCACCACCGGATGGTCCACATGGGTTCCGTCCAAAGTGAGCCAGGCGGCCACATCGGGGTTGATCTGCCGCAGGGCCGCAAAATCCCGGTATTCCACCCCGTCGATCCCCGCCCGGGTGAACCGGTACATGTCATAGTAGGAAAAACCCACCATGAGCAGCAGGGCTAGTACGATGCATTTCAGCAGCCATGCGACGAAGCGGTCCGCCCGAATGCTCCGCCGCACGCGCCGCTCCCAGCGATCCAGCTCTCGGCTTTCCTGGGATTTACTCATATTTCCGGCGGCGAGCAGCAATGGCGCCTGCCGCAGCGATGGCCAAAAGTGCCGCAGGACCGGTGCTTTCCGCTACGCCGGTAACAGTTGCCAAATTTCGTTCATTCACAAACTCCACCGTGACGGTGCCGTCTTCCGCATCCACGCGCTCTGCTTCTGTGGCCAATGCTCTTTCCTTAATATCGTTGGCTTCCATCTTTTTCAGAATTTCCGGTGTTTTTCCCGAGCCGCTGATCTGATAGGAAGCGATGTGGTCGCTTGCCTGCTCCGTTACTTGATACGCTGCGGAAACCGGCAGCCCGTTCAGAACGAATTTTTCATCGTCCTTCAGACGAACGGTGAATTCCGCTTTTCCGGAATCGTCGGAAACGAGGGTCTTTCCCTGAATTGTTCCCACCAATGCTCGCACCACATTCACCCCGTCGCCGGTTCGGTCTCCCGTATCCGCCGCCGCTTCCTCCGTGGTGTAAGCGGTTCCCGGCTCCAACCCGGACAGTTTTACCTGAAATTCGAAGGCTTTATTCCGGTCCCCCAGATTTCCCTTTACGTTGTTGGTGATTACCAGGTCCTGGACGTGGGCGTCATTCCAGAAGCGATAAGCTTCCAGCCGGTTCGGATGCTCGCCGTCGGATGTTCCGACTTTTGCCAGATTTTCCCTGACGTTTTCCGTGGCATTGGTTCCGCCGTTGTCGGTGATTCCGGAGATATCCGAGAGGTTCGGCTGATAGTTTTCCTTGCCGGATTCATTCCGATAGGAGGTAATATTGTGCACATATACGCCATCCCCCGTGTTTCCCGCATCGTCGGTTTTATTTGTTACGTAAACGGCCACAAAATAACTGTGGTCATCGTATGTGACACCCGGCACCTTCTCCGGGTCGGAGCCTTCTTCCGTGAGCTTATACAGATAATAGCCGGCCCGGCGGAACTTGATTTTCACCGGGGTCACGCGGCTCTTCTTCGTGTCGCTGTCCCGCTCCGCAGTCTGAAAATCGCCCACGGTAATCTCGGCATTGGGACCGGTTACTTTTACCCGGTGGTGCTCTGCGGCGGACGCTTCCGGCATGGGCATGTTCTCCGCCGCAATGGGCTTGCCGCTGGCACCGGTGTTTTCGTTGGCGTTGTCAAAACCCCGCACCGCCGTCAGCTTGTACTTCACGTCCCGCAACGTACCCGGGAATTTGCCGGCGTGATTGGCCGTGAGGATTTTGCCCATGGTCAGGGTGGCTTCGTCCCCGGAAACCGCCTGGCGAGGGTCCTTTCCCGCAGCCCATGCGCCGCTCGGGATTGCCGCTCCCAAAGTCAGACAGACTGCCAGCAGGCCCGCCCGGATTCTGTGTGATGTGTGATTGGCCGGACCGCCGGTCACTGTGTGGGGGCCGTTGGCCCGTTTTTCTTTTCTCATTTTTCCCTCCTTAGAACTTAGTTTGATGACTTTGTATTTGCTGTGGGGATATTATGGCACATAAAAAATTCCCCTTCAGTACACGTTTGTTTTCATCCGGCATGAATGGGTACTGAAAAGAGGAATCTTAAACTTATTATTCGGTTTTTCGGGATTAAAAATATTTGCTAGTTGTATTAGAGGGTTTCCTCTGCATTCCGGTCAAAGCGGAAAATACCCGCCGCTGCACAGCAGCCGGCGAGTATTCCCTTCCTTATTCTCTCTGGCCTCCGCCGCTGTATAGCAGCCGGCGGCTATTCTATTTCTGCATATACTCGTCCATGTGAGCAGCCGCCAGTTTGCCGGCGCCCATGGCCTTGATTACAGTGGCAGCGCCGGTTACCGCATCGCCGCCGGCGAACACGCCTTCTCTGGTGCAAGCACCGGTTTCTTCATCAATCTGAATGCCGCCGCGTGCGTTTTCGTCCAGACCTTCGGTGGTATCCACGATGAGCTGGTTCAGGCTGGTACCCAGAGCCATGATGACACCGTCTACGTCCAAAGTGAACTCGGAACCCTCAATGGCAACCGGTCTGCGACGTCCGGAAGCATCCGGCTCGCCCAGTTCCATTTTGATGCACTCGATCTGGCTTACGTAGTTGTTCTCGTCGCCCAGAATGCGAACCGGGTTGTTCAGCAGGTGGAACTGAATGCCCTCTTCCTCTGCGTGCTCGATTTCCTCGGCACGAGCCGGCATCTCATCTCTTCCTCTCCGGTAAATTACATGGACCTCGGCGCCCATTCTTTTAGCGCATCTTGCTGCGTCCATGGCAACGTTTCCGCCGCCTACAACCGCAACCTGCTTGTGCTTTTTGATCGGAGTGTCGTACTCGTCCAGGTAGCCCTTCATCAGGTTGATTCGAGTCAGATACTCGTTGGCGGAGTATACACCTACCAGGTTCTCGCCTTCGATGTTCATGAACTTCGGAAGGCCGGCACCGGTACCGACGAATACAGCATCGTATCCCTCATCGAACAGGTCCTGGATATCCAGGGATCTGCCCACTACCACGTTGTGGTAGAAAGTGACGCCCTTCTTCCGCAGGGTGTCGATTTCGTATGCCACGATATCCTTTGGCAGACGGAATTCCGGAATTCCGTATACCAGCACGCCGCCCTCTTTGTGGAGACTCTCGAAAACGGTTACTTCGTATCCCTTGTTCACCAGGTCTCCGGCAGCGGTCAGTCCGGCCGGGCCGGCACCGACAACGGCAGCCTTCTTGCCGTTGGATGGGATTTTTTCTACTTTATCATTGCCGATGTGCTCTCTGTGCCAATCCGCTACGAAACGTTCCAGTCTGCCTACAGCAACCGGCTCGCCCTTGATTCCGCGAACGCACTTTCCTTCGCACTGGGTTTCCTGCGGGCATACACGGCCGCACACTGCCGGCAGGGAGTTGGTGGAAGTGATCACTTCATAGGCACCGGCAAAATCCCCCTCGGCTACCTTTGCGATGAATTCCGGAATCCGTACGTTTACCGGACATCCTGTCACGCAAGGCTTGTTTTTACAATTGAGGCAACGCTGCGCTTCGTTTACCGCCATCTCTTCGGTATATCCCAGAGCAACTTCCTTAAAATTCTTATTTCTGACATCCGGTTCCTGAGACGGCATCGGTGTCTTTGTCATCTGATTATTCATAGTGTCTTACACCTCCTGTCAGTCGGCAGATATGATCCCGTTCTTCCTTCTCTTCTTCGTGGTAATATGCGTTGCGGGCAATGAGTACATCCCAGTCTACCGCTGCCGCATCGAATTCCGGTCCGTCTACGCAGACATACTTGGTCTCGCCGTTGATGGAAACTCGACATCCGCCGCACATTCCGGTTCCGTCGATCATCAGCGCCGTGAGAGATGCGATGGTCTTGATTCCGTAAGGCTTGGTCACCTCGTTGACGAACTTCATCATGATCGGAGGTCCAACGGTGATGACTTCATCGTAATCGTTTCCGGCCTTGATCAGCTCCTCCAGCTTTGTGGTGGTGAAACCCTTCTCGCCGGCGGAACCGTCGTCCGTCATCAGGTAGAAATTATCTACCGCCTCTTCAAACTCTTCCTTCAGCACAATCAGCTCCTCGGTTTTGAATCCGGAAACCATGTCCACCTTCACGCCGGCTTCCGCAAGACCTCTTGCCACCGGGTATGCCAGTGCGTTTCCGGTACCGCCGCCAACCACGCAGACCTTCTTCAGGCCCTCCATGTGGGTCGGTTTTCCCAGCGGTCCAACCACGTCCTGGATGTAATCGCCTACTTCCAGCTGGGACAGCAGCATGGTGCTTCTTCCCACTGCCTGGAAAATCAGGGTTACGGTTCCCGTCTCCTTATTGGTTCCCGCCATGGTGATCGGAACTCTTTCCCCGTATTCATCCACGCGGAAAATAATGAACTGTCCCGGTTTCGCTTTCTTTGCAACAAAAGGTGCCTCGAACTCAATCCAGAACATATCGTGGCTGAGCTGTTTCTTCAGTACAATCTTGTGCATCTCTAACTCCTTCCTCAAGTAAAAATATCCTGCAACGATCCTGCAGTCTCCGCCGGGAAACTACATCTCGTCTTGCATGCGCTGTGTAATCTTCCGCTTCGCCGGATCCTTTGCTCTCCGGTAAAGCACGAACCGCCGGCCGATGGCCTGGACGAAATCTGCTTTTAGCTCATCCGCAACCTGATTGGCGGTCTCCTTGGCCTCCAATTCTGCACCCTCCTGAATGGCCACTTTCAGCAGCTCATTGGCGGTCAGATATTCATCGATGGTCTGCATCACCGCATCCGTCACTCCGGCTCTGCCGACGATTACCGCCGGCTGTACGGTCTGCGCCAGTTTTTTCAAATAACTTCTCTGCTTTCCTGTCAGCATCCTCTCTCCTCCAAAAATAAAATCGCTATCTCGCGGAAGCTTCCGGCTGTTTCGGGTTCACGTCCTCCGGATACGCCGCAATCGGCTCGTTGCTGAGACGCTTGTAGTACGCTTTCGCCTGGTACAGCGCCGCCACCGGATTGTGACCCATCACCCGGTCTTTGGTTACCAGGGTGGTGCACAGGGCATCCGCATATTTATAGAAAAGACTGTCGTGTCCCACGCACAGCCCCACGATCACGTTGAAATCCGTCTTCTCCCGGTTCATGATTTTCGCCTGCATAATCGGGTTGCACATAATCGGACCGGTAATCCGGGTGTCCTCTTCCGGAACGCCCACCTTGGTCTTCTCAAAAGAACCCACCTTGCATACGGCGCCTACCACTTCGAATCCGTTCTTCCGAAGGATCCGGGCAAAAATCCGGCTTTCCTCAATCAGTCCCACACAGGTGGCGATTCCGATTTTGTGATAGCCCATCCGTTTTGCAAAAGCCACGATTTCCTGCACCCGAGTGTATCGCAGGTAAAAATCCGATTCAATCTGAGCGGATACCACCGATGCTTTCTGATTCTCCGGTTCTTCGTACAGCTTCCACACTTCTGCTCTCTCCTCGTCCGTCAATTCCGTGGTCAGGCAGAAGTCCGGATACTCCTTGTCCCGCGTGTGGCAGTTGTATACACCGCAGTCCACACAGGAACGTTTGGTTTCCTCGTTCATCATGCTCCTCCAATATTTAAAAACATTTGTATTAAGGATAACATATCTTCCTTATTTTTCAAGTAATTCTAAAGATTTTTTGCACTAAAAATTGGTTTACCTCTGTTTTTTTATCTGAACTTTTTGCATGAATCTCAAGATTTCCCGTTTTAGCAGTGATGTTGCGCGCTTTCATCCCTATAAAAAACCGGCGGTTTTCCCCACCGGTTACACTCCTCATCCGTTGTCCGTCCGGACGCCGAATGCCTTACCCATCTTTTTTTATCGAAAGCTTCGCTGCTGCAGCGCCCTCCGGTACCTTCCGACTTTAGTCCGCAGCGCCCGGTAGTTCGCATACCCATCCCGGTCGCTCCGGTTCATCCAAATACCTTCGCCCCTCCGGAAAAACTGCAGGCAGTTCGGATAGAGCATGTAGTCTTCCTCGTAAATCATCCGTTCCATCTTCCGGAGCACTGCTTCCACCTTCTCGTCCCACTCCTCCTTATCCGGGAAGCGCACCAGAGAACGCAGTTCCGCGACGATTTCATCCTCTTCCATTTTCATCTGCATCACCCAGCCGGCAGCCCCGTATCCTTGCTTCAGTATCGGATACAGAACATCCCACTTCTTGGCGTAATGTTCGCCCACACCTCTCAAAATTTCTACTTCTTCCCGTGTAAGATCCCGGTTCTGCCCGGCGCGTATATTTCTCCGTACCACATCAATCTGCTTCTGCAGCACGGCGTTTTCCAATTTTAGAATGTTCAGATTATTCATCTTCTTCATTTTCTCCTTTCCACCGGAGATGACCTTTGCCGGAATACTCTACACTCCGGCGTCCCCTCCTCGGTACGGTCATTGTATCATCTGAATTTCCGGAATCCGTAACTGTTTCATGTGCGTTCCATGAACAGCCGGTGATGTGCCCGAGGGGCTGCTTAGGCCTGCCGCCGGCGACCCCGGATCACCGGTGGAAATCGGGAAAGTGATGCAGGAACGCTGAAAAAAGAGGCTCATGCATTAACTCCGGAATTGGAGTTAATGCATGAGACAGAAAAACAAGGGGGCATACATCACTTTCCAGCAGAACAGCTCGGTATCCATAACAACCGACCTCTCTGCGTAGGTTGTTCGAGGCATTCCACCTTTAAAAAGCGGAGTATTTTCTAATAATTATCCCACAAATACTCATGAAGAACCCTTTTGTACCTTCATGTCGAGCCATTTCTGATGTTTTTGCTCGTAAAAACAAGCTCCATGCATCAACTTCATTTTCCCGATTGATGCATGAGGTCATGATTTTTGTTCCCATGCATCACTTTTCTTTCCCTTCGCCACAACACGTTCCATATTTTGAAAAATCTCGATTTTTCTCGATAAGTGTGTACTGAAGGGGAAAAATTTTTCTGGCATAATCATGGTAGGAGAAACATCATTCACTAGCAACGAAAGGAGCGTCCATGATTAATTACAAAAATATTTTACTCAATGCATTACAAGATCACCAACAGCTGAAAAAGCAGTACAAAGCAAAAATCAAAGAACTCGCGGCATTTGACGGTTTGTTTCTGACGACCAGCCGACGTGAAGGAAAGACCTATTATTCCTGTTTCTACACCGGTGGCAAGCGGCGCTACCTGGGTCGGGAAACCCACGAGGTCGTCCGCAAGATTCGTGACCTGCGCTTCTGCAAGAAAATGGTGGAAATTCTGGATGACAACATCCGTCTCCTCCGGGAGTTCACAGAACGGTATTGCGACACCGACGTGGAATCCGTTCGGCAGCGTCTCCCGAAGCAGTACATTCCTCTGTTGACCGACATCCTGGAGCTGAACACCGACAGCATCGAAGCCCGCATTCAGGCGATGCGGGAACGGAAGGCCACGATTCCGCCCAGACATCCGGAGGCCCTTCGTATTACCACCTTTGACGGCACTCTGGTGCGGAGCCGTGTGGAAGCATTGCTGTACGAACGTTTCTGTGCCGCGGGCTTCTACGTCCTCTACGAATATCCCGTCGAATACGCCCCGGGCAAATACCTTTGCCCTGATTTCCTGCTGATTCACCCGGTCACCGGCCAGGTCATTCTCTGGGAGCACCTGGGACGCTGGTTCCACGCGGAGAATTCCCGCCAGTACCGGGACAGCTTCAACTGGAAAACCGACATCTACCGGGAGCTGGGTTTTATTCCCGGCATCAACCTCCAGATGTCCTTCGAGACCGACAGCGGGCTGGACCTAGAATGGATCTCCGGCCAAATTGAATATTTATATAATTCCGTCCCGACCACATCCCTTCTGTCCATCCGGGAAAAACAACTTCACGATTTCGCCGACTTCAATCTGCTCATAAAAACAGCTTCGTGATATCCAGTGGCGTCCGACCGACCTCCAAAAAAAATTGACGACAGGCCCTCGTTTCTGGGCACTCTGTCGTCAATTTTCTCGATTTCTCTCTCGATTCCTCGCGTGCTTTCCCGCGCACGGCCGAATCCATATATTTACACTTAGAATTTGCTCTTTATCGCATTCACCACGAAGCTCTTGAAATCCTCGCTGAGGAGGAACTCCTTCATGCCCGTCACATCGTTAATCAGGCGCATGCAAATGGACGCCAGAAAACCGATGACCAGCAGGAGAATAATCGTGGTGGCCGGAATATCCAGGCGGCCTTCGTCCTGCTTCTTCTTTCGCCGCCACAGAACGTAAAGAATTTCCATCAGCACCGTGAATAACAGGATGAAAATTGCACTCATCGTAATCTCCACAGACATGGATTGAATCTCTCCGTCATCCAAAAAATCCATGCTCAGGTGACCCACCATCACGCCGATAATCAGCAACACACATCCAAAAAAATACTCACTTCTTGCCGGTTTCTTCATTATTCCCCCGTTAATTCTTCATGATCCCAAAAAATACGCATAAATTTTAGCATTTAAATGCACGAATTTCAATATAAATCCATTGATTTCTTCATTTTTGCGCTACAATTCTTCCATTTTTGCCGCGATTTCCCGGTAGAATGTCTCCTTTTCGGCATCACGTCTCTCCAAGCAATCCAGCAAATGTCCGTCCTTCATAAAAATAACCTTCCGGCAATACATGGCGATTTTCGGGTCGTGGGTAACGAGAATCACCGTCTTTCCGTCCGTCTCATTGAATTCCGCCAGAGTTTCAATCACTTGCTGTCCCATCACGGAATCCAAATTTCCCGTAGGCTCATCCCCCAGAATGACATCCGGATCGTTGATTAGCGCCCGGCAAAGCGCCACCCGCTGCTGCTGGCCGCCGGACATTTCATGGGGATACTTATCCCGATATGCCTGAATTCCGAAACGCTGAATCAGCTTCTCCGTCCGGTTCTTCCGCTGCTGCTCGTCCATTTTATCCAGCAACGCCGGCAGCATGATATTCTCCCGCACCGTCAAGCTGCCCATCAGGTTGTAATCCTGGAAGATAAATCCCATATTCCGCCGGCGAATATCCGCGATCTCGCTTCCCCACAGTCCGGAAACCGCATTGCCTTCAAAGAAGTATTCCCCCTCCGTCGCAGACTCAATCAACCCCAGGGTTTTCAGCAACGTAGTCTTTCCGCAGCCGGACCGTCCCATAATCGCAATAAAATCCTGTTTTTCAATTCGGAGGTCGATTCCCTTCAGAATCCAATCTCCCTTCTCCTCGTATCTCTTCCGAAGCCCCTTTAGCTCCATCACACTGCTCATTCTCTATCCCCTCCATCATGTCTCGCCGGCGGCAGCTCACCGCCGCACATCTATCGATTCACTCGTCTGTAATATCTCGTCAGCATCATCAGCACCAGAAGCAGCACGGCCATCGTTCCGCCGCCGAGTCCCAGCAGATTCCGCAGGTACAGAAGGCTCTGACTCCGGCGGAACATCCGCAGAAACGGCAGCAATGCGGCAAAAGGCGCCGACAGTACCAACGCCGCCCCCATGCTGCACAGCACATAGGTTCGAGCCTCCCGATTGAACAGCTTCTCCTGCTCCCGGTCGTTCATCCCCAAAGTGCCCAGCAATCGGTACTCCTTCCGTTGCTCCGCCCCCGCCAAACTGTATCGAATGCAGAAGGTGAACAGCACCATCAATAACAATCCCGCCGCGGTCATCTCTTCCATCCGACGGGCAAAACCGGCGGCCGCTTCGTTGTTTTTCTCCGCCTTCGCCACACCGTACCAGGTCCGAATGGATTCATCGTACTGCAGGTCGGAAGAATGCCTCTTCTGAATTTTCTCCAGTACCGATTCCACCGCTTTATTCTGTCCCGTCTTCACCCGAATCAATACCAGCCGATCCGGTCCCTCTTTCACGGCGGAAGGGGGAATGCTCACCGACGGATCCCTCGCTTGTCGCTTCTGCGAATACACGGACCGGAAATACGAATCGGACAGAACCAGGATGTTTTCCTGATTTCCGGCATGCAAAGCGCCCACCAAATTCGTCCGCTCATAGGTCGCGTCGTGGGGGATATAGGTCCGGGTCACCTGGTTTCGGTCGTAGGCCACCAGCGGCTGCCCCAGCCGGAACAGGTTTCCGCCGCCCCCGCTGTACCATTCCAGATTATGCGCCTCACTTGCGGCGTTTTGCTGCATCACGATGTGCACCCGGTGGCCATCCGCGCTGAGATTCAGCTTCTGCGGGGTTTTCCCCGCCTGCCGGCAAAGCTTCCGGTAGCTGCTTTCCGACACCGCAATGTGCTGCCCCTGGGGCCACAGCACCGTCCGGTAATCCTTCTTCAGCCGGGAAATATCTGCCCCCAGCGGCGTGGTCGCCCGCAGCATCGGAAGTTCCTGCAGGGTGCCTTCCTTTTTTAGTCCCTGAAGATCCGAAAGATCCGAATCGTACACCATTGCTACGTAGTCATAGGGCGCGGTTTTTTCCGGCGGAATTCCCTGTGCTGCCAGCCGCGGCAGGAATATGCCGAACAGCAAGATTTGCAGCGCCGTCAGTAAAAACAAAAATCGAACGTTCGTGCGAAACCGATTGCGCCAAGGGAGGGTGGTCAGGAGGCCGGTTTCCGTCACTTGGAGCCGGGCGACGCGTTTTTTCAGAATTCGGGTGGCCGCGCCGTACAGGAACAGGCCAAAACCGGCAATCAGGCCGCCCAGGATGTACAGATCCTCCCCGGAGCCGCGGCGGGCGAAGAGGCCCAGGCTTCCCAGCATGACAAACAGGCCGATTCCCATCATCACGCCGGCGCCGTAGCGAGGCACCGGTTCGTTGGCGGAAGATCGGTTGTAACGAAGGACATTTTTGAACTCAAAAATATGATAGTTCACCAAAGTGGAAATCAGAACCACCAGCAGGTAGCAGAGCACGGCCGGCGGAAGCATCCGAAGTAAATTCCCGGCAATCGGAACCCCGATTATTTTCAGGGTGGCCAGTCCCAGGAGGATTCCCCCCGCCAACGCGGTGAGGATGCAGGTGCCGTATTCCAGCCCGATGATTCGAATCAGGGTTTTGTTCCGAATTCCCAGGGCGATGTACATGCTGTAATTTTTCATGCGGGTTCGCAGGTATCCACTGATAATCAGGGACAGCATCAGCACCGCCAGGAGCATGAACACCGGCAGCAGCTGTTTCAGGCTGCTTGCTATCTGCTGCTGAAGCGCCGATGCCCCCAGCAGACGAATTCCGCCGCACCCCTGCTCCATTCCCCAGATGACCAGGAGCACCGTCATGGTCAGGACCGCTCCCGCCAGGAACAGCAGGAAATCCCGAATGTTGGCCCGGAAGTTCTTGAAAATCACGCGATAGAATTCACTCCCGTACCGGCCCGGGAACGCCTCTCGCCGCATTTTCTCTTCCTTTTCCGCCTGCTCTTTCGCTCGCAGCGCCGCTTCCGCTTCGCGCAGTGCCTGCCGCTCGTCCAGGTATTTTCCAAGCATGGCATCCAGGAACACCAGCAGCATACCCACAACCATTCCGCCGGAGTACCCGTAATAATTAAAAATCATAAAGGCGCACAGGTACAGAAGTCCCAAGGCATATGCCGCCCCGCTGAGGAATCGTTCCTTTCGGCCGGCAAGAAGCCATGCCATCCGAAGCAGCAGCACCGCCCCCAAAGCGATGATTAGATAAATGCACCAATAGTTCATGGTGAGATTGGCAATCCCATCGGTGTTTCCCTTTCCGGCCTCCGTTAGTGCGAATTTCTCAATTCCGCCGGCGGCTTTCACACCCTGAATAAAAACACGCACCGAAAAACTTTGGTTCCCTTCTCGAAGCCATGGTGCCAACACCACATCCGCCAAGAAAAGAACCGCCGTCAATACCCGGAAATACCGGGATGGATTCTGTTGTAGATTCTTTTTTTCGTTACTCATGGTTTGATTATATCACCCTTATATCTTATTGGAAACAAATTATAGCGTTCCGGAAAAATAATCCTCATGCAAAAACGACCTGCCCATTTGGGTCGGCCGTCTCTGCATGTATGAATGTATTTTTATGAAAATATTAGGCTTATTTTCCGGCGCACTCTTCCTTGAGCATGTCACCCAGGAGGTGAATGCCTTTGTCGATGGCTTCCGGCGAAGCATTGGTGAAGTTGAGGCGCAGGGTGTTGGCATCGTGAACGCCGACGTAGAACGGATCGCCCGGAACGTATACCACGCCCTTCTCCGCTGCTTTCGGGAACAGTTTGATGGCGCTGACGCCTTCCGGCAGGGTTGCCCAGATGAACATGCCGCCTTCCGGTCTGGTGTAGGTGACGTTCTCCGGGAAATATTTATCCATGGCGTCCAGCATGCAGTGGCACTGCTGTCTGTACAAATCCTGAATATCCTTAACGTGTGCCGGCTGGTCGTTGTTCTGCAGGTAATCCAGCAGCAGGTACTGGGAGAAGATGTTGGTGTGCAGGGAAGTGGCTTCCAGAGCCATAGCGATGTATTTGGCCAGTTCCTTGTTCTCGGTTACCACGTAGCCCACGCGCATTCCCGGGGTTGCTACCTTGGAGAAGGTGCCCAGAAGCGCCGCCTGCGGGAGCTTGCCCAGACCGATGTACGGCGGTTTGGTTCCTTCAAAACGCAGCTGGCCGTACGGATCGTCCTCAATCAGAACGACGTTGTATTTCTTCAGGATTTCGGTGACCTTTGCGCGGTTTTCTTCCGTGTAGGTCAGGCCGGTCGGATTCTGGAACTCCGGGATCAGATAGGCCAGCTTGATTTTGTCGCCGTACTTCTCTAAAGTCTCTTCCAGTTCTTCGATGTCCAGTCCATCGTCATTCAGTGTGACCGGATAGTACTCCGGACAATACTGGTCAAATGCCTGGAACGCACCCAGGTAGCTTGGCTTCTCTACCAGGATTCCGTCGCCTTCGTTGATAAATACCTTTCCAAAACAATCCAGTGCCTGCTGGGAGCCGGTGGTGACAACGATGTTGTCTGCATCCAGGTTCACGCCGTAGGTTCTGTTGTAGTCCTCTGCCAGATACTGACGGAATGCCTGCAGACCTTCGGTCTTCGCATACTGGAATACGGCGGAACCGTATTTATCGATAATGTTGTTGCAGGATTCCTTCAGCGCTTCCATCGGGAAGGACGCCGGATTGGGAAGTCCGCCCGCGAAAGAAATCACGTTCGGATCCGCTGCCGCGGTCAGGATTGTGCTGATAAAGGATTCGCCGGTTTTCGCATACGCTTTGGATAATAATTCTTTCATTTCTGTTCCCCTACTCTCTTCATTATATTTGCTTTTGGTTTGTCTGGTTTCTGTCGGATGAGGCGCTGCCACTGTGTGGGGCTCCGCCAAGCTGTTGGGGCGCTGCCGCCATGTGGGCGCTGCCACACTTCATCCGAACATCTGAATTATACTCTGTTCGATTGGGGATTTCAATATGTTTTTTGTATTATTTATAGAAATTA
>ERZ1031347.188-NODE-188-length-30070-cov-9.057338_pt1 | contig 30070 bp, 28 predicted proteins | sample MGYA00517106_ERZ1031347 | MGnify/ENA primary metagenome ERZ1031347 (study PRJEB33719, sample SAMN04261392) | wastewater metagenome | biome: periurban shantytown; feature: human; material: feces | host: Homo sapiens | place: Peru: Lima | collected 2012-07-19 ...
ATCAGAATTTAATGAATTAATTTCAGAAGAGGGAATGTCATAGTCTCACAGGACACTCCGACATTGTGTCTTTGCTGTTGACAATTATACTAATTATAATCCTATTGCTATTCTCGGCGAATGTTATTGGTCGGATGAATTGTTTATTAGAAGAGGAGCTTTTAAATCAAAATTATAAATATGTATAGAAAGAAGGAATAACATGGATAGATTAACAGATGAAGAACTCAAAGAAGTTAGAATATATCCTGTAAGGGAAAAGGTGGATATCATAACAATGCCTCAGAAGAGACAGTTGGAAGAGATCAGACGTCACCTGAAGGATGTTCTTGATTCCGATGTGGATGAAAAAGTGCATAATATCCTGTCGGTTATGGACTACCAGAAAAGAACCACCAATTTTTCCTCAGCTAAGCAGGGCGAACACTGTATCAGAAACATCCTTATGAACTGGCAGTATGATACTATCGTATCTGTCAGAAAGAACCTCGAATCAAAAGGATATGACTATGACAGATTATATTCTGTTGTTGAAAAAAGACTTCCAACTGATGAAAAATATCTGTCAGATGAGCTACTATTCATAAGAAAGCATCTGAAGGATTATCTGGATTCAGATGTTTATGAACGAGCGGAAGAAGTATCTCTATATCCAGAAGATTCTGTTGAAAAATTGAAGGATAATCCTGAAAAACTTAAAGCAGAATTCAATGATATCTGTTTTGAATGGGAATACGATACAATCGAATCAGTTAGAAAGGATCTCAAGTCAAAGGGTTATGACCTTGATGGTCTTCTATCCCTGGAAATTGTAAAGGAGAAGGAAAGAATGGAAGAGAACAGAAAATCAGAGAATGAGATATACAGAGCAGTACCGAAGGATAAGATTCTATGTTTCGACGTAGAGACAACTGGCTTATCTCGTGAAGAAGATGAAATCGTTCAGCTGTCAATTGTCGATGGCACAGGAAAGACAGTATTCAATAAATACATCAAGCCAACTCGTCATGAATCATGGGATGGAGCAGAAGCAATCCACGGCATTTCTCCAAGTGATGTTGCTGATGAGCTGACAATCGAGGAATACAGGGATGATCTCAACGCTATCTTCAAGAATGCAGAGCTTCTTGTTGGATACAACCATAAATACTTTGATAATGCATTCCTCAAGAAGGCAGGTATCCAGTTCCCAGAAGATATCAAAATGTATGACGTGATGCTAAAATTTGCACCAATCTATGGCGAGTGGAACGAAATGAGACAGGACTACAAGTGGCAGAAGCTTGCTAAATGTGCTGAATATTACGGCTTCCATGGAGATGGTCAATTCCACGACAGTCTGGAAGATGTAAGAGCAACACTATACTGCTTCAACAGCATGATCAGTGAGGGTGAGGGTCAGGTGAAAGAAAAAGAAGCTACTGCTGAAAAGGATGCTCCCCTCCCACCCAGAAGAAGAGGCATGAGTCGATGAGGTACATGAGATATGCATCAGGACAGTATGTAATGTCTATTGATGAAGTAGAAGATATATCAGAAATCAGAGAAAGTGGTGTGTATGCACTTGAAGGTTATGCTCATCCTGTTGCAGTACATATTATGAAGGATGATGATACAGAAGAGACTGCTGATGGTTCACAGATTTTCTACTCAGATAAGGGTATCAGATATCTTGTAAGAGAGCTGAAAAATGAATTCTGTGATAGAAACTATCATCTGAACCTGGAGGGATGCTCATGATCATTATTGATGGAAACAGATTCGTCACAACAGAAGGAGCACAGTCCTTCTATATGGAAAGAAGAACGACTCATACAGGTGACTGGGATATATGGCTTATCAAGCAGGATGAATACTCTATTCATCTTGCTGTTCCTCCAGATGAGATGGAAAAGAATCTCTACAGACTCATCAAGAATTCAGAGACATTTCCAAAAGAAGAGGAAGAAGCTTATGAAGACATTCTTCATCAAAGCAACTATATCAGCCAGAGAATGCATGAAATAGACGAAGAAGAAAGAATCGATGCCATAGAGGACAGAGAAGAAGCTGAGATGGTAGCTTATTACTGTGCCTTATATGATATGGAGAACGGCATGTCTGAAGGAAAATCATTAGACAGACTTCAGGATGAATATATGAGCATGCCTGAAGAGGAACTCCTATTCCAGTATCAGACAAAATATGAAGAGAAGCCTCTTCTCCATGAAACACAGGAAAGACTCAGAACTCGAACACATGGCGGACGAGTAAGAACTAAAGAAGAATAAATCAAGGAGGTGATTTTATGAATGATGTCAATATCATCGGTTATATCAATTCCAAGCCTAACATGAAGCAGAAGGATGGACAAACAACTGTTAATTTCCTAATCTCTCCAAGACATAAAAAGGATACTCCAGTTGAATTCATCCCATGTATCGTTTTTGGAAAGTATGCTGAAAGCATATTTCAATATATCCACAAGGGAGACATGGTGGCAGTCGGTGGAAGACTGAGTGGAAGATATGTCAGCGAAGACAACAGTCTTATAAGAGTATCAGTCATTGCAGATAATATTGAATTCCTGAAAGAAGGGAAGCATTCTCCTGATGCACCAGCACCAGAAGAAACAGAAGAAGAGAGATTCACTGCAAACATTGATGAAAGAGTGATGTACGGTGCTCTCAATCGAGGAGGTGATTAATATGGATGCAACAGCATCTACACTAAGAATTCTGAATATACCTGAAGAGACAGTCAGGATTCTAAAAAAGGATGGAATACTATCAGTCAACCAGCTTGAGTCACTTTCGTATGATCAGCTGAGAGGTCTTGACGGCATGTCTGAGAAGAGATGCCGTACCGTCATTATCAGAATGGCTGAGAATGATGCATACCTTAGAGAATGCGATAAGAACAGGGATACAAAGAATTATATTGTATCGTTGCTGAAGGATTATTACGAAGGAAGACTCAGAGGTATTGCATTAAGGTTCCAGTAAGATTATCATAAAATATGAAAGAAGATGCATAAACTGTATTAGAACAGGTATATGCATCGTTCAGGGAAGGAGAAATAAGATATGAAAAAGAAAATCAGTAAGAAGAATGCTGTTATCATTGCAGGAGCCGTTGTTGCGGTGACTGCTGTAGGTGGTACAGCATATGCGATGAGCGGTCCAAAGCTTGCCTTGAACAAGGAAAAAGTGACTGTAGAATACGGTACACAGTACAAACCTGAATTAAAGGATATCGTGAAGGACTATAAGGATTTCGATGAGAAGAGTCTCAAGCTCATCAACAAGATTCCAAACGAAAAAGACAAGACATATCCAGCTGTAGGTAAGTATACTATCACAGTCAAGTATAAGAAGAAGTCTTTAAAACAGAGTGTCATTGTGAAGGATACGAAAGCACCTGAAGTGGCTGTGCCAGCGGATATCGAAGTATTACAGGGAACAGATCTAGCGACTTTCGACTTCAAGTCTCTCATGAGTGTCAGTGATGCATCAGAAACAACTATTGATGTGGATACCAGCAAGGTGGATGTCAATACGCCTGCTCAGTATGATATCAACGTGACTGTCACTGACAAGCATGGCAACAAGACTGTGAAGGCTGGCAAGGTGACTGTCACTGCAAAACCAGAAATCAGTGATGATGAACAGGTGGTGCAGGTAACTGTAAAGAATTCAGACGGCACAACATCCGTAAGAAACAGCGTACAGAAGAGATCACAGTCTTCTGGCAAGAAAGTCGTATCAAACAGTTCGAACGTGACTAGAAAGGTGACTAGAAAGTCATCAACTTCATCACAGTCTGCCTCAGGCAACAGAACATCTGGAGGAAACAAGTCATCTGGCTCATCAACAAAGGGCAGTGGCACTTCTGGAAGCAGTAATAAGAATCCAGGCAGTTCCTCATCAGGAAGCCATAAGGGCTCTATGGATGTTGAAATGAATAAAGATTCATATCATAAAACAGATGATGGTTGGTCAATGGGTGGAGATATGAATGGCTCTGACTTTGACAAAATTACAGGCGGTGACTGGAAGGACTTCAACTAAAAAAACAGAATACATCTTTCCCCTGGGAGGCTCGCTATAGAGACCTCCCTTTTTTGTGCGAAAACTAACAGCAGGCGTCACGTCTGACTGGTCTATATATAACCTCGCATGGCATAGATATATGCCTCTCTAATTCGGAAAGGGAGAAGAAAAATGAACCGAAATATATTAAAAAAGCTCGGTGCTGTTGCTTTATCTGCCCTCATGACACTTGGCATAGCCTCACAGGGTATCAGTACTGTAGAAGCGTTCTCTGCTCATGTAGATTACGATGGCAAGAGCAAAGCGTATGGAAGCACATGCGGAAAGTTCAGAATCAATGGCAGACAAGCCTGGTGTCTTGAACATGCCAAGAAGACACCAGGTAGTCAAAACATGAATGCTGAAATATATACAAGCACTGAAGCGAGATACGCAAACATCAGAAAAATCATGTACTACGGCTGGTTCGGCTATGAAGAATGGAGCGGACTGCATGGAAAATCAGATAACGAGAAGAATGTCATCATGTCAAAGGCACTCTCTCATGCCTATTCAGGCTCATCCATCAGCAAGGGTATCATGACAGACTTCTACAACTATGCTACATCAAAGCCTGATCCATTGCATCAAAACAATCTAGTATTCAGCCGACATGTCGTGAATACATGGTATGACCAGAATGCGAAGATCCAGAAGTCTGAGTCTTCCAGACTTAATGGTCCTAATGGATATCACATCACAATCAACACCCAGACAAACAGAGTGAAGGTCGTGAACGAGACAAAAGGATGGGCAGGACAGGTCGTTGATGTATATGGCGGTGACATAGTCCACTATGAAGCCGATGCAGGATACACTGGACATGCATACTCAGGATATCTTCAAGGCGGGTTCACATTTGCACCGCTCATCGCCTGGAATGGTGACAGCAGAAAACAGCATGTTGGAACATGGCTTACTGTTGACCCTGGAGTGAATACATTCCTTAATGCAGATTTCAGAGCTCAGCTAGGAAGTCTCAAACTCAGAAAGACAGATAAAGGTGGAAAGCTTCTTGATGGAGCAGTATTCCATGTTTCTGGAAACGGCTATGACAGGGATGTCACAGTCACAAATGGTGAAATCACTGTGAATGAACTTCCAATCGGTGACTACACAGTCACTGAAAAGACAGCCCCTAACGGCTATCTTGTAAATGTTGCACCATTCAAAACTACAGTCTCTGCTAATCAGACAGCTGAGACTACCATCACTGATGAAGCTCCAACAGGCAAGATCTCTATCAAGAAATCAGACTCAAAGGGCAATGTTCAAGGTGAAGCCTCACTCGAAGGTGCCGAATACACAGTCTACGGTGCTGATGGTCAGGAAGTAGGTAAAATCACAACTGATAAGGACGGCAATGGAAGCCTAGAAAATCTAGTACTTGGTACTTATACTGTCAAGGAGACTAAGGCTCCAGAAGCATATGACTTAGACTGGAATACCTACACAGTAGAACTTACCTACAAGGACCAGAATACAGCAATCATTCTTGGCAACGTTGACTCAAAGGAAAACGTAAAAACAGGAAAGATTGAAATCAAGAAGACAGATACTGAAGGCAATCCTCTAAAGAGCGGTGAATTTGGTATCTATGCAAATGCTGATATGTATATCGGCGATACGCTTTATAAGAAAGGTCAGCTTGTTGTATCAATCAAGACTGACGACAGCGGTGTGGCAAGATCTGGTGATTTACCATACGGCTCTTATTATGTAAAGGAAATCAGTGCTCCAACTCAGGAGGGTGGAAACAGCCATAACTTCGTATTATCTGATGATACTCAGTATGTAAAGATCAATGGCAAGAATAAGACTGATACAGTCACATTTGTTGATAAGAAAGTGACTGCAAGCAAGACTACAATCACTGGTACAGACGAAATCAAGGGTGCAGTCATGACTGTAACTGATAACGATGGCAAGGCAATTGACACATGGACTTCTGATGGAAATCCTCATTCTATCAAGGGATTACACGAAGGATGGGAATACACTCTAACAGAAACAACTGCTCCAAAGGGATACGTAAAGGCTGAATCTATCAAATTCACAGTATCTATAGATAAGAAAGACCAGACTCTTGTTATGAAGGACAAGCAGTTTACAGCATCTAAGAAGGATGTTTCTGGTAAGAATTATGTAGAAGGTGCAAAACTTGAAGTTAGAGATGACCAGAACAGAGTCGTTGACTCATGGACATCTACTAAGGAAGACCACTATGTAAGTGGCTTAGAAGAAGGCAAGACTTACAGACTTGTTGAAGCAGAAGCACCAAAAGGATATGTTAAAGCTGACGATATCTTCTTTACAGTATCAAATGAAAAGAAGAATGAATCAGTAATCATGAAGGACTCAAAAATCACAGCATCAAAGACAGATATTACAGGCACTAAGGAAATCAAAGGTGCAGTATTAACTGTCAAAGACAACGATGGCAAGGTGATTGATACATGGACATCTGACGGAAATCCTCATGCAATCAGCGGATTACATGAAGGATGGGAATACACTCTAACAGAAACAACTGCTCCTAAGGGATATGTAAAAGCAGAATCTATCAAGTTCAAGGCAGAAAGCGGTAAGGACCAGAAACTTGTGATGAAGGATGGTCAGTTCACTGCTAAGAAGACTGATGTTTCTGGCAAGAATCATGTGGAAGGTGCAAAACTTGAAGTAAGAGACGAAAAGAACAATGTTGTTGACTCTTGGACTACTACAAAAGAAGACCACTACATCAGTGGTCTTGAAGAAGGCAAGACATACAGACTTGTTGAAGCTGAAGCACCTAAGGGTTATGTAAAAGCTTCTGATGTATCCTTCACTGTTACAGCTGACATGGAATCTGCAACAGTAGTGATGAAGGATGCTAAAATCACAGCTAAGAAGACTGACATTTCTGGTACTAAGGAAGTTGAAGGTGCTGAAATGATCGTCACTGACGAAAAAGGCACTATCGTTGATAAGTGGATTTCTGGCAAGGAAGAACACAGCATCAGCGGTTTAGAAGCAGGCAAGAAGTATACACTTACTGAGAAGACTGCTCCTAACAGTTTTGTAAAGGCTGAATCTATCGAATTCACAGCTGGCGGTGATAAGAACCAGTCACTTGTGATGAAGGATAAGCAGTACACTGTCTCTAAGAAAGATGCATCTGTGAAGAATTACGTAGAGGGTGCAAAACTTGAAGTAAGAGACGAACAGGATAGAGTCGTTGATTCTTGGACTACTACAAAAGAAGACCACTATGTAAGTGGTCTTGAAGAAGGCAAGACATATAGACTTGTCGAAGTAGAAGCACCAAAAGGATATGTGAAGGCATCTGATATCTACTTCACTGTATCTAAGGATAAGAAGAATGAAACAGTAGTCATGAAGGATGCGAAGATTACTGCATCAAAGAGAGAAATCACTGGTACTAAGGAAATAGAAGGTGCCAAGATGACTGTCACTGATGACAAGGGTACTGTCGTTGATAAGTGGACTTCAGGAAAAGAAGAACACAGCATCAGCGGACTTGAAGAAGGAAAGAGATATACTCTAACAGAAACAACAGCACCTAAGGGTTATGTAAAAGCTGAAAGCATTACATTCACAGCTGGTGATAAGGACCAGAAACTTGTCATGAAAGATAAACAGGTCACTATCACTAAGACTGAAGTCACTGGTACTAAGGAAATAGAAGGTGCCAAGATGACTGTTAAGGATGAAGCAGGAAAGACTGTTGATACATGGACATCTGGAAAAGAAGAACACTATGTCAGCGGGCTTGAAGAAGGTAAGAAGTATACTCTTATCGAAGAAACTGCTCCAGATGGTTATGTAAAGGCTGAATCTATCGAATTCACTGTATCTAAGGAAAAGAAGAATGAAGCCTATATCATGAAGGATAAGCAGGTTTCTGTCACTAAGACAGACATCACTGGTACTCAGGAAGTTCCTGGTGCTACTCTTACTGTCAAGGATGAAGATGGAAATACTGTTGATACATGGGTATCTGGTGATAAGGAACATCATGTAAGTGGGCTTGAAGAAGGCAAGACTTACACTCTTATTGAAGAGACAGCTCCTGAAGGATATGTAAGAGCTGAAGAAATCACATTCACTGTCACAAAAGAAAAGGTTGACCAGGAAGTCAACATGTTTGATGCACAAGTGAAGGTGACTAAGACTGATGCATTGACTGGCGATGCAGTTAAAGGTGCTGAATTCACAGTATTCGACAAGGATGGAAATATCGTTGACAAGTGGACTACAGACGGCACTGCTCATGCAGTAAGTGGATTGGATGCAGGATGCGAATATATCTTAAAGGAAACTAAGACTCCTGAAGGATATATGACTGCTCCTGATAGAACTCTTGTTGTATCTGGTGAACAGAACATGGATGTAGAAATCAAGGAACATCCAGTTCTAACAGATATCGAAGTCCAGAAAGTTGATGCTCAGACTAAGAAAGTCATCAGATCAAAGGATTTTGAATTCACTATGTATTCAGATGCAGAATGCAAGAATGCTATTACAACTGTCTCAGCTGACAAGAATGCTGGTACAGCCACATTCAAGGATTTAAGATATGGTACTTACTATATCAAGGAGACTAAGGCTCCAACAGGATACTTATTATCTAAGGAAGTCAAGAAGGTAGTTATTGATGACAATCTAGAAAATGTCGGCAAGACATATTCATTTGTTTATCAGGATACACCTATGCCAACAACAGGCGTTAAGACTGGTGATGGTACAGATATCAAGAAATTCACTGCTTTAACAGGCATTTCTGGTATCGTTCTTCTTATCTGCGTGATTCTTATCATCAGAAAGAAGAGAAACGATCAGTAAAAGCATAATCAATGATTAAGGCTGGAGGTAATCTTCAGCCTTTTCATTGTTTAATTACTAACAAATATTGATATGAGCACATGAATGAAAATTCGTGTGCTTATATTTCTACTTGTTGGATGAAGTAGAAAAGTAGATTGATTTGAAGGAGGAAGAAAAAAATGATTTTATCTACGGCTTTAACAAATCTCAAGACAGCAGTCATCATGACACCTTATGTGCTTGACGGCTTCAACAGCGGACTGGCACAGTCTACCGCTAAGAAGTATATTGACCCGATCACTACATTCTTGATGTGGGTAGTACCGCTTGTTGCAGTGATTGTATGTCTTATCTCATTCGTTAAATGGTTTGTTATGGATGAAGATGAGAAGGAAAGACACAAGCCTTTCAGAATGATTAAGAAAATCATCATCGTGACAATCATTGCGGAACTGATCACTACATTATTCAAAATCTTTGGATTACAGTAACAGAACATGAAGAATAAAGGAGTGATCATATGGACGTAGTTGGTTCAATCACAGGATTTTTCAGAAGCATTCTCTGGGCAATCATCTATCTGCTCCTATGGGTGACGGATACGATATGGCAGGTGGTAATGAAGATTGCTACACTGGACTTCTTTGAGAAGGGCAATGTGGCAGAGTGGTTTACAGCTATATCGGGCATTATCATCATGTTCGTGGTATTCAGGGTTGTAAAGATCATGGTTAAGTTCATGACATCAGAGGAGTACAGGACAAGACTGGACCCGATTCATCTTATCTTTATGATTGGCGTTGCATCATTCAGCATTGCATTTGCTCCAATCGGATATCAGTATCTGAATAATGTAGCAATCACATCGGTGAAACAAATGAGTAATTTTGCTCCTTCGGATGCAGATATCAATAACAGCAGAAATGCAAAGATATCAGACATACTTGTTGAAGCAAGTTCTATCAACTTGACAGGAGATTCTGAAACAGGTTCGCTTGACCAGCAGATAAAGCAACTTGATAAGGATATCGCTAGATATCAGAAAGAGATAGAACAAGCAGAAGCTGAGAAGAAGAAATCTCAGCCTGGTGATGCTGCATGGAATGGAGCAAATCAGGTCATCACAAAGAATAACGAACTCATTAAGGAAGCGAAAGCTACTAGAAAGGAACTTAAGAAGAAATCTGGTCTTGACATCTATAACAGCAATGGATTCGATATCAATGCGGAGGATTCAGATGGGAACTATATGTACTTTCCTTCATGGACAAGTCTTTTCTTCATGATGGGGATTGCATTCCTAGGATTCAGGACATTCTTAGGAGTGGCACTCAGCATTGGCAAGAGAAGCATTCTCATATGCATCCAGTATCTGCTTGCTCCATACGCAATTGCTTCTCTAATAGATTCAGAATCAAAGGATTTTGAGACATGGGTACGAATGATTGCAGGTAACTTCATGATCAATTTTGTACAGATATATGGATGTTATTTTGTACTGTACATGATAAACAGCAACATCATACATAGTGCACTTGGCGGAGATATGGTTGGTATCCTTGCAAAGATAATCCTGCTTATTGCAGGTTTCATGGCAATCGAAAACATCCCATCCTATGTCGGCAGAATCCTTGGTGGCTCATCTTCTACAGTTGGACAGGCTTGGAGCGAAGCACAGGGTGTCGGAAAAATGGGACTTGGTGCAGGCTCATTTGCGACAGGTGCAATGCTTGGCTCAGTCGGAACAGTCGCATCCATGGTTGGTGGAGGAATTGAAGGATTCAGATCAACTCAGGGTGCAGGTGCAAGAACTCTTGCCACAGCTAAGGGGTTAGCTTCTGGTGTTGCTAGAAGTGCATCAGATATTTCAGCAGGAATGAAAGGAAGAAAAAGTTCTGCTTCAATCGGAGCAGGTATCATCTCATCAGGAGCTAGAGCTCTAGGACAGTCTGTTGTAGGTGCTGGTGTTTCTTCAGCAGAAAGAAAAGCAGGTATTGCGAGTACAGATGCTGGTGTTCAGGCATCATCTCAATCATCTAGTTTTGCAGGTGCAGATATTCCTGCTGGCGGTGGTGGAAGCTATTCTAGCAGTTATTCTGGTGATGGTGAATTATCTGATACACAGATAGCTGAAGCTGAAAGTGCAGGAATGGATACGAGCGGTATGAGTCGAGAAGAATATGATGCAAATTCACAAGCCTTTGGCATCGAGCAGGGATATGCAACAGCAGAAGAACAGGTTCTAAACGAAAATAGCAATCCAGCAAGGTCCGCAGGACAGCAGGCATATAACGCTCAGGCACAGCAGAGACTTGGAAGTAAAAAAAGTCAGCATACAGCTGGCAATGTGAACACTCAGATTAGAAATCAGAGAATAGTTGATGATACAAACTATGGAAAGGAGAGATAGTGTATGGAAAAGAAAGAAGAGAGAAGATTCACTGAGGAGGAATTAGAACAGTGTCGAAAGGTTCTTGAAGATAGAGGCTATATAGCTTCTCTTGACCTTGATGATTCTGATTATGGTGAACCAGACAGTATTGTAATCGTTACAGAAGAAAATATTCTGAAAGGAGAGATCTGATATGGCAGTTGAAAGCAAGACTCGTGAACTGCTGGCAGATATCTTCATCAAGGCGCTTGATGAAGAGAAACTGCCCTGGAGCAAGGGATGGGATACAGACCATGTTCCATTTAGAGATAAGAATTATTCGACAGGATACGAATATAACGGCATCAACAAAGTAATGCTTGAAGTATGGGCAAACGAGCGTGGATATGCATCCAACGAATGGATGACACTGCCACAGGCAAACAAGCTTGGATTTTTTGTACAGAAAGGTGAGCATGGAGTCCCTATCGAAAAGTTTGAATACTATGACCGCACAAAAGGCAAAGCGATGTCTATGAAGGAATATTACGAACGCAAGATGTCAGAAGATCCTGAGGTCAGAGATTCCTGCTATATGTTTATCAAAAACTATACTGTATTCAACGCACTACAGTTTCCAAAGCTGAAGGAGCAGATTGAAAAGGACCTTGCTGAGAAGTACAAGTCAGAAGAAGAAAAGAATATCGCCTATGGAAGGATATCATATCAGAAATATGCGGAATCAATCCTTCTGGAATTCTGCAAGAATGAAGGAATTGAGATTGATGTAAGCTACACAAATGATGCATCATTTTACGAACCGAAGAATGACAAGATTGTGTTACCTGAGAGATTCAAATTCCATTCAGATGTGGAGTATGTACATACTTTGTGCCATGAAATAGCACATTCCACTTTGAAGGATACACGACTCAACAGACCTTCATCTGCAAAATTCGGTTCACGTGACTATGCGATAGAGGAACTACGTGCAGAGATTGCCTCATCCTTCTATCTGGCTGAATTTGGACTGGTTGATGACATCCTGGATGACAGAAAAGCCTATATCCAGGGCTGGAGCGAAAAAATCAAGAAAGATCACAAGGTGCTCTTTGAAGCAATCAAGGATGCCGAAAAGATTGTAGACTATATCAAGGAGAAGGGAGGATATGACCGTGCTCTAGAGGCAGAGAAGCGACTACAGGAGACTCGAACAGGACCTATGCCTGTTCCGCAAAGAAGAGGCAGAGGAAGATAGTCTTATTCTTCTGAGCATGGCTCATCTGGAAATTGAATGAAGAATGATAAGGAAGAATATAGAACCATATATATAGGAGGAAGCAGAAACTTCCTCCTTATTAAGTATGCTGATTCAAAAAAAGAATATCAATACATGGTTTATATCGATTACGAGAAGGCTGAAAGATGGAAATGGTCGGTGAAATGTAGAAATATCAATCAGGTACGACATGTCCTCTATGACATGTATGGCAATTCAGTCGAAAGATGTATGAAACTTTCAGAGCTCATCAACAGTAAAGAGGGAACTTCAGAAGGATTCCTCGAAACGATGCAGAAAAGAGAAATCATCAGTGATGATATGGTATCGCCATATGCATATGGACTAGGTGTCAGAACCAAGGAGAGACTTGAACCGCCTCTAGAAATCGTCAATCTTGAACAGACGGCAGATGAAAGCAGGCATCTTGATGGAAGCAGTTATATGAGAATTCTCCTTGACTGGAGAACAGGAGAACTAAGAACTACTCGTGCACAGAAAGATCCAATGCTTCTATTTCGTGAAGATTCCATCTACTGCGGTGATATAAACGAATCTATCACGGTTGACGAACTCAGGGCAATTGTTTCAATGGGTATCAGGACATTCTCAGCAGGACGAATCAATAAGATGAACTATGTATTCAAGAACTAAATAAAAAGGAGGTTCATCCTCCTAATTGATACCGCAAGACGACTTGCAGTATGAACTAAGTGGATGAATGAAAGGAGATAGAAATGAAGAAGGAATATAGGAAACCAGCCTATTCAATCAGAATCCTTGAGAAGATGACTCAGGAGGAACGAGAAGAATATGAGGAAGTCAAAAGAAAGATAAAGGAGGAAAAGAAAGATGGTATTTCAGTGTCCAAAGAACTTTAAACGAGGAAAATACCTATTTGGAAAGTACAGATGGATTGATCTCATCATCCTGTTTGGATGCGGTTGTGTAGGACTCTTCACGGCACTCGCTATGGTCAGTCTGGCATCAGCATTAAAAAGCTTTGTTTTAGGAGTGGTTGGACTCTGTGCAGGCATCCTCATCATGCTTGTGGGAGGACTGCTTACACTGCCAGTCAATCATTATCACAACATGCTGGAATGGCTCAACACAATCATTGACTATTATGCAAGAACCAGAAGATTCGTCTGGCTTGGATTCAACTGGTCAGATGATGAAGAAGAAGATACACATATGATTGAAGGAGATGACGAATTTGAAGAAGAGAAATAAGAAGGAAGTGGCAGAAATAAAAACTATACTTTCGGAAAGGAAATGGTAAAAACTATGAATGATAAACAAATAAGAATCGGATATAAAATCGGTGGTTCTTTTGAAGATTATAGCGATAATGGAAGCGTTGGTTTTGAAATTTTATTTCCTCATATATATTCTTCTTATGAAGAGGCTCAAAAGAATAATTATCGTCTATCAGCTCAAATGGAAAAACAAAATAATGGAGAAGTTGTTATTGTTCTTTGTGAAGATAAATCCCCAGTTGACACAATCCATTGGGACGAATGGTGGAAATATAAATGCAATCGCATTAAAGAAGAACGAAAAAATTTTAGTTTTGTTGACGGAAATACTGATTATGAGCCATGCTCTACAAAATTTGAGGAAATATTTCGTGATTATTGCGGAAACAAGAAGCGTAAAGTGTGGGATATGGAATATCTGGCTTATTGGATAGAACCTGTAATTATAATGGGATTCAACTGGTCAGATGATGAAGAAGATACACATATGATTGAAGGAGATGACGAATTTGAAGAAGAGAAATAAGAAGGAAGGGTTTAAAAGACTCTCTCCAAAACAGATTAAGAAGCAGAAGGAAAAGGAAGCAAAGGAACTCAAATCAACTCTTGACTGGATGGATATTGAAAGCATCTCAGCAGATGGAATAGTCCTTGCAAGAGGGAAGAAGAAACGCTATGTGAAGGGATTCCTTATCAAGCCAACAAACATACATCTTCTCCCTGAGGCAGAAACGAAGCATGCTGTGCTCATGTGTGCAAATGCACTTGATCATATGAAATATCCAGTATACTGGAAATTCATTAAGACACGTCCAGATGTCGGTGTCCAGCAACAGCGATATGCTGACATGATGAAGCATGTCGATAAGCCAGCAATTCGAAACCTCATGCAGAGTGAGATAGACAAGCTTGAATGGTTTGAGGAGACACATCGAGAAATCACATTTGTGGCACTCATTCAGGCGGATGAGATAAATTTCGAGAAGACATGGCATTCTCTTGCAGAGGAATTATATAGAGCTTTTGGAAGAAAGCCTGTGCCAATGCGACTCATGGATTATGAGAATCTTGTATCTCAGGAATTCGAAAATGACAATGTCAACAGATACATGACAACACAGCTTGTACTGCCTGATGTGGCAGATCCAGAGGAAGGAGTGGAAATCTAATGAGACTACTTAATAGACGTTCTACAATTGCTCCAACAGCATTTGCAGAACACGAAGATTACATGATAAAGGGTGACAAGTTCGAGAAGGTGCTGACATTCTGGGAGTATCCAACAGAATTCATCGAGGGCTATCTTGCTCCATTCCTTCTCAATTCCAACTATACTATGGATATGAGAACAGAACAGATTGACCTGGATTATGCATCTCTTCTCAAGGGAGAAAGAAACGACCTTCAGGAAAAGCTGAACCGTTCAACAGACCCTTCAGAACAGACAAAGCTTTCTGAAAGAATCAGAGCATTAGATACTCATATCAGAGAATCAATCAGAACATCATCCAGAACCATGAATGTAATCATCAATCTGTATGTTCGTGGTGATACGTTAGAAGAATGCAGTGAACGTGCTAGAGATATCAAGGCATGCTATGGCGGTCAGGAGTATCAGGTAAAGCTGAGAGGAATCAAGTTCCTACAGCAGGGACTCTATAAGCTTAATTCACCATTATTCATTGATGATGGCTTAAGAAAAGAACCAAAATATCTGCAAGGTCAGCCGATGACAACGGCATCGGTCGCAGGCTTGTGGCCATGGATTTTTGATACACTTGAGGATCCAGAAGGAACGCTTATTGGGCGTGAACTCACATCAGGCGGAAAAATCATATTTGACCAGTTCTACTACATGCATGATGTCCTTCAGGCACCGCTTGATGGACGAGTGAACGGTAATATGATTATTGTTGGTACAACTGGTTCAGGTAAGTCAACACTGATGGGACTCATAATCAAAAATCACATCATGAATGGTCGCAAGATTGTGTGGATTGACCCTGAAAACAGAAATGAACGTCTTACAAGACGTGTCGGAGGGGATTTCATTTCACTAGGAAGAAATGGTCACCTTATCAACATCTTTGATCTCAAGCCATGCAGTAGCGATGGTGATTCCTGGACGAAGAGAGAGATGTATGATACAAGACAGGCAGTAGCGAATGTCGTTGAAGAGATAAAGATAACATTCAAGATGCTTTTTGCAGATATCACTCAGAATGAACTAGCAATGCTTCCGTCACTTGTATCAAAGACGTATGAATATGTCGGTATCGACCCGACAGACGGCACATTTGAGAAGCTTACAGTCAATGCATTTCCGACATTCCAGACTTTTGCGACAGTCGTGAAACAGGAAATCAAGAAGTACACAAAAGAGGACAGTATTGCGAATGCTTTAGAAATATCTGCATTAAGAGCACTCAATATGAAGATGCGACACCTTACATGCTATGATGGTGTGGATGGAGAATATGCTAAATATTTCAACGGCACAACAACAATTTCATCTGCACTTATGAAAGACAGCACTGTACTGTCTTTTGGTACAAAGGACCTATTCCAGGTAGATGATTCATTGAAGAACGCACTTCTTCGAATGATCTTCCAGTATGCATGGTCGTTATGTCTAGGAAATGAGGACCAGGAATGCGTATTTGCGGTGGACGAAGAGCATATGTTCATTCAGGAACCAAAATTAGCTGAAATCCTTGCAGTATTCCAGAGACGAAGCCGTAAGTATCATACAGTAACATTATCGAGTACTCAGGAGGTTGTAGAATATACAAACCCTGCCATCCTTACTCATGGCAAGGCGATATTCAATAACTCAGCATATCAGGTGTATATGACTCTTAAGAAGAACTCAGTTTCTGAACTATCGAAGCTAACAAGTCTCTATGACTATGAGATGATGCAGATAGAGCGACAGCCAGCACATCAGGCAATCATGGTGGTAGGTAACAGACACATCCCAATCGAAGTGCTTGCAACAAGACGTGATCTACAGCTACTTGAGTAAGGAGGATAAAGAATATGAGACTCATAATCGCAGAAAAGCCAGAACTTGGAAGAGCCATCGCTGATGCACTCTTTACACATCCAGAGACACATGATTCCGTGATAACTGAGGGTGATACCTCAGTTATCTGGTGTTTTGGGCATATGCTGTCACTAAAGGACCCGAAAGATATAGAAGAAGACAGAAACAGAACACTTGAACAGTTACCCATCTATCACAGGGACTGGGAAAAGGTGATCTCCTCAGGCAAGGAGAAAAGGACAAGACAGATAGGAAGCCTTATGAAGAAGGCGGATGAAATCATCAATGCTGGTGATCCTGATGATGAGGGACAGCTACTCATTGATGAACTCATTAAATATTTCAACTACCGAGGACCTGTTAAAAGAGTCCTTATCAATGATAACCTGCCAGACAAGATAAGACAGGCATTCACCAGTCTAAAAGACAACAGAGATTTTGAATCACTAGGCAGGTCAGCCAATGCGAGAGCGATGGCTGATCTGTGCTTTGGGGTGAACCATTCCAGAATCCTCAGTGCTACAATGAAGGCATCCATGAGTGTTGGACGAGTTATGACTCCGACTCTTGGACTGGTAGTTGCAAGAGACTATGCAATCGAGAATCATGTAAAGCAGAAATACTATGACATCGAAGCAGTCTATGATGTCAGTGGAGAGTCAGCAGTCTTCACATTCAAAAAGGATGATGGTTCATACGTAAAGGACAGTCAGGAGGCGGATGAGATATCTTCAGCACTTCCTGAGAGCAGTGATCTTTCATTCACTAACGCAGTCAAGACTTCAGCACCGCCACTTCCATACAATCAGACTAAGCTTCAGGCGGACATGAACAAAATGTACGGCTATTCGCTTGATGAGACGTTGGAAGCAACACAGTCATTAAGAGATAAGTATAAGGCAATCACATACAACCGCAGTGACTGTCAGTATCTTGCTGAAGAGCATTTTAAAGAAGCACCAGAAGTAGTTGCAACAGCACTCTCCAATATCGGTCGAAGTGACCTGCCTGTTGAATATGACAGACACAGCCGATGCTTCAATGATAAAAATGTCTCAGCACATCATGCAATCATTCCACAGAATAAGCATATTGATATCTCTTCGATGTCTGAAAGAGAAAGAAATGTCTATATTTCCATAGTAGAAAGATATGCAATGCAGTTTCTTCCACCAGAAACCAGACTTGAATCAAAGTCCTCATTCAAACTGAAGGACGGCTCATTCAGATCCAGTGCCTCAGCGGTTCAGGATGAAGGGTACAAGAGATACTTCAGGAATGATGACAAGGAACTTGTTTCAAAGAAACAGGATGTCATTCCTTCAGGCACGTACAATTCTTCTCTCATTTCCTCACGAAAAGCTGAGAAATATACAAACCCGCCTAAACGATATACGCAGGGAACTCTGGTAGAGGATATGTCATCTATTGCAAAATATGTTACAGACCCAGAAATCAAGGCGATATTAAAAAAGAAGGATGAAGAAAAGAAGGGCGAGAATGGAAGCATCGGTACGACAGCTACACGTGCATCCATAGTTAAGAAACTGCTGGAAAGAGGATATCTGAGAGAGGAACGTAAGCACATAGTATCTACAGACAAGGCAAGACAGCTGTGCAAACAGATACCAGATAGAATATCCAAGCCAGATGTGACAGCAAGATGGTGGCTTATTCAGGAAGAAATCAAAGAAGGTAGAAGAAATCAGAATGACCTCATGATAGAGGTTGCAGATGAAGTCAGAGATATGCTAAGCAATGAATACAAAAATATCAGACCTATTGAAACCGCTATCAGTGCAGATGATATCATTGGAAAATGCCCTATCTGTGGTAAGGATGTTGTCAAAAGAAAGATGAAGAATGGCAAGTCATTTTATCCATGCAGTAACAAGGATTGTGGATTTGCATTATTCGAGGATATGAAGAGATTTGATGATACAGTACATATCACACCCACATCTGCGAAAAGACTGCTGAAAGGCGGTAAAATGAAGGCGAAGCTTCATAATCGACAGGGCAGAGAGTATGAGGCTTATCTCAAGATGAAGATGAATGGAAAATATGTCAATCTGGAAATTGATGGATTTCCAGATAAGAAATGATCAGGAGCAGTTTCTAACTGCTCCTTCATTATAAAAAACACGATTATACATATGACCTCAAAAAAGACAACGTAGACAAGTTCCAGGTTGTCTTTTTTGAATCCATATGTCCCATAGGAGGCGAGGCGAGCAAGCCTTGATGAAGATTAGGAGGAAAAGAAGATGAAAGAATTAATGATTGAAATCATGCATGAAGATAACATCAATATGGCAAGGTACTGCTTCATCCACGAAGGCATCGAATGCAGAGGCTATGTGGAATTTGAAGAAGATGAAGAAGAAAACGAAGCTGATGTAATCAGAAGAATTGAGGAGGAAAAGGTCTGGGAAAAACCAGCATTAACCAGCATGAGCCCATTCACGCAGTGGCTGGTATGTCGATGTGAGAATTCGGGAGCACTCATGAATTTCTATGAATCAGAAGATATGGAAAGAGATCTCAATGATGGTCTGTATACGCCTGAAGACCTGAATGCGTTCGAGAATGACAGCATAAATCTAGATGTAGAATATGAATATGAAATAGAGAAAGAAGATGGACGTTACAGAGTCAAGTCAGATGATGCATCAATCACTATCTATGCATCTACATTATCGCAGTTCAATCTGGACTGTACGCTTAGACAGGCGGAAGAGAAGCTACAGCACAGAGAACCAATGAGAAGAAGGGGAAGGGTGAGATAATATGGCAAAAGACCAAGTACAGACTGCAAGAAGAAAAGCAGTACGAGGATATCCAATCAGCCAGCTTGCTGAGGAATATGGAATGACCCTTGTGAAGAAGAGAGGAAGAAGACCTATCCTATCAACAGAGGAGCATGACTCCATCGTCATTTGGGAAGATGAGAACAAGTATCATAGATACTCGAATGGCAATGGCGGTGATGCAGTCGCATTTATGATGGAATTCAGTGGAATTGCTGAATCAGACCTGAACAAGCATGATCAGGTGAATGAATGCATCAGAATACTTGAGCAGAGACTCAAGATTAATCCAGAGCTTGCTGTCCAGCAGGTCAGATATAAGCGAGAGATGCCTAAATTCGTAATGCCTGAAAAGGCAGATACAACCAGAAAGGTAAGAGACTATCTATGCAAGACAAGAGGCATTGAAGAAAGAATTGTAGATAAATGGATAGATGAAGGACTTCTCTTTCAGGAGGCGGGTAAGTATGGTAACTGTGTATTTATAAGCAGAGATGAGAACGGCAAGCCAGTCTATGGTGTTAAGCGTTCCGCAGATCCTGCACGAAAATTCGTTGTCGATGTGGAGGGAAGTGACTACAGCAGAGGATTCTTCATTCCTGGCAAAATGGACTCTTATACAAAAATGAAGGATATTAACGCATCAGAACATAAAATACTCTTTGTGACAGAGGCAGTCATAGACCTCATGTCTCTACAGTCACTCTATCTAAGACGCAGAGATTACGAACTCCGCCATCAGGGCAAGCTTGACTGCGAGCCAGAAGATTATGAAAATAGATTTCTGAATTCAAACTGGTATTCACTCAATGGCTGTCGAAAATATGATGGACTCCTCAATACGATTGCATCACATGAAGGAATCAAAGACATATTTCTTGCCTTGGATAATGACGAGGCTGGAAGAAATGCCTCAAAGGCAATCAAGGAAGAGATTCAGAAGAGATTTCCTGACAGAAAGATAGATGTATCTATTAGGGTTCCTCCGACTGAAGGACGTGACTGGAATGATGAACTCAAGGCAGGATTCTCTCTTTCAGCACGTGATGATGCACTCGTGGATCTTCAGGAAAAATATGGTCGAGATGTTAATGAACTTTACCATCAGGATGAATATCGAGATGCAGTCAAATTTAGAATGTATCATCCTCGTAACAATATCCTGCCAGTCAATGCAAAAGACTATGTAGAGGAGATGATAGAAGGAATTGGATACTTCACAGCTGATACTCCTGTCTTCTCCGTACTGGAGAGCGACTATGAGCCTGCAAGAAAGATCACAGGCGTTCCAGTAGCAGAAGCAGATAAGATACTTAAGGAAATTACCAAGCGTATTGCGAATGATGACAAAGTAGAAAGTGCAGTCGCAAGATTCAGAATAGATTATGTCATTGATGGCATGCACCGAAATTATCAGGGGGATTTCCTTCTAAAGAGCGACTGGGCAGAGAGTCCTGGTATCATAGAGCATATCAGACAGTTCAACTATAGATGCATCCATGACAGCCGTTTTGATAAGATGGACCCTAAATACAAGGATTATCTGAATTATGCATATAATCGTCTTGTTCCCTATCTGGAAAAACATGTGCAGGTGTATGAGTTTGAGAAACTGAACGATAGAATGGCAGAAAAGGAGAAAAAGGGGGATATTCCAGATGATACTGACCCGAATTATTATCATGTTTATCTTGACATAGCTGACCAGTATGCAAGCCGTGCTAAAAGACTTCTGAACGAAGGATTTGAAAGCGAAATCAGAAGGATAGATACAAGCGGAGTTGAAAGAATGATTAAGTATGGCGTTAATCCTGGTGAACTTGATATCAACTATCAATATGTCATGGCGATTGGAGAACGAATGGAGATGGAAGAGGAAGATGATAATGTGAAATCATATGACATTGTCCCATCAACTGAAGCAGAAGTAAAAGATGAACAGAAAGTGAATCTAAAGAATGACAGAACAGTTCAGCAGGGATATAATAGACCATATCAATCCAGAAGAAGGAGATGATGTATTTGAAGAGAGAAAGCTACGTAGAAGTGAGGCATCAGGGATGCCTCTACTCCTATTTCTATGCGGATGGAGATGATAAGAACAGATATATGTCACTTTCAGAACTTCTGAGATATCATCCCGAAGCAGTGGAATATGTAGACAAACACCGCAGAGCTCTTGAAGAGGATTTCAACAATGGAAAGGTGGGAAAGAGATGAATCAGGAATTAAAGGATGTACAGGAAGAATTTAGAAGAAAGCTTGCAGAAGATAATAGAGATGGTCTAGATATGGTCAGACTCCAGTTCAAGAAGGAAAAGAAGTTTCTATCCGACAAGCCATGTCGTAATATAGCAGATACTCTTGATGTATTAGGACAAACCATTGCCCCATGGGACAAGGAAATATCGATGGCAGTTATGATGGACGAAAAACACAGAGTTATATGCGTGCAGGTATTATCGACAGGTACGGAATGCAACGCTGAGTTTATGGCAAGAGATTTTTTTGCAGGAGCACTTCTCTCCGATGCAAAACTAATCATACATGTACATAATCATCCAAGTGGTGACTGCACACCAAGCAGAAATGATAGACTGGTGCATGATCAGCTGGTAAATACTTCTAAATATCTTGGCTTTGGATATTTTGATTCAATAGTGCTTGGGTCTCAGACTTACTACTCATTCCGCCAGAAACGCATCAATCCGTATTGCAGAGATAAGAATGGTATTGAATATATCGGTCACAGTCTTCCAGAGAAGTGTCCATATCCACAGAAAAGGAGTCTGATACATTCATGAACAGTAACAACAGCATAGCAGTGAAGATAGCAGTCGCTTTCCTAGCGACTGCTATTTTAATTTGTGGAGCATTTGGAATCGGGGCTTCGACAACAGAAGCATCAGCAGGAACAATTGATGGAAGCATCATCGTACAGTCAGCACAGATGGAAATGGAGGAATACCAGTCAAAAGGAATGAGCGGTGGAGACAAATATAGAAAGTGGCTCACAGGCAGGGCAGACGGTGCCAGCTGGTGTGCTACATGGGTATCCTATGTGCTTGTTACCAGAGTGGGATTGTCAGAATCCAGTTTCCATAGGACTGGTTCCTGTCAGGAAATGTACGATGATTTCAGAAACGGGAAGTCGCTAGGTCAGATACATGACAAGAAGTATGTGCCTTCGCCAGGAGATATCATATTCTTTGACTACAAGAATGAAGGGGAGACACATCATGTCGGTATTGTAACAGAAGCAGATAATACATCCATCAGATATATATCAGGCAACTCAGGAAGTAGACCTGGCACATGCAGAAAATCAAGCATTGCGATAGGAAGCAGTAAGATCTATGGATTTGCAACTCTTAGCTACTCCCAGCAGTCAGACGTGACTCTTGCAGGTGGAGCAAAGAATGCTGAAAAAGTATACTACACTCTTCTTGCCAACGGCTGGACTAAGCAGTCAGCATCTGGAGTTATTGGAAATCTTCTTTGGGAGACAGGCGGTGCGAACAGCAAGAATCCTACCAATATCAGTGGTGATATCAACCCAGCCGATAAGTCAGCTACAAGACATGCAGGGAAGTATGCGTATGGAATAGTCCAGTGGGACGAAGGGGAATCACCAGACAGAACATCAAAGATGTTCCAGTACTGTGCCTCAAGAGGAAAGGACTGGACAGACCTGGAATCACAGGTCAGCTATATGCTCAACGAGATGGCAACCTTCAGCAAAGTGAAGAAGAATGGTGGCATTCAGAAATGGAAGTCCATGACTTCGCCAGAAGAGTCTGCTAAATTCGATGCAGACAACTATGAGATATGTGCCCAAAAACTCAGACCGAAGAGACAGGTCACTGCCAGAGCATGGTACGAAGCATACAAGGATAAATAACACAAGGAGGAAAAGAAATGAATGCAGGTAGAATCAGATACATCATTGCAGGAGCACTTGTGGTGATGCTTATCTCAGCAACATTAGGAGGATTATACATCTATCATCAGGCAGATGTAATCAAAAAGGAACAGCAGTCATCTGAAGTTTCCAGAAAGACGACCACTTCAGACAGTCAGAAGAAGAAAGCAGACAAGAAAGCATCTACAGCAGTAACTGAAAAGAAAGAGACAGAAGACGAGGACTCTGCATATATCAATAAGAATGCTACATGGAATCTTGGCACACTTCCAGTGACAAAGATTCAGGAAGAGAATATCAGAATCAGAATAAGTCGATACATTGCTCAGCAGAATCTAGGCATGATAAGAAATGCCTATCTATGGAATGACAAGGGCATCCAGAAGAATGGCACATTGACAGAATTCTATGTCATCTGTCAGCTTGAGGATGCATATTATGTGACATTCGATGTCAAGGCGGACAGCAGTACAAAAGAGCTTCATGTGGACAAGGTGCTTGCAGATTATGCTTCACCAGAATCTGCACCACCAGCAAGTGACGGCTCTCATTACACTACAGATTAGGATGGTGATTTGAATGGGAATCAAGATACATAAGCTGAGGTTCCTGGTATACGGCTCCCAGCCTCCCAGAGGCTCAAGGTTCAAGGATACTCTTGATACTGATTCGCTCATAGGATATACAAAGTATACCGATAGAGATGATGCAAAAGGAAATGAGAAGGAACTCGGCAGGAGAAAGGATGGATATCTTGGATATACATCCTCTCATCATAAGGATTCAACCATATCTTCTGAAGGGGTGATTGATACAAAAGAGAAGAGAGAAGAACTCTACAGGAAGCTGAGCAGTGCCTTTTCGAAGAAGGGTGATATCTTCTACGAGGAGATCATCTCCCTTGAGTCTCACGAAGAGGCAGAAAGACTCTCCCTTGGAGAGAGTGCCAGACAGTGGGAGCCTCTCCTGAATGAGGTGCTACCAAAAGTATTCAGACACAGAGGGTTCGACCCAGACAATATGCTGTGGACGGCAGACCTTCATACAAATACCCAGCACCCTCACGTGCATCTCCTATTCATGGAGAAGGAGCATACAATAGACCGTGGTAAATTCACAAAATCTGATATGAAATACCTGAAGAGACAGCTTCTCAGTGCACTTGAGAGAAGACAGTCATACTGTGACAGGCTGGAGGCATCGGCTGATGATGTCTTCAAGAACAAGGACCAGCAGTTCAGGCATCTCATGAGCGATGTGGAACAGTCGCTTCTCGACAACAAGAACATCCAGCTCACAGAACTCCTCAAAGCCCTTCCGAAAAGAGGAAGAATGCAGTACAACTCGTACAACATGAAGGATTACAGACCGCTCATTGATAACTACATAGACCATCTCATCAGGACAGACAAAAAAGCAAAGGCATCCTTTGAAAAGCTGATGGAGACTATCGACAAGCTTGAAGCGAATATCAATGATGCTGGAAATGAGAAGATATCGACTCTCAAGGAAGCGGAAATGAGAAAGATATATGAGAGAATCGGCAACATGATTCTTCAGAAGGCGAAAGATCCAGATTACAAGGAAATCAAGACCATAAATAAAAGGACTGGCGAGACACAGGTCAGAAGATACAGACAGCCTCTTACAAACATATCCATAAGCAGGGCGATTGCTGAAGTGGCAAATGCTCAGGAACAGGAGATGGAGGAGGCTCTAGACGAATTCTACTATCGTGCATCTCATACACGAATGGTTCAGTAAAAGGAGACAGAAAATGAATATCATAGGAATAATCATTGCGACAGTCATATGCCTATTCCTCAGTTATACAGGATTTACATGGCTTGCGAATATCCTGTATTTCAAGAGAATGAGCATCACATTTGACTACAGACTTCTCTTCTTCAGAGGAGATACGAAGCTTTTCATCATTGCAACACTGCTTGCATTTCTTCCTATATTCTATTATGCGACAGTCAAAATTGGTGAAAAATTAATGGTGCTTGGAAGAAGTGACAGAAAGGACTTCAACAAGAAGATGAGTAAATTTCATGCAAGGAAGCTTTTCCTCCCAGTCTCATTCAACAGCAGGGAGATTGTATATCCATGGTGGGACAGACTGTATATCACTTTCTTCCACCCGAAGAAGTATCAGATAGGGGATAAGAAGGAGTACAAAAGAGCAGGACTACCAGTCATGTCTTCTAAGAATAGAATGTGGGTTGACTCGACAGATTCACATTCACTCATTCTTGGTACTACCAATTCTGGTAAGACAGTGACAATAATCTTACCTCTCATCAACATGGTGAGAATGGCAGGAGAATCAGCTGTAATAGTGGACCTTAAAGGTGAATTATCTCAGATGACATATGATGACTTTGTCAGAGATGGATACAGAGTCTATATACTTGATTTTATTGACCCACAGAAATCAGATGGATGGAACCCACTACAGATGGCAAGTGAGCACTATTACAAGGAAAAGGAGAAAGCAGATAAGAAGAAGGAGAAGCTTCAGAAGATACTAGATGATGCTAGAAAGGAATATGTAAGAACCTATGGTACAGCGGAAGGATTTGATGCTTCCGCTGCACTTGGCAGGGATGAGAACGGCAATCCGTATTTCGTCAATGGTGAGATAAATACATATCCAGATTACTCGGAAGCACAGTCAGTAGTTGAAGATGTAGCCAATGCAATATGTTCTGATCCTAATTCAAAGGATCAGGTGTGGAATAACTGGGCATCTGATATCCTTAAAGGGCTTATCTATCTCCTTCTTGAGGAGGGAGACCCTGAAGCAGTTAATATACCATCTGCAAAGGCTGTTCTTGATGTCGGTTCTCAGCCGTCAACGACTGATGCTCCAAACTCATATGGAGAATATCCATCAATACTTAATCAGTACGTCAAGCTGAGAAGAACGCCAAAGGATATGTCATATGTCAAGCTGAATACATATCTTGATTCAGCACCAGACACAGCAAAATCAATGCGTTCAACCTTCAATGAAAGAATTGACAAGGTTCTGCTTTCTCAGCAGGTACAGAATATCATGGCAACAAATGAAATCAACCTGCCTGACCTCGATACACAGAAGACCGTCATATTCCTGAAGGTGCATGATGAAAAGAGTACGTATTACCCTCTCGTTAATATATTCATGCAACAGCTACAGCAGTCTCTCATTGCAATAGCACGTGAGCATGAGTCACTAAGACTCAATTATCCCTTCAACTTCATCTGGGATGAATTTGGGAACTTCCCTAAGTATCCAGCTGTTACTTCACTGCTTGGTGCAGGACGTTCAAGAGGTATCAGACTGGATCTCGTTGTTCAGGGATATGACCAGCTGGAGAGTACATATGGACATGATACAGCCCGTTCCATCAAGAATGGATGTATGAATAAGATATATCTGCTTTCGTCAGATACATCAACACTTGACGAGATATCCAAGTCAGCAGGTCACAAACTGGTGAAGAAGGAAGGAAAGTATGTCAAGGAACCTATATTCACTAATGAGAGACTCAGCAAGTTCCAGTATGGTGAGATCCTATTGCTACGTCAGAAGGAGAATCCATTCTATACAAAGATGATACCAAACAACAAGTACGTGTATTACCATAACAGCAAGCATTTGTTTACAGATAACCCTAAGAAGGTGGCTGGAAAATTTGATATCTCAGCTGAATATGAAAGATTTCAGAAGACACCTGAATATAGAAAAAGACTCAAAGAACTACAAGGAGGAAAATAGCATATGACAAAGGAACAGATGATCACAGCAATTAAAGAAGTGATTAAAAATTACAATATCACAGAACAGGGATTCAATACCAGAGCCTTCAATGACAAGGCATCCGAACGAATCGAAATCAAAAAGGCAGAACTGCACTGCAACAATGACGAGAAGGTCAAGACCTGCATGATAATCAATTGTGATATCTCAGATAAGCTTGAGCCGTTCCGCTCAAAAATGAACAACTATGAAGAGATATCATTCAATAATGCAGATATCAGCAGAGCAGAATTCGTGAGCGACCAGTTCTATAAGGTAACGTTCGAAAGTGCAAGAATCAGCGGAATATTCATCAACTGTCATTTTGACCATGCAGTATTCAACAAAATGACATTCAGCAATGTGGCATTCGTCAACTGCTCATTCGATGATACAGTAAGTACAAATTCAAGCTACAAGAATACATACTTCATCGGATGTCATTATCATGACCTGATTGAAGAAGGTGAAAATGATACCGATACAATGCATGAATTTCCATTCTGTGATGTACAGCCATCTCCATGTGAAGATGGCACAATCCATCATTCATCAGATGTGGATGAAAAGCAGGTGCAGGAGGAATTAGATAAGCAGGAGGATGAAGTACTTCCTGAAGAACTCACACAGGATACTGGGAAGATGTTCGAAAACAGTGATGATAAGGAAATTCCAAAAGTTATAGAATTCCGTCAGCAGACGATTGATGACTATGATGAAGTGCCAGGAGTAAAAGAGCAATCTGATGGCAAAGAAAGTAACCCAGAAACAGAACAGAACAATACAGAAAATGATGAAGGAGAAGAAAACAACATGGAACAGACAGTAAAAACAGAAGTACAGACAATCGATATTGAAGGACAGACTTTCACACAGAATGAATTTGAGAATGGCTTCAAATTCAAGGGCAAGAGATTTGACAAATGCACATTCAAGGATATCAAGATCAGTGAATACCTTCCTACAGGAGCACCATTCAGTGAGTGCACATTTGAAAATGTGGTCTTTGATGTGGCAGTGGCTAACATGCAGTTTGCTAACTGTACATTCAGCAATGTGCTCTTCACAAAGATGGTGAAGAACGTGCTATTTGAAGGATGCAGTATCAATTTCAGTTCTGAACAGATGAAGGAGGTATTCACAGCATGCTCATATATTGCTAGTGAAGAGAAACGTGATGAGACAGTAGAAAACATCATCTGCGGAGAACCAAGAGTAAAGGAACTGACTGAAGAAGAGAAGCAGGTACTTATCAAGGAGGAAGTTGAAAAGCGTGTCGGAGAGGAAAAAAAGACAGCATATGATGAAGGGATGAAGGCTGGAATCGAATCAGTACAGGAAGAATCCGAAAGCATCTCATTGGAAAACCTAGTAAAAACCATCAGAAACATTGCAGAATGCAATAAAACCTTTTCAGAATGCACACATGACCTCATCACTGAGGCTGGCATTCTTATAGAGAAGGAAGCTGATAAGCATAAGACAATCGAAAAGGAAGTGGTCAGAGAAATGACTGAAGAAGAGAAGAAAGATATGGTAATCAGATACATCTATGAGAATATCAATCAGGTGGGTGAACTCATTACATCTGCACAGAACTATAAGCCTGAAGAGTCTAAAAAGACAGAATCAGAACAGGGGTTTGGAAGACGTGAAGACAGATAGTCTAATAATATAATATATAGATTCTGTAGTGATGAGTGACACGTGTCACTCATCATCTTTATATGAAAATATGTTGTAATAAAAATTTAAGGTGATAATGATGAATAATACGAATGGAACAGGGAAGAATGAATCAGGAAAGATACACATGATAATAAGTGATGGTGAGACACGTACCTACTATTGCAGAAGCGAACTCTATGATAAAGGATTCCGCTTCATCCGAAAGGATGAGAAGTGGCACAGAGATACGACTGATCCTTTATTCGTTGAGAAGTACAGAGACTATGCAAAAAGAAATGGTCTTGCATTCGTTGCATATGATTCCACCAGAACAAGATGCAAAAGCTACAGAGATACATTCTTCGAGGCAAATGAACCGATGATTGGAAAATATTATGTGTGTGCATACTGCTTCAAGCTATTAAAAAAGAATGATGTGACAGTGGACCATATCATATCGGTCAACAAATCACAGAAGAACAGGATGGCTAACTGGCTGATGAATAGGATGGAAATCAGCAATGTCAATGATGAAAGGAATCTATGCTGTGCCTGCAAGGAATGCAACTCTAGAAAAGGGAGTAAGGCAGGTCTGTGGCTTTTAAGAGGATTCCTTGGAAAGAAGAAGGAAGTCATCTGGGGCGTCTATGTTGGAACAATCGCTATGCTGATTGTTCTGGTAGGGACAGTCATTCAGTTACTAAGTAAAGGATAGGAGGAAAATATGAAGACATTATCATTTAGACCATCTGATAATTTCATAAGCAAATATAATAAGATACTTTCTCTCGAGGAGCAGGAGGAGTACCCTTTGAAGAAGTCAGAGATATTTGATGAGATGATCGATCTATATTATGCCAAGAAAGTGCTAGGAGATAATACTGAAATTCTAGGAGAAGAAATTGACAGGATAATGAAGGATAATCTTTCGATGTTTTCTGAGCGTATTGCAGTCATGGTCAATTCTGTACATGGTGTGATGGACTTGGAAAGATCGGAAGAGCGGTTCAGCAGGAATGCCGAGACCGATC
>ERZ1031347.190-NODE-190-length-29967-cov-13.905857_pt1 | contig 29967 bp, 24 predicted proteins | sample MGYA00517106_ERZ1031347 | MGnify/ENA primary metagenome ERZ1031347 (study PRJEB33719, sample SAMN04261392) | wastewater metagenome | biome: periurban shantytown; feature: human; material: feces | host: Homo sapiens | place: Peru: Lima | collected 2012-07-19 ...
AAGAGTTGAGGGGCTTCTGCTGTTTTCGTGGGTTAGGTTCTTGGTTGTGGTAGGTGTATGTCGAGTCCGTCGCAGCGGAGCATGACGAGCGCGATGAGGCTGCCTGAAGTGGCCTGATTTCTGTTCCCCTTTTATTGTGAGACGGCTTGTGCCGCTTGGTTTGCATGATACTCGGTTTCGATCTATTCCGGTGTCCTGCAGCCCAGCGACTGGTGGAGACGCTTCGAGTTCCACCACGAGACCCACCGGAACGTCGCCAATTCTGGCTCGGCCAGGTCGGCGAATGGCTTGCGCCGCCACACCAGCTCGGTCTTGTACGCGCCGTTGACGCTTTCGGCCATGGCGTTGTCGTACGAGTCGCCGACCGTGCCGGTCGAGGGAAGCATGCCGTGTTCCCTGACCTGGGTGGTGTACACCGTGCTGATGTGTGTTTTGTCAAATTGCAGTAGTCCAGAATGGCGTGTCAATTCAATCTCGTGCTCTACGGCCCGTCGGCGCCGGCAAGACGCATCTCGCGGTCGCGTTGGGCAGGCTCGCGTGCATGTGCGCGATACCGGTCGGGTTCTTCACCGCGACCGGGCTGCTCATGCGGCTGCGCCGCGCGAAACGGGGGCGGCTCGACGCGGAGCCCCGGCAGATCGCCAGGGCGAGGCTCCCGGTCATCGACGAGTTCGGCTACATGCCGATCGACCGCACCGTGCACCACGGAAGGCTCACCGGATTCGAGGGAGGCTCCTACCGTAGCGAGCACGCCCTCATGACCAGATAGCCAGGAAGAAAAGGGCGGCGGGTTCCGACGGCGCAGTTTCTGTTGAAAACCAGCCGCCTACGCTGCTGAAAAAAGTGCCCATACTGTGGACGCCAACTTGCAGAAACACAATCCGCACGCTCCGTCCCGGGATGCCCGGTCATCCAGTAGTAGGTGGAGCGGGGAACGCCCGGCACCCTGCATCGTGCTGATATCGGGTAGCGGGCGGAGTTGGCCCGTATCATGCCTGCCTTCGTGCGAATACCGGCATCGCGGGGTCGATCGCGCGATGTCGTACTCGGCCCTGATCCCCCCGGGATGGCTTGCCGTTCTCGTACAACTGCGCGATCTGCCGTTTGAACGCCTCGTCGTAGTGGCGGGGGATGTTTCGGGCCGGCCATCGTCGGCCTCCAATCTCATGTCATTCGTCCCTCATCGGACTGTCTAATACATTGTAGCCACGCCGATCGCGGCGAGGCCGTCGAACGGCGAGGGCATCGCCGTTCCGAGCCGTTCGGCGACCCGGCGGGCGATGTCTCCCGCGGTCCTCCATACGATATGCGGGAAACCGCCGACCGTCTTCTGGTTCGCGACGCTCACCGGCCACGCGCACTCCGACTCGAAGTCGCGCGTGAACCGGCTGCCCGGCTCGGCCCACGACACCATCGCGACCACGACCCCGCACTTCGGGCAATCCACCCGCGGCATGTCGGCGACAAGACGGCCGTGTATATCAGCCGCCGGTTGTCGTCGTGCAAGTTCTGCGACGACATCGCCGTGTTCGACCATGGCGCGATCGTCCAGTATGGCACGCACGACCAGCTCGTGGCCGACGAAAACGGCAAGTACTACGAGTTGTGGCATGCGCAGGCGCAGTATTACGTCAAGGAGTAGGCGCCGCGGGTGGCGGATGCATTGTCGTGCGTCGGCATGGGCGGCAGCCCGACGGTGCCGCCCATGCCGGAAGGCCGGTAAGTACGGGCGCCCGCGGCCGGTCAGAGCGGCAGCAGGTCGCTCAGGTCGTCGCGCTCGCCGACGGCGGTGATGCGTCCCGCGTCCTTCTCTTGGGACCATGTGGTGATGCCGGCGGCGAGACGGAGCCACACCTCGGGGTCGAGCTCGATGACATCGGGCGGTGTGAGATTGTGAGGGTCGGACGCCGGGCCATCCAGGATCTTCACGGCTCCCCATGGTGCGACTCGCACTTCCACGCCGGGGCCGGGCGCCTTGCGCTCCAGCAGATATAAGGTGTATCGCACCGCCATCGCCCATGTCGGTCGGGGCAGCGCCGGCATCAGGGACTCCGAGTCCGCCCCGTCCTCGCGCAGTCGCTGCGCTGCGTCGTTCCACTGCTGCCACGCGCGCTCGCCCGCGGGTATGTCTCGTTCTCGAATTGCGGCCATGACTCCATTGTGCCTCTAGGGGTGACGATTGCCTTTTCGCATCGGCCGGCGGTTCTAGGTGTGGTTTCGGATGCTTTGCATCTTTGCAAAAGTGTTTCATCGGGCTTGCATCAGGTGTTGCAATACGTTGTTTTCCAACGTGGCAACGTTTTCTGTCGTCTCAAAATGTGGTTGATATATAGCCGATTTGGCGTATTTATGGCAAATCCTGTATGATATTCCATGTTTCTGCAAACGATTGCATAACGTTACGCAGCGTTCACCGGAACTTATTGGCGTGGTCACCAAGCCGTCGCATAATAACACAGGAAGCATAATCCGGAAAGAGAGTCAGACATGACTGAAATCACTGCACCCAAGTCACCTGTCACGACCGCCGAGTTCGCGGACGGCATCCGCGAACAGCTGAAGTACAGCCAAGGCGTCACCGTCGAGCAGGCCACCCCCGCCGACGTGTACGTCGCCTCCTCGCTGGTGGTCCGCCACTACCTGCAGGACGCATGGTTCAAGACCCAGCAGGACATGGTCAATGGCAACACCAAGGCCGTCGGATACCTGTCCGCCGAGTTCCTCATGGGCAAGCAGCTGCGTAACGCACTGCTCAACGCCGGCATGATCGACCAGTTCGACGAAGCCGTCAAGGACCTGGGCTTCGAGCCGCAGGACGTCATCGACGTCGAACACGAGCCGGGCCTCGGCAACGGCGGCCTCGGCCGTCTCGCCGCCTGCTTCATCGACTCGCTCGCGTCCCTCGGCGTACCCGCGTTCGGCTACGGCATCCAGTACAAGTACGGCATCTTCGAGCAGGCCTTCGACAAGGACGGCAAGCAGATCGAGAAGCCTGACTACTGGCTGACCAACGAAGAGCCCTGGGGCCACATCGACTACAACCGTTCCCAGAAGGTCTCCTTCGGCGGCGAAGTCGTCGAAGAGAACGGCAAGAAGGTCTGGAAGCCGGCTTGGTCCGTGCGCGCCGTCCCGGTCGACTACATGGTTCCGGGCTACGCCTCCGGCCGTGTGAACACCCTGCGTCTGTGGACCGCCAAGAGCTACGACGAGTTCGATCTGCTCACCTTCAACAAGTCCGAGTATCTGGACGCCGTCAAGCCGCAGGTCGAGGCTGAGAACATCTCCAAGATCCTGTATCCGGAAGACTCCACCCCGCAGGGCAAGGCTCTGCGCCTCGAGCAGCAGTACTTCTTCGTGTCCGCCTCCATCCACGACGCCATCCGCGTCTTCTACCCGGGCCAGGACAAGCCGGATCTGACCACCTTCGCGGACAAGATCACCTTCCAGCTCAACGACACCCACCCGGTCATCGGCATTCCGGAGCTCATGCGCGTCCTCATGGACGAGTACGGCTACGATTGGGACACCGCTTGGAAGATCACCAACAAGACCTTCAACTACACCTGCCACACCCTGCTTCCGGAAGCCCTGGAAGTGTGGCCGTCCAAGCTCATCGGCGAACTGCTGCCGCGTCACCTCGAGATCATCGAGAGGATCAACGACCAGTTCGAGGCCGAGCTCAAGGCCAAGGGCGTTGACGAGGCCACCATCAAGGACATGGCCATCTACACCGGCGACTCCGTGCGCATGGCGTTCCTGGCCTCCTACGGCGGCTCCCACGTCAACGGCGTGGCCGAGCTGCACTCCCAGCTGCTCAAGGACGTCACCCTGAAGAACTTCTCCGACGTCTACCCGGACAAGTTCACCAACGTGACCAACGGCGTGACCCCTCGCCGCTTCATCAAGCTGGCCAACCCGCGTCTGTCCGACCTCATCACCGAAGGCCTCGGCACCGACAAGTGGCTGAGCGACCTCGAACTGCTCAAGGGCCTCGAACCCCTCGCCAAGGACGACGAATTCGTCAAGAAGTTCGCCGCCGTCAAGCAGGCCAACAAGGAGGACTTCACCGCCTACGCCAAGCGCGAATACGGCTTCGACCTCGACCCCAACACCATGTTCAACACCATGGTCAAGCGCCTGCACGAGTACAAGCGCCAGTCCCTCAAGATCCTCGCGCTGATCGCCAAGTACGCCGACATCAAGTCCGGTCGCGTCTCCGCCGACGATGTGCTTCCCCGCACCGTCATCTTCGGCGCCAAGTCCGCCCCGGGCTACTACCTCGCCAAGATGACCATCCAGCTCATCAACAACGTCGCCCGCGTCGTCAACAACGACCCCGACGTCAAGGGCAAGCTGCACGTCTTCTTCCCCTGGAACTACAACGTCCGCCTCGCCCAGCACCTCATCCCAGCCACCGACCTCGACGAGCAAATCTCCCAGGCCGGCAAGGAGGCGTCCGGCACCGGCAACATGAAGTTCGCCCTCAACGGCGCCCTCACCGTCGGTACGTTGGACGGTGCGAACGTCGAAATCCGTGAGCGTGTCGGCGCCGAGAACTTCTTCCTCTTCGGCATGACCGTCGACGAGGTCGACAAGCTCTACGAAGATGGCTACTCGCCGGCCAAGTACTACGAGGCCGACCCCCGCCTGAAGGCCGCCATCGACATGGTCTCCGACGGCACCTTCTCCAACGGTGACCGCAACACCTACGCCCCCCTCGTCGCCGACTGGCTCACCAAGGACTGGTTCATGACCCTCGCGGACTTCACCGCCTACTCCAGCATCCAAAGTGAGATCGAAGCCCTCTACCGCGACCCCCTCGAGTGGAACCGCAAGGCCGTCCTCAACGTCGCGAACTCGGGCTACTTCAGCTCCGACAGGTCGATCCAGGATTATCTCGACAACATCTGGCACACCTCCCCGTTGGCCTGATTACGGAGCGTCCTCGTCGTTGCTCCTCAGTCGCGGTACCTTTGTACCGTTTCCTTCGGTGCGCCTAGAGGACGCACACGTAATCAGTCCAACGGGCTGCGCCCGCTTGCCGACTGACGGCGTGTAACGTGATTCGCCCCCGCTGGCGGGGGCGAATTTTGTTTTACATCACTGCGCAGCGCGGCGAATGGCGAACACGGCGACTGCGGCGATTGGCAGCAGGAAGCCGCTTGCAAGCATCGCCATCACCGGGCTTGCTCGGCGTGGTCGGCTGCTGGCCACCATTCGACGCGATCGCGACCGCGAACGACGCGGATACGCCTGAGTCTCGATGTTCAATGATCCGGAAAGATCGTAATCCAAGGTCTTCGCCTCATCGAACGTCCAGCTCACCCAAGGCTCGGGCTTCACACTGCCCTTGGACTGCCAGTCGCCCCACGCGGTGTCGGTATTGCCATCGCATAGGTTCGAAACCGGCGTCTTGCTTTGCGAATACGACGCTTCGAGCTTGCCGGCACCGCATACGTTGCTGCCGTTTTTCGATCGTGGCGGCGGTGGGGCATGTCTCGACGAAGAGGGGCAAGGTTGGAATCGCCATGCAGTGAGCCATCCAGAACCCTTGTCTGCCGCATTGGGGCTCTCAAAACTCGCAGATACACCGCAATACTTGCTGAAAATGGTCTATAACTGCGAGTTTTGAGAGCCCCAATGCGGCACAACATGCGAGAAGAGCCTGCCTGCGAAATGCAGACAGGCTCTTCTCGCGGACACATGTGTGCCTACGACGATTGACTGTTAGATGAACTCAGGCGGCTTCCGGGGCTGCTTCGGCCTCATCGGCGTCGCCCTTGTCGGCGTCCTTGGTCAGGCCAAGGTCGACCGGGGACGAGCTGTTCTCCCAAGGCTCCTCCCACGGATCATAATCCGGGTTCTGCTGCTTGTAGATGTACAGACCAACCACGGCGGCCAGCAGCGCACCAAAGAACAACGCAAAGAACTTCCAACCGTTTGAAGACTTGTTCTCCATGACGGCTCCTTTCCCAATCCTGGTTGGCTTGCCCGTTCAAAACCAACTCTGGGTTCCATCTTAATTCCAAAAATGTGGCGATTGCGTGCGGGAATGCTTTTGCTTTGCCGGCGGTGCGCACGACGAGCCGGGAGCGTGTTGTTTCACCGTCCGGCGAGGAGATGCGATTCCGCTACAGTAGATGACATGAGTAATGGCCGATTCAGTTTGTTTCCCGGTGCGCCGTCGGCGCACAACCTGTTCTCCAAGCGTGCGATTCAATATCAGTGGCGGTCGAACGGCCCCGTGTTCACCAGCGCGATCATCATCGCGTGCGTCGCCGTGTGGGTTGTCGAGATGGTGTTCAGCCTGTTCTGGCCTCTTGGACTCGCAACCATGATCTATTACGGCCGGTTCGACCCGATGACGGCGGTCGCACAACCGTGGATGTTCCTCACGTCGATGTTTCTGCATTCGCCGAAGTCGGTGCTGCATATCCTGTTCAACATGCTGGCGTTGTGGAGCGTGGGGCCGGTGCTGGAGAAGATGATGGGGCATTGGCCGTTTCTCGCGCTGTACGTGCTTTCCGGTTTGGGCGGCGGTCTTGGGCTGATGTCCTGGGCCGCGCTGTGGCCGGGTGGCACCGGGTGGCTTGGTGGTGCCTATGGCGCGTCCGGCGCGTTGTTCGGCCTGTTCGCGGCGATGCTGGTTGTGTACCGGCGCATCGGAGAGGATATCCGTTCGATGCTGGTCTGGATGGCGGTCAACTTCCTGATGCCGTTCCTGGTGGGCGGCATCGCATGGCAGGCTCATGTAGGCGGGTTCATCGTCGGCGGCGTATTCACGTGGCTGCTGATTTCCGGCGTGCACGCGTTGCGTGGCAAGAGCCTGACGTTCCGGACGATGGTGTACGGGGCGGTGGTGTTGGCGCTGATCGTGGCAGGCGTGCTGGTCTGTAATCTGAGCAATCCAGCTCTGACGTACATCATGTGATTGGCCTCTTACCCGGTGAAAGTCCCACCTGGCGCGGCGTGTTCGAGAACAGCAGGCGCCGTTACGGGTACAGGCGCGTCCACCTGGAATTGAGGGGCGCGGGCGTCGTCGTGTCCGCCAAACGGGTCATGCGCCTGATGGCCCGGCACGGGCTCGTGCCCGTGTCCAGGAGCGCGAGGCGCTACTCCTCGTACAGGGGTGAGATCGGCGAGGCGCCCGTCATCCACTCGGACCGCGGCTGCCACTACCAGTGGCCGGAATGGATACGCATCTGCAAGGGCCACGGGCTGATCCGCTCGATGAGCGCGAAGGGCTGCAGCCCGGACAACGCGGCCGCGGAGGGGTTCTTCGGCCGTCTCAAGCAGGAGTTCTTCCACAAGCGCGACTTCACGGGCGTCATGGTCGACGGGTTCGCCGACGATGCTCGACGAGTACATGACATGGTACCGCGACGAACGCATCAAGACCGAGTACGGGATGAGCATCATGGACAGGCGCATCAAGCTGGGGCTCGTCGGCTGAACACATGTGATAACCTGCCAGACAACCATACAGACAACGAAGTCCAACAAAACGTCACCGCCCCCGAGCTTGTGATGGGACTTTTGTGGGGTGGGCGGGGCACTGGAGAATGGCTCAGGGTGAAGGCGTCGCACCAATGTGAATTACATGCGTGTAGTTTTCCACATGATGTGGAGAACTTTGTGGACAACTTGGGTATAAGTTGGGTATAACTCGTGGATAACTATGGTGAATAAGTCCGTGTGAGCTCTAACAATGTTGGAAATAATGGGTTTTGACACATTGTGGACAATGTGCACAATGCGAATAAGAGTTATCCACAATTGTGTATAAGTATGTGAATAATGTGGATAACATGGGGAAAACCGGTGGATAGATAGTGCACAACTTGATTTGCGGAGCATCCGTTACGGGTCTCGAAGCCGGGGCGCGATGACGCTGCCGGGATACCATGACACTATGGATATTTCGTCTCAGACCAGTCGGTTCATTGCGGCGCACCGCAATCAGGATGTGCGCGACCTGGCGCTCAGCGCCAAACGCGTGGACGGGCTTGACCTGCCATTCGCGCTCGACCAGATCGCCGGCTGGCAGACTGCGTGCCGCAAGCTGCCGCAATGGGCCGAGACCGACGGCATCGTCTATCCGCCGCACATCTCCATGGAACAGTGCTCTTCCCAGTTCGCCGCGCAGTACAAGGCCGGCATCGCAAGGCGCGTAGCGGGCGCCGGCGGTGCGATGGTCGACCTGACCGGCGGATTCGGCGTCGATTGCTCGTATATCGCGCGTGGATTCAGCCGGGCGGTCTATGTGGAGCGCCAGCCTCACCTGTGCGAGCTCGCGGCTCATAATTTCCGGGCGCTGGGACTCCCGCACATGGATGTGATCAACGGCGATGCGGAGGATTGGCTGCGCGGCGTCGTTGACGCCCGCGCCGCCTCCGCAGACTCGGCCGCAGTCGATTCAGCTACAGCCGTTCCCATCGCGCTGATCTACCTCGACCCCGCGCGACGTGACGCGCATGGCGGCCGAACCTATGCCATCGCCGACTGCACGCCGGACGTACTCGCGCTGAAAGACCGTCTGCTGGCCGTCTCGCCGCACGTCATGGTCAAGCTGTCTCCGATGCTGGATTGGCGAAAGACGGTTGCGGACTTCAACGGTTCGGTCGGCGAAGTGCATATCGTCTCCACAGGCAACGAATGCAAGGAACTGCTGCTGGTGCTCGACCGCGGTTCGCACGACGCCGTACGCGTGATCTGCGTCAACGATGGCGACGTATTCGGATACGTCCATGACATGAAGACCGGCGCGGATTCTGACGGCGTGGTCCTCGCCTCCGCAGGAGAAAAAGGCAGTCAGGGCGGGTCTGCAGAGCCGTCACACGCCGCTCCGGAACAGCCCAGGTATCTGTACGAGCCGAACGCTTCGCTGATGAAGGGCGGCTGTTTCGCGCTGCTGGAGGACCATTATGGTATGCGCCAGATCGGCCCGAACAGCCACCTGCTGATATCGGGCACGCCGGCGCCGCAGTTTCCCGGCCGGGGATTTGTCATTGAAACCATCGCGGGTATGGGCAAGAAAGAGCTGAAACGGGCTCTAGCGGGCGTCGACAGGGCGAATATCGCAGTGCGCAACTTCCCGTTGACCGCTGTCCAGCTGCGCAGGAAACTCAAGCTGGCAGACGGCGGCGATGTGTATCTGTTCGGCACGACATCCGTCGATGGCCGTCATGTCATCGTCCGCACCGTGAAGCAGTGAAACCGCGAAAAGGGTATGACAACAACACAGTTTGGCGGTGGCGCAGCACCATGCCGCGCCACCGCCAAACCGTAACGTCGCTTACCGTCGATATGGAGCTGGCTGCCGCGAGGGGATCTCGCCGCTCAGCGCCACCACATCGTCATGATGAATCCGACCATAATGATCGCGAAGGCGATTGCCAGGTTCCAAGCACCGATACCCGGGATCGGCCACGTGCCGTTCGGCGACAGGTAGTAGACCACGGCCCAGATCAGGCCGATGATCATCAGCGCGCAGAACAGCGGGACGAACCAGCGCGGGTTCGACTTGGTGCCCTTGATGGTCTCCTCGACGCGGCGCGTGTTCTCCGCCTGCCGCGACATCATGCGCTGCATCTGCGGGGTCATCTCTGACTTGTCGGCGGTGGCGTTGAGCACCGCCTGCACCTTGTCCATGGAGACGCCGTAATCGTCATCGGCCTCGTCGGTCTCGTTGGTGTCCGTGTCCTTGACGTCGGCGTCGGTCTCGGCCTGCCAGTCCTTCTGGTCTTCCGAGTCGGTTTCGTGCAGCTCTGTGTCAGCCATAAGCGTAGTCTCCATTCAATAGGCTAAAAAATCATAATAGCGGTTACACTCGAAAGTTGAACACACTGGGAGGAATCATGACCAGACACACCAGCAGGCACGCCGCCCGGCGCACGTGGCTCGGCGGCTTCGCGGTGTGCCTGATCGTGGCTTTTTCCGGGTATCTGCTGGTGACGAACGTGCGCGTGAACCGCACGGCAACGGTCACTTCCGACACGGCGGACCTGGTGGAGCAGCGCGTGGAGCATGTCGACCAGCTGCAGAAGGACATCACCGACCTGAGCGCGCAGATCAACACGCTGAAGGATTTCGCCAACAACAGTGGCTCCTCCGAGCAGCCCTCGGGCACGAGCGACCCCAAGCCCAGCGACACCGAGGACGCGGGCTCCGGCACCATACTGCCGGCGGTGCACGGTCCCGGCATCACCGTGACCCTGAACGACTCCCCGTTGTGGGAGAACATGGTGGACAGCTCGGGCTCGGCCGCGAACATCAACGATTACGTCGTGCATCAGGAGGATGTGGAGGCTGTTGTCAACGCCCTGTGGGCGGGCGGCGCGGAGTCGATGATGATCATGGACCAGCGCGTGTTGTTCAATTCCGCAGTGATCTGCCAAGGGAATGTGCTTCTATTACAGGGCAAGAAATACTCGCCGCCGTTCACCGTGTCGGCGATCGGCCCCGCAGATGCCATGATTCGGGCTTTGGACGACTCGAACGCGGTCAAGTTGTATAAAGAGTATGTCAGCGCATTCGGATTGGGCTGGAAAGTGGAAAAAAAGGACGATCTCGTGTTCGGGCAGTCTGCGGCGACGCTGCAGCCGTTGCGGTATGCGTCCGTGGTCAAGGACGGGAGCGAGGAATGAAGCATTCGCGCAACTCTCAACAGATTCAAGGCGATTTTCAGGATTTCGAGGCGCCTGCCCCTGCTGAACCGGAGTACGCCGGGGAAGTGACCATGGCGCTGCCTCCGGTGCCGATGCCCGATCCGAACGCCCGGCGCGGCCTCGCGCAGCCGGCGGCCAAGCGCAGCGTTCTGTGGTCGGTGCTGGGGATCCTCGGCGAGGTGCTGATGACGCTGGCGGCCGTCTGCGCGCTGTACGTGGTATGGCAGATGTGGTGGACCGGCGTCCAGTCCGAGCACACGCAGGTCGAGACCCGCCAGTCGGCGTCATGGTCCGATCCGGCCGGCGGCGACAGCTCGAAGGTCGCCAAGGCGCAAAGCGGCGACGTGCCGGTCCAGCCGACGAGCGCAAGCGATGGCGAGCTCATCGCGCAGGTGTACGTGCCCCGGTTCGGCCAGGGGTGGGTGCGTAACGTGGTCGAAGGCACGGACGAGGCCGAATTGTCGCTGCATGGTCTGGGACATTATCCGTCCACGCAGATGCCCGGTTCAGTCGGCAATTTCGCGGTCGCCGGCCACCGCAACGGCTACGGTCGACCGCTGGGAGACGTCGACCTGCTGCAGGAGGGCGACGCGATCATCGTGCGTACCAAGGACTACTGGTACGTGTACAAGTACACGACATACAAGATCGTCACCCCGGAGCACTCCGAGGTCATCGCCGCTAACCCGGAGGATCTCAACACGCCTCCCAGCAAGCGCATGATCACACTGACCACGTGCGAGCCGAAATACACCACGGCCACGCATCGTTGGATCAGCTACGGCGAGCTGAGCTATTGGGCCAAGGTCTCGGATGGCGTGCCGCAGGAGCTCGCCACGTCGTCGAACTCGGCGAAGGTGGCGTTCTCCAGCAGCAACACGAGCCGGTCGTTCGTGTCCAAGCTGGGCACGCTGCAGCCCATCGTGCTGTGGGCGCTGGTGGCGTACCTGGTGCTGTACATCGCGGCCCTGGTGGCCTGGCGGTACCCGGTGCTGCGCGAGATTCGCGCCGGCAAGCGCCGCCGTCCGGACGCGAGCATCTACGGATGGCTGCTGCGTCACCAGCCCGGTCCGCTGGTAATCAGGTGGGCGCTGCTGATACTGCTGCTGTTCATCGTCAGCGTGTCGCTGATTCAGTGGGCGTGCCCATGGGCGGCAAGCAACATCCCCATCCTGCAAAGCATGTCGAATTACGCGGTCGATTAGCGGCATGGCCGGTTGGCGGCGATAATGGGAACGCATGGGATGACGGTCGGCGCTCGCCGGCGCCATCCCATAATCAGAACGAGACGAGGAGCGTCATGACGGATTCGGCACGCATTGTGGTGGTGGACAATTACGATTCTTTCGTATACACCATCGTTGGATATCTGAAAACCTTGGGAGCGACGGTCGATGTGGTGCGCAACGACGCAATAGACCCCTCAGATGCCTCTGTGCTGGACGAATATGACGGTGTGCTTATTTCCCCCGGTCCGGGCGCTCCGGCGGATTCTGGGGCCAGCGAGGACGTTATTCGGCTATGTGCCAAGCTCGGCAAGCCCATGTTCGGTGTGTGCCTTGGCCTGCAGGCGCTCGCCGAGGTGTTCGGCTGCACGGTCAGCCACGCGCCCACCATCATGCACGGCAAAACCAGTCTCGTCGAGCATATCGATGATGAGATCTTCGCCGGCGTCGCCAATCCGATGACCGCGACCCGATATCATTCGCTGGCCGTCGAGCCCGACACCGTGCCCGATGACCTGGTCGTGACGGCGTGGACGAAGGATGACCATATCGTTCAGGGCATCAAGCACCGGTCGTTGCCGATGTATGCGGTGCAGTTCCATCCTGAATCGGTGATGACGCAGGACGGCTACCGGCTGCTCGCCAACTGGCTCGCCGTCTGCGGGCAGACCAACGCCGTGGCCAAGTCCATCGGTCTGCAGCCCAAGGTCAACCGCTGACACGCACGTGTGTGTGGCGCCGCGCGTGACGCGCATGACAACGATGATGGCCCGTGGCATGAGGAATGCCACGGGCCATCATGTGTTCTGGGCCGATGTGTGTAGACCGCGCGGCTGGGCCGCCCGTCTTGCCGATCGACCCGCCGCGATTGCCGGTTGCGCTTACCGGCCGTCAGACGGCCGATCGGTCACACCGCAATGGCAACCACGGCCATTCCCGGCGGTTCAGTTCCCACCTGTCGTCGTGCCGCCGTTGCCGTTGTTGTCGGGATCCTCGGTGGTGGGCTTCTTGGCGGTGACCGAGATGGTGCTGCCCTTGTCGACCTGCGTGCCGGCCGCGGGATCCTGCGTCTCGATGACCGCATCATCGGTCGCGTCGCCGGTGACCTTCAGCGTGAAGTCGCTGCCCAGCGTGGCCTTGGCCTTGGCGATCGTGTTGCCGAGGAGATTGGGCACGCTGACCTGCGGCTTACCGGTGGACACGTAGACCGTGATCTGCGAGCCCTGCAGCACCAGTTCTCCGGAACCGGGGCTGACTCGCGTCACCGAGCCCTTCTCCACCTTGTCCGAGGCCTCCTGCTCGACGACCGGCAGGAACTTCATGGACGAGAGCTTGTCCAGCACCGTGTCCTTGGGCTGGCCGACCAGACCGTCCGGCACCTTGGTCATGCCCGAGGAGATGTACAGCGTGATCGTCGTGCCCTTGGGCTGCGACGTGCCGGAGGCCGGGTCGGTGCTCACGACCTTGTCCTTCTCGATGGTGGCGCTGTCGGCGGTCTTCGTGACGGACGACACCTTGAAGCCCAGTTTCCCCAGCGCGTTGCGCGCATCCTCCTGGGTGTAGTCGCTCAGGTCGGGCACGGTCACCGACTTGGGGCCTACGGAGAACCAGACCTTCACGTCCGAGCCCTTGACGGCCTGAGTGTCGCCCTTGGGGGACTGCTTGGTGAACGTGCCGGCGGGTTCACCGGAATCCGAATCCTGCATCTCAACGAAGTTGAACCCGGCCGAGGTAACCTTCTCCTTCGCCTGCGCCTTGGTCATCGTCGCCGTGATGGTGGGCACGGTGCCCATCTCCGTGGCGGATTTGCGGCTCATGGTGTAGATCACGCCGAAGATGATCGCCAGCAGCACCACACCGCTGATGATCGACGCGATGATGATCTTCTTCTTGCGCTTCTGCCTGGCCGCCTCCGCGCGTTGCTCGGCGCGAGACTTGACCGCCAGGGCCTCGTTCGGGTTCTGCGCCGGAGGCACCATCTCGAACTGGCCGGTCGCCGGGTTGTACGCCTGCGTGGGCTGACCCGCGCCGACAGCACTCATCGGCACGGTAGCGCCGCCGTCCTGCTGCTCCGCGGCCTTGCGGGCCTTCACGTTGGCCAGATCGGTCAGCGGGTTGAACGCCGCCGCGACCGGCACGCCGCCGTTCATGAACGTCAGGATATCGTTCTTGAATTCGGCCGCCGTCGCGTAACGGTTCTGCCGATCCTTCGCCATCGCCTTCGCGCAGATCGAATCCCACATGCGCGGCAGGCCGGGCACGAGCGTGCTGGGCGGCGTCGCCACCTCCGACACGTGCTGATAGGCGATCGCCACAGCCGAGTCGCCGGTGAACGGCGGACGGCCGGTGAGCATCTCATACAGCACGCAGCCGGCCGAGTACAGGTCGGAGCGCATGTCGACGGTCTCGCCGCGAGCCTGCTCGGGCGAGAGGTACTGCGCGGTGCCGACCACGCCCTGGGACTGGGTCATCGTCGCAGCGGAGTCGTCGAGCGCGCGGGCGATGCCGAAGTCCATGACCTTGACCACGCCCTGCTCGGAGATCATGATGTTGCCGGGCTTGATGTCGCGGTGGACGATGCCCATGTGATGCGAGTATTCGAGCGCGTTGAGCACGCCGAGCATCACCTGTTCGGCGTCTCGCTGGCTGAGCGGGCCGTTCGCCTTGATTACGTCACGCAGCGTCTGGCCCTTGACGAACTCCATCACCAGGTACGGCAGCCGCTCCGTGCCGCCGCTGTCGGTCATCACGGTCTCCTCGCCGGAGTCGTAGATGTTGACGATGTTCGGGTTGTTCATCTGCGCCACGGAGTGCGCTTCGCGGCGGAATCGGGACAGGAAGATCTTGTCGTTGGCCAGGTCGGCGCGCATGATCTTGATCGCCACCGTACGTCCCAGGCGCGTGTCCAATGCCACGCGCACTTCGGCCATGCCTCCACGCCCTACAAGTTGGCCGAGCTGATAGCGGCCGTTCGCCAGCGATGCCGGCATATTGCTGCTCATAGCTATTCCTCTCGATTCTTCGGGTCGGTCGTCGCCGTATGCCCGCCAAATTGGTTACGGTTCATGGTGATCAGCGTCGCCGTGTGCGGTGTGCTGGATACGCGGCGGGGCATGCGCCCGCCAAGTCCCATGATGGTCTCATCCATCTGCGCGGTCTCCTGATCGAGCAGACGTCGTTCTATGCGCGACAGCGTGCGCGAAACGGTCAGCGCGTCCTTCGGACGGTCAAGCGGATCCTTGGACAGCATCGACATGACGAACTGCCGAAGCTGCACATCTATGGAATCCGGCAGCGGGGGCACCGGGTCGTTGACGTGTGCGGCGGCGATGTCGACCGGCGTGGTGCCGGTGAACGGCCGATGCCCGCACAGCCCTTCGTACGCGACGACGCCCAGCGAGTAGATGTCGGATTGCGGCGTGGCCTGTTTGCCTTGCGCCTGCTCGGGGGAGATGTACTGCGCGGTGCCGACGACCATGCCATCCTGCGTGATCTGCTCCTGGTTCGTGGAGTAGGAGACGCCGAAATCGGTGATTTTCACCTCGCCCGTAGTGGAGACCATGATGTTGGCCGGCTTGACGTCGCGGTGGATCACGCCGTGGCTGTGCGCCACGAACAGGCCGCGCGCGGTCTGGATCAGTATCGGCAGCAGTTCCGTCGCGGGCAGCGTGCCACGGTCGCGGTAGATGTCGGCCAGCGAGTCGCTGGGCACGTACTCCATGATGAGGAAGCCGATGCTGTCGTGCTCGTAATACTCGAACAGCGCGGCGATGTTGGGGTGCGCCAGATTGGCGGAATTGTGCGCTTCCGCCCGCAGACGGTGCAGCTTGGCCTCGACGTTGCCCTGATCGTCGCGCAGCGCCTTGATGGCGACGGGACGGTTGAGCTGGATGTCGTGGCCTTTCCACACCTCTCCCATGCCGCCTTGCGCCAGTCGGCGATCCAGGCGGTAACGGCGGTGGATGAGTTGTCCTTCGACGAGTTTCATTGTTTCAGGGCCTCCTCCATCAGTGAACGCATGATCGGTCCGGCGGCTTCCACACCGTACTTATTGACATTATGGATAACAACGGAGACCGCGATCTTCGGGTTGTCGGCGGGGGCGAACCCGATAACCCATGCGTCGTTGGTCTGGTTGGAGCTGCCGATCTGCGCGGTTCCGGTCTTCGCCGCGACCTTGATGCCGCTCAGCTGCAGGCTGGGCGCGTCATGCTCGACCACCGACTGCATCATCTGGTTGAGCTTGGACGCCGTGCTGGAGCTGAACGCGGTGGACATCACTTCGGGCGTGGCTTCGGACAGCGTACTCAGGTCGCTGGCCCGCACGCGGTCCACCAGCGTCGGCCTCATGAGCTTGCCGTCGTTCGCGATGGCCGCGGCGACCATCGCGTTCTGCAATGGCGTGGACAGCACGTCGCCCTGGCCGATGGACGCCAGCGCCACCTTGTCGTCGGACAGCGTGTCGGGGAACTTGGCGGCGATGGACTTCATCGGGTGCCCGGACGACGAGGTGCCGTCGATGGTGATCGAGCTTCCGTAGCCGAGCTTCTTCGCCTGCTCGGCGATCTTGTCCTGGCCGAGTTTCACGCCGAGCTGGGCGAACGCGGTGTTGGACGAGTATGTCAGCGCGTCCTGCAGCGTGATCTTGCCGTCGATGCCGTTCGCCGCGGTGGTGGTGTTGGTCAGGTTCGTCGAGGTTCCGGGCAGCGTATAGCTCGCTCCGGCGGGAATCTGAGTATCGGTGTCGTAGTCGCCGGATTCCAGCGCCGTCGCGGCGACGATGGTCTTGAACGTGGATCCGGGCGGGTACAGCTGCGAGGTCGCACGGTTGATCATCGGGCTGTTGGCCTGCGCGGCGAGTTTCGAATAGTTCGCGGTGGCTTTCTTCGTGTCGTGCGTGGCGAGAGCGTTCGGATCGTAGCTGGGGGCGCTCGCCAGGGTCAGGATGCGGCCGGTCTTGACCTCGATGACCACTGCGGCGCCGTCGTTGCTGCCGAGTTGCTGGTAGGCGAGCTGCTGCAGCTTGGGATTGATGGACGTCTCGATGGACGCGCCCTTGTTCTCGACGCCGGTGAACAGCGATTTCAGCTGATCCCAGAACAGCGCGTCCGCCTTGCCGCTCAGCAGCTTGTTGCGGGATGATTCGATGCCGCGGTCGCCGCGCTGGGTGACCGAGAAGAAGCCGGTCACCGGGGCGTACACCGGCCCGTTCGTGTAGGAACGCTGGTATGAGAACACGTCGTTGACCGGGGTCGACTGCGCGAGGATCGTCCCGTCGGACGCGAGTATGGCGCCTCGGGGAGCGCCGTATTCCTGATACAGCGCCCTTGCGTTGCGCGGGTCGGAGCTCAGCGAGTTGGCGCGGATGGCGGTGATGATCGTGGTGGACATGCCGAGTACCACGAACAAGGCGATGACGGCGGTGAACAGCTGCCTGAGGTATTTGTTCATCGCGCACCTGCCTCGATGATTTCCGTGGTCTGGTTGTTCGCCGCCGCGTGGCGGGGTTCCGGTGGCCGCTCGGCCTGTGGTTCGCGTTCGGGTGCGGACTCCTTGTCAGTGCGTTCCTTCAGCTCGCGGTCACGCAGCACCGCCAGCGCCTCGTATTGGAACGTGTCGGACAGTGTGTCCGGCTCCGGGCGGTTCGCCGCGTTCGAGATGATCATCAGCAGCGCGGCGAGCAGGTAGTTCGCGATCAGCGATGAGCCGCCGGCGGCCATGTACGGCATGGTCATGCCGGTCAGCGGGATTACCAGCGTGATGCCGCCGACCACGGTGAATACCTGGAAGGCCATCGTGAACACCAGTCCGGAGGCCAGCAGCTTGCCGAACCCGTCCTTGATCTTCATGGCGGTGATGAACCCGGACGCGATGATCAGCAGGTACAGCACCAGAACGGCCATCAGACCGGTCAAGCCCAGCTCCTCGCCGACCGACGAATAGATGAAGTCGGAATTCGCGAACGTGGTCAGACCCGGCTGCCCGTGACCCAGGCCGGTGCCGGTCATGCCGCCGGAGGCCATGCCGAAGATGCCCGTGACCAGCTGCCACGAGCCGCCTATGCGGTTGTACTGCTCGTCGCTGAACGGGTGCAGCCATGAGTCCACGCGCTGGCCGACGTGGCTGAACACGCTGGCCGCGGCGACCGCGCCCACGGCGAACGCGATGAAGCCGATGACGATCCAGCTTCTGCGCCCGGTGGCCGCGTACAGCATTGCGACGAACATCGCGAAGAACATCAGCGACGTGCCCAGATCGCGCTGCATGATGAGCACGCCCATCGAGATCAGCCACACCATGATGATCGGACCGAGGTCCTTGATGCGGGGCAGCTGGAGTCCCAGCACCTTCTTGCCTCCCACGGCGAGCTGGTCGCGGTGGTCGAACAGGTAGGCGGCGAAGAAGAACGCGAGGAACAGCTTGGCGAATTCGGCGGGCTGCAGCGAATATCCGCCGATGCGGATCCAGATCTTGGCGCCGTTGATGTTGCGCCCCAGACCGGGGATCATGGGCGACAGCAGCAGTATCAGGCCTATCACCATGTTCACGTACGAGTATTTGCGCAGCACACGATAGTCGCGCATGACCGCCACGAGGATGCCACACAGCGTCAGGGCTATGCACAACCAGATCAGCTGCCTTGAGCCGACCGAGGAATTACCGGACTTGTCGATGCGCGCGATCATCACCACGCCGATCGCGGTCAGCATCAGCACGCATGGCAGAATCGCCTGGCTGGCGTACGGCTTGAACCGCAGCAGCAGTCCCCACAGCACGAGGAACAGCGCGCCGACCACGGCCAGCAGGCCGATGTAGTTGGCGGGGAAGTGGCCGTAGACGCGCAGGAACATCTGGTAGAAGGCGACGACGCTGATCAGCATGGCGAACAGCAGCAGCGACGCCTGACGGAGACGTATGGGGATCATTGGGCGTCACCGCCGTCTGTGCCGGTGGACGATGCGTCCGTGCCGGTATCGCCCGCGGTGCCGGCCGCGGTGCCGCCGTCGGTCTGGCTGCTGCCGGCGCTTGAGTCGCCGTCCGTGCCGTTCGACCCGGATGAGTCGGATGAGTCGGATGAGTCGGACGTGCCGTTGCCCGCGTCGCCGGACGACTTGGACGTGTTGGAATTGTCGTTGAAGTTGCTTTTCTCCTGACGGATGACCTGCACGTGCTGGATGGCCTCGTCATAGCTGTTGAAGGTGATGCCGTCCTGCAGCTGGTCGCGCCACGCCTGCGGCAGCGAGTCGATGTCGATGTTCGTGCGCTTGACCTCGTGCGACAGCGCCAGGCCGAACACGTTGGTGTTCACGCCTTGGTACACGGCCACCACGCCGTCTGCGTTGCCGATGAAGTATTTCGTCTGGCTCCAGCGGTAGGCGCCGAAAGCGCCGCCCGTGGCAAGCGCGAGCGCGGCGATCACGATGAGGATTGCGATCAGACGATTGCGGCGGCCGCGCTTGCGCGTCTCCTTGCGCTGCGTCTGCCGCTCGTGATGGATGGCCTTGGCGACGTCGGGATCGTTGGGATCGTCGGTGACATGGCCGTCACGCTTCTGGATGACCGGTATCTCGCCGGTGTCGGGGTTGGCGCGTTCGCCGTTCTCCTCGCGCACGGCCGACGGCTGCGCGACGCGCGGCGACGGCTGCGAGGCGGGCTGGCTCTGTATCAGCGCGGCGGCGCGTTGCGCTGGCGATGCGTTCGCGTCGCGCAGCATGGGCGCGGTGGCGACAGGCTCGTTGAGGATGTCTGCGATGGGCTCCAGGCTGGCGCTCGCCGCTCCGGCGACCAGTGGGGTCTGGTGGGGCAGGTCGAAGGCATCCGCGTCGAGAGCCAGCGTGGCGTCGGCGATGACCGCGGTCACGTTGTCGGTGCTGCCGGCCTTCAAGGCCATCGAAACCAGCTGCTGGGCGCATTCCTCCTGATCGGAGTAGGCGGTGAGCGTCTGCTCGATGGTGGAATCCTCCAGCACGCCGCACAGGCCGTCGGAGCACAGCATCCAACGGTCGGTTGGATGGGCGGCCCGAATGGCGATGTCGGGGTGCGGATCGATGTCGAAGTCGCCGAGCACGCGCATGACGACGTTGCGCTGCGGATGGTTGCGCGCCTCCGCGGGGCTGATGCGGCCTGTGTCGATGAGATGCTGAACGTAGCTGTGGTCCTGCGTCATGCGGGTCAGGCGACCGTCGCGCAGCAGGTACGCGCGCGAGTCGCCGATGTGCGCGAGCACCCAGTAGCCTGCGACCAGCGCCACGGCGGTCACCGTGGTGCCCATGCCGGCGAGCTTGCGCTCGCGCTTCGCCTTGCCGACGATCGCGTCGTGCGCGGCCATGACGGACGTTTCCATCATCCGGGCGACGGTGCTCACATCGCCGTTGACGTCATCGTGCTCGATGTGGGCGAGTGAACGGATGGCGATGGTCGAGGCGGTGTCGCCGCCGGCATGGCCACCCATGCCGTCGCAGATCGCGATGAGGTGCTCCCCGGCGAACGCGGAATCCTGGTTGTTGGAGCGCACGGTGCCGACGTCGGACACCGTGGTCGAGTACAGGAACAAGGTCTGTGATGCAACGGAATTTGGCATGAGCCGTCACCTCAATTCGAAGGTGGTGGCGCCAATGCGCACCGGCATGCGCGGGGGCAGCAGCATGGGCATGTTCAGCCGCTGCTGGTTGACGATGGTGCCGTTGGTGCTTCCCAAATCCTCGATCGCCCATTGACCGGAGGCGGGATCCTTATATATGCGGGCGTGATGCGAGGAGACGAATTCGTCGTCGAGCACCACGGTGTTGGACGCGGCGCGTCCCAGCGTGATGGATTCGCTGGTCAGCGGCACGGAGGCGCCGGCCTTCGGGCCATCGATGATGACCAGCAGTGTGGGACCGGATTGCGGCGTGCGCTGCTGGCTTTGGCGCGGCGGCGTAACGGGCGCGGTCTGTGCGGCGGCCGGGCCGGACGGTGCCGGGCCGTCAGAGGATTTCATCGCGCGCTTGTCTCGGCGGCGTCGGGCCCGCGACGGCTGCGGGCTGAACGCTTCGATGTCTTTGTGCAGCGATCGCACCGCAAGCCAGACAAAGACCCACAGCAGGATCAGGAATCCATACTTGAGGATCGCAAATGTCAGTTCGGTCATAACGGAAAGTCGACTCCTGGCTCGGGGTCACTCCTGCTCTCGTGAGGAAGCCCAGAACAGGATGCGGGTGCGGCCGATGGTGATGGTATTGCCGTCCAGCAGCGTCGCGGCCGGCACCTGATGGCCTTCGACGTACGTGCCGTTGGTCGAGCCCAGATCGCGCGCGATGACGCCGTTGGGGGTCAGGTCAATTTCCAGGTGCTTGCGGGAGATGCCGGGATCGTCGATGACGATGTCGCAGCCGGAGCCGCGGCCGATCACCGTCTTGCTCTCGGTGAGCAGGTAGGGGTTGCCGTTGATGTCAAGCATCGGATGGTCCTCGGCCTGGTCGGTGGTGGTCACGGGGACCGCGTTGCCCTGCACGGATTCGGAGCTCAGGTTGAAGCTGCCCTTGGGCAGGTCGAGGTCCTCCTCGAAGATGACCATCACGGGGCCGACGAACGCATAATGCTGGCTCTTGGCGTATTGCGTGAGGTTGTCCGCCAGCTCGTTGGCGAGCACTTCGCTGCCCCACTGTTCGATGCGATCGAAGTCGGCCGTGCTGAGCTTGAAACGGTATTCGTTCGGGGCTACCGTGCGGTCGCGGCCGACCGGCATGGCTTCGGCGTCGATCTCGCGCTCCAGGGCGCTGGAAAGGTCGACAGGCTTCAGGTCTTTGGAGCCGAACTTGGAAAAGACTCCGTTGACCGCGCCTTCTACACTTTTCTCAAAACGGTCGAGAACGCTCATGGTGATCCCTTTCTATATCCTTACCCATCCTATACGTCAGTGGGGAAGTCAATTGTGATTTCTGAGGAAAAAGCCTGTTTGAGCGCAAAATTTCCACTTCTGACACGGTGTTGTGGGGCGTGAGACCTATTTGGACCGATGCCGTCCGCCTGATGCGCCAGCCCGCGGGGCGATCATGGGGGAGGCAAGGGGGAGGGCGGCCGGCGTGGTTTGCCCAGTGCGGTGGCTACCGTGGTGGGCATGAACGATATGACGACTCTTCATGATGCAATCGGCGATTTTCCCCGCCGCAAGGCGCAGACGTTGCGGTTCTCCTGCGGTGCCCCGCGTTCCGCGACCGCGATTGGCGACGGTTCCCGCGTGCTGTTCCTGCGTTCCGACGGCCCTGAGGACCTGGTGACCTCGCTGTGGCTGAGCGTGTTCGACGCGGACGGCACACATCGGGAGGTGCTGCTGGCCGACCCGCGTGTGCTGCTTGCGGACGCTGATGACGAGGACGTGCCTGCCGAGGAGAAGGTCCGTCGCGAGCGCGCCCGTGAAGGCGGCTCGGGCATTGTCTCGTATTCGGTGGATGCGGCTGGCCGCCGTGTGGTCTTCACGATCAACGGTCAGCTGTTCCTGACCGAGATCGCCGAAGACGGCAGCGGTCGCACCCGTATGCTGGCGGCGGATGGCATCGCCGCAGGAGAGGGTGCCACGCCGGTGCTTAATCCGCGCATATCGCCGGACGGCAGGCATGTGGCGTACACGACCGGCGAACATCTGATGCTGGTCGACATCGCGCCGCAGTGGCCGTCTGACAGTCGTCATGATGATGCCACCGACGACGACTGCGACGGCCAGCCGGCGCCGCACGCGCACGGCCACCGCTGCGGCGACGAGGAGTCGGGCGCCCCCTACGACCCCTCCGCCGACAAGCTCAGCACGCTGTGGAGCGTGTATCCGGACGATGACGCCGACGAGAACACGTGGAAGATCGGTCTGGCCGAATTCGTCGCCGGCGAGGAGATGGACCGTTACGACGGCTTCTGGTGGGGGCCGGACTCCCGTCACATCATCTTCGAGACGTTCAACGCGGCACCTGAGCCGATGTGGTACATCAGCGACCCGGCGAACCCGCAGACGCCGGCCTCCGGCCGTCGATACGCGCGTGCGCTCACCAGCAACGCCGATGTGCGCCTGACGCTGGCGGAGCTCGCGTACGACGGGCATGACGAGTATGCGGGACTGGGCATCCAGCAGATCTCCTGGAACCGCAAGGACTATGAATATGTCGCCGCGGTGCACTGGTCCGCCGGCCATGAGCCATTGCTGCTGGTGCAGAACCGCCGACAGACGCGTGACCAGGTGCTCTCGGTGCATCTCGGCTCCGAGGCCTCTGCGGGCTCGGCGCCGGTCGGCTCCACGACCGTGCTGGAGGAGCATGCCAACGATCAGTGGCTCGACATCATCCAGGGCACGCCGGCCTTCACGCCGGACGGACGCCTGGTCTGCGCGCTCAACGACATGGACGCCGACACCAACCGGCTGACGGTGGACGGCCGCCCGTTCACGCCCGCCGGCTGGCAGGTGCGAGAGGTGCTCGACGTCACCGATGAGGACGTGCTGGCGGTCGTGCAGCGCACCCCGGAACTGGACGGATACGAGGCGCCCGACGGACTGAGCCCGTGGCGAGGCAACGCCGATGGCCATGACGCCCGCAGCTTCGACGTGGTGAGCTTCGATTATGATGGCAATGTGCTGCCGATGACCGCACGGCCCGGCTCCTGGTCGGCCAGCCGGCGCGGCGAGGGCCTGGTGGTCTCCGGGCGCGACATGGACTCGGCGAAATCCGTGATGTCGCACTCCTTCACGATGCGCCCGGTCGACGGGGGAGCCGCGCCGGAAAACGATGGCGATGGCTCCGCCGCGATGAGCACGCTCGTCTGCCCGATCGACAACCATGCCGCCGAACCCGGTTTCGCGCCGAACGTGCGCTTCGCCCGGCTCGGCGAGCATCGCCTGTACACGGCCATCATCGCGCCGAGCGCCGATAGCCCGTACGCGAAGGCCGACAGGCTGCCGGTGCTGCTCAAGCCGTACGGCGGCCCCGGATTCCAGCAGGTCGTGTTCAACCAGGCGTACTACTGGGACGCGCAGTGGTGGGCCGACCAGGGCTTCCTGGTCGTCACCGCCGATGGCCGCGGCACCACAGGCCGCGGGCCGCGATGGGACCGTGAGATCTTCGAGAACATGAAGGACGTCACGCTTGCCGACCAGGTGGAGGCGGTGCATGCGTTGGCCCAGACCGTCGAGGAGCTGAACCGCGGCACCGCGCAGGACGGCGACGCGTCGCGCATCCCCGCCCCGGACCTCGACAAGGTGTGCATGATCGGCTGGTCGTACGGCGGTTTCCTGTCGGCGCTCGCGGTGCTGGACGCCCCGGACGTGGTCAAGGCGGCATGCGCCGGCGCCCCGCCCACCGATTGGACGCTGTACGACACGCATTACACCGAGCGCTACCTCGGGCTCGACCCGGCGGCGTACGAGCGCAACAGCATCATCGCCGACGCGCCGAAGCTCGCCCGCCCGCTGATGCTGATTCACGGCTTCGCCGACGACAACGTGACCATCGCGCACAGCCTGCGCCTCAGTCAGGCGCTGATGGCCGCCGGCCGTCCGCACACCTTCCTGCCGCTGACCGGAATCACGCATATGACCAATGACCCGGTCGTCGCGGAGAACCTGCTGACGCTGCAGCGCGACTTCCTGCGCGATGCCCTCGATCTGTGACCGGTCGCCCGTTTCGGGGCGGAATGGAACGGCATTCCGCCCCGAAACGCGGCAAATGCGACATCGGCGGCGCTTGTGCACAGTATGTCCGATATCGCGTTCGACATATGGGCGGTTCGTGTCCACATATGACCTCGGTGGTGCGCTGTGGGCGAATCCAGCTCTTACGGCTGGGGATATACTCTCACTGAGCATGATCGGGCGGAAGATACGAAACGAGGGGTTTGGTGCGTACGATTTGGCGAATATTCACGCGCGACCTCATGCGCATCCTGCGCAACCCGGTCGCGGTGGTGGTGACGCTGGGCGTGGCCATCATCCCCTCTCTGTATGCATGGTTCAACATCCTCGCCAACTGGGACCCGTATTCGTCGACCGGCAACCTCCAGGTCGCCGTCGCCAATGAAGACAAGGGCACTACATCAGATCTGGTCGGGCGGCTCGACGCGGGCAAGCAGGTCGTCAGCCAGCTCAAGAAGAACGACCGGCTCGGCTGGACGTTCGTCAGCGCCGACAAGGCCGTGGAAGGCGTGCAGTCCGGCGAATACTACGCGGCGATCGTACTGCCGAAGGACTTCAGCGAAAGCCTGATCAATTCGATCACCGGCTCTTCCGACAAGCCGAACATCATCTACTACGTCAACGAGAAAAAGAACGCCATCGCGCCGAAAATCACCGATACGGGCGCCACGACCATCGACTCCCAGATCAACGCGACATTTGTCTCCACCGTCAGCAAGACACTCGCCCAAACGATAACGAAGGAGGGCGGCAAGCTCAGCCAGTCCGCCGACGGCACGCGCACCAGCGTCGTCAACGACCTCAACGGCCTCATCGAGCAGCTGAACGACATCGACTCATCGCTCGGGCGCATGGGCGGCACGTTCGACGATGCGGAAAAGGGCATCAAACAGGCCAAGTCCACCGTCGCCTCGCTGAAACGTCAGATCTCATCCGCGCAGAAAGCCGCGAAACAGTCGCAGAAACTGCTCACGCAGGTGCAGGGCAGCGCCCAATCGTTCTCGTCGTCGCTTGCAGGCGCGTTCGACAACGGATCCGTGCAGCTGTCCGGCATCGGCGTCAGCGTGAACAACGCGGCGGGAGACGCGCTCAGCGCCTTCAACACCGCACAAGGCAGCATCGACGACATCACCAACGCTCTGCAGAAGCCGCTCGACGGCGCGGCTACGCTGTCCAGCGACCTCAAGGACGCGATGAACAAGGCCGGCATCGGCCGCGACACCGCCATCGGCAAGCAGATCTGGCAGCAGATAGACGCGCTCGACAAGACCGTGAACACCCAGCAGGGCCAGCTCGACGCCTTCCACAAGGACACGTCACAGTTCATCAGCTCCGGCAAGAGCGCGGCCACCAGCCTTTCGGACGCCACCAGCACCGCCACCGGCAGCGGCATCGGCATACTCAACCGCGCACGCACGACGCTCACCGGAACCGTCACCCCGAACCTGACCGCGGGATTGAGCAACTTCGCCACGCTCAGCGGCACAATCGACGGCACGCTGTCATCGCTGTCATCCACGCTCGGCCAGTCCGACAGCCTGTTTGACGAGCTGTCCGACACGCTGAGCCAGGCGAAAACCACCGTGGCCGGCACGCAGAAATCGCTCGCCGACCTCACCGACAGCGTCAGCGGCGTGCGCACCGACATCGCCGCGCTCGGCAGTTCGGCCAGATACCAGAAAATCGAGCAGGCCCTGAACATCGACGGCGACAGCTTCGGCGAATTCATGGGCACACCGGTCAAACTGTCCACCAAAAGCGTCTACCCGATGGACAACTACGGCTCCGCGGTCACCCCGTTCTACACGAACCTGGCGCTGTGGGTCGGCGGCTTCGTGCTCATCGCCATCTACAAGCTAGAGGTCGACCGCGAGCGGCTCGGCGACGTGACCGCGTCGCAGGCGTATCTCGGGCGGTGGATGCTGTTCGTGGTCGTCGGATTCCTCCAGGCCCTGATCGTCATGATCGGCGATCTGGTGCTCGGCATCCAATGCCAGCGTCCGGTGCTGTTCGTCCTCGCCGGTCTGTTCTGCTCGTTCGTGTACATCAACATCATCTATGCGCTCGCGGTCGCGTTCCGGCATATCGGCAAGGCGGTCGCCGTGATACTGGTGATCGTCCAGATTCCGGGCGCGTCGGGCCTGTACCCGATTGAGATGATGCCGGACTTCTTCCGGGAGCTGCACCCGTGGCTGCCGTTCACGTACGGCATCAACGCGATGCGTGGCCCGATAGCGGGACTCTACGGCAACCATTACTGGATCGACATGCTGCATCTGTTCCTGTACCTGCCCGTCGCGCTGTTCATCGGGCTGGTCGTGCGCCGGTACGCGCTGAACCTGAACGCGCTGTTCGACCGGCGGCTGGCCGAAACCGACCTGATGATGACCGAGCACAACGCGATGGTCAACGAGTCGGTGAGCTTCTCTTCGATCCTGAACGAGTTCTCGAACACCGAAGAGCTTCGCAAGGTGATCCGCCGTCGCGCGAAACGGTTCTTCGGGCGCTATCCGCGGCTGATCCGCGCCGGGCTGGCCCTGCTGATCGTGCTGCCGTTCGTGTTCCTCATCCTGCTGTTCGTCATCCCAAACAAGGTGGCGATGCTGACGACGTGGATCCTGTCGATAATCATCATCGATGCCTTCCTGATCGTGGTCGAATACATGCGGGACCGGTACGCGCGGCAGCTGGGCGTCAGCGCCATGAGCGCGGACGCGTTCCGCGACGCCGTGCTGCGTGGATACACGCACCGGCACCTGACGTTCCGCACGTCCGGGAGGTCGCCGCGCAGGCATGCGGCCGTCTCCAAGGCGGCTCGGGACGACGGTGATGCCGGGGCCGCCGGCGACGGTGACATCGTGGAGCTCGGTGAACTCGACGGCCTTGACTGGCCGGCGCAACCGATTTCAGGCAATGACGATGCCGAGGGCGGCAATAACGGCAATGAGGAGAGCGTCGGGGAGACCACCGAGCAGATACCGCCCGCAGGGCATATGCCGTTCGCCGGGCAGGAGGACGAGACGCGATGAAAAACATCTGGAGGATCTTCACGCGCGACGTCTGCCACGCCACGCGCAATGTCATCGCGATCATCGTGGCCATGGGACTGATCATCGTGCCGGCGCTGTACGCCTGGTACAACATCGCCGCCAGCTGGGACCCGTACGGCAACACCAAATCGTTGAAAGTGGCCGTGGCGAACGTCGACAGCGGATACAAATCCGACCTGATCCCGGTGCGTGTCAACATCGGCGAGACCGTCGTCAGCTCGCTGCGCGCCAACCATGACCTCGACTGGCAGTTCGTCGACCGCGACACCGCGATCGACGGCGTGCATTCTGGCGAATACTACGCGGCGCTGATCATCCCCAAGCAGTTCAGCGCCGACATGATGACGCTGTTCTCGCCGGAAATGAAGCACGCCGAACTGGAGTACTACCTCAACGAGAAAATCAACCCGATCGCGCCGCACATCACCGATCAGGGCGCGTCCACGGTCGCCACGACCATCGACCAGACCTTCGCGAAGACCCTCGCGCAGGTCGCCCTCGACCTGGTATCCAGCCTGCTGAAATTCGCGCAAAGCCCGCAAATGAGCGAGTACGTATCCAACGCCACGAAACACATTTCGTCGATTTCGTCGCAGCTGAAGTCCGCCGCGTCACAGGCCGACTCCTACGCAAGCCTGATGGGCGCGACAGGCAAAATCATCAGCTCCACCGACCGTCTGCTCGGCTCGACCGGATCCAGCGCGTCGGACGCGAAGAAAGCGCTGAAACAGGGCACGACCGGCGTGAAAAGCCTGGACGAGGCCCTAGCCGGCGTCTCGACGAGCATGAGCTCGTCGCTGTCCGACGCCGCGGGAGCCTACGACACGATCAGCAAGCAGGTGGACACCGCGTTCTCCGACATGGGCTCCCAATCCTCCCAGATTACCGACAAGCTCACCACGCTGCAGCGCAACATCCAATCGCAGGCCGACACATTCGGCACATACGCGGAGGCGCTGCGCTCGCTGGCCGACGCCGCGCACCTGCAGGCGGTCAAGGACGCGCTCAACAACGCGGCTCAGCAGGCGCAGAACACGCAGAACGAGCTGCAGAAGGTCGCCGACAGCATCGGCGACGCCTCCAAGAAAATCACCGACGGCACCGCCAGCGCGGACGACACGCGCAAATCCCTGAAGAAGCAGATAGCCGCCGCGAAGCAGTCGATCACCGACATGGCGAACACGTACGACACCACGATCAAGCCGCAACTCGACGAGCTGGGCAAGTCGATGAGCGATGTCGTCAAGCAGTCGGGGAGCGTCATCGACGGACTGGCCGCCACCGCCGCCAGCATGTCCGGCCTGTCCGGCGACATCACCGGCAGCCTGTCCGACGTGCAATCCTCGTTGGGCGACGCGGCGACCACCCTGAACGCCTCGGCCGAGAAACTCGACTCGCTCAACAAGCAGCTGACGGCGGTCGTCGGAGGCAGCGGCATGCCCGATCTCTCGCAGATCACGTCAACCGACCCCGATTCGATCGCCACGCTGCTGTCCGCCCCGGTCTCGGTGAACCGCATCGCGCTGTACCCGGTCGCCAACTATGGTTCCGCCATGACGCCGTTCTATACCGTGCTGTCGATCTGGGTGGGCGCGATCATCCTCGTCGCCATGATGAAGGTGTCGGTGTCCGACCGCGAGAAGGCGAAGGTGCTCGGCCTCGGCGAAACGCTGCCGATGGGCGAGACGATGGGCGTGAAGGATGCCGTGATCGCCGGACGGACCGCAGGGCCGGGCGCGATGCTCGACGTGCTGCGCAAGCCACGCCCCGAGTCGCCCGGCAACGCGCGACGGTTCGGCCTGCACCCGTATCAGGAGTATTTCGGGCGATACGCCATTTTCGGCGCGATGGCGCTGCTGCAGGGCACGCTGGTATGCCTGGGCGACATGTTCTTCCTCGGCGTGCAATGCGAGCATCCGCTGCAGTTCCTGATGGTCGGCTGGCTGTGCGCGCTGGTGTTCTCGCTGCTGATCTACACGCTGACCGTGTCGTTCGGCGACATCGGCAAGGCCATCGCCGTGGTGCTGCTGGTCATGCAGGTGGCCGGCTCGGGCGGTACCTTCCCGATCGAGACGTTGCCGCCGTTCTTCCAGACGATCTGCAAGTGGCTGTTGTTCCCGTACGGGGTCGATGCGATGCATTCGGCGATGGCGGGGTCGTTCGGCAACGAATACTGGGTGTCGATGGGCAAGCTGGCGCTGTTCATCCTGCCGGCGCTGCTACTCGGCCTGGTGCTGCGCAAGCCGGTGATGCGGCTGAATGATTGGATCATCCGCAATCTCGAATCCACCAAGGTCATGTGACGTGAGTCGGCGGGCGAGCGGTAGGCTGGCCGCGCGGGTGCGGCGGCCGGTAGCCGCCGGTTGCCGGCC
>ERZ1031347.195-NODE-195-length-29500-cov-34.516353_pt1 | contig 29500 bp, 23 predicted proteins | sample MGYA00517106_ERZ1031347 | MGnify/ENA primary metagenome ERZ1031347 (study PRJEB33719, sample SAMN04261392) | wastewater metagenome | biome: periurban shantytown; feature: human; material: feces | host: Homo sapiens | place: Peru: Lima | collected 2012-07-19 ...
CGCATCAATCGCTACGAAGGTGTCATTCGAGCAACTAATCTCCGCGACCGCGCCCACGAGCTGTTTCGGCGCTAGCCGGGATGGGCGCGCTCACGGCTCCCTTGCTCGCGTATTTCCCGTTCGTTTCGCGTCCGTTGCCGCGCCGTTTCCAAGATTGCGGCACCGTTTCCATTCGACAACGCAGCGTTTAACAACGCCGTATCTGGTCTACACCAGTTGCCCCTCGGCCGCATTATGGGCGCCGACAACGTTCATGCGATCAAGGGGGAGCGAATGTACGATACGGGATCGACAACGTTTATGCTCATCTGCACCATGCTCGTGTTTTTAATGACACCGGGTCTGGCGTTTTTCTATGGCGGCCTGTCCAGGCGCAAAAATGTCATCAACACCATGCTCATGTGCTTTGGCGCCATTGGCCTGGTCGGCGTGCTGTGGATTGTTGCCGGCTGGTCGCTGGCCTACGGCGGCGACGGTTCCAGCCCGTTTATTGGAGGCTTTGACCAGCTGCTGTGCCTGCCGGTGCTCAACCATGTGCTGCAGGCGGCCGAGGGCAATGCTGCGGACGGTGCCGTCTACCCTCAGATCATCAACATCGCCTTCCAGATGGCATTTGCCATGATCACCGCCGCTATCGTCACGGGCAGCCTGGCCGGTCGCGTTAAGTTTGGTGCCATGACGGCCTTTCTGGGCATTTGGCTGCTTGTGGTCTATGCGCCGCTCGCCCATATGGTGTGGGGCGGCGAGGGCTCCTTTATCGGCGACATCATCGGCGCACTCGACTTTGCTGGCGGCGACGTGGTACACATTTCGTCCGGTCTTACCGGCCTGATTCTCTGCTTAATGCTCGGCCGTCGTCGCGGTTTTGGCATGGTGAGCTATCGCCCGCATAACGTGCCGTTTGTGGCGCTGGGCGCCGGGCTGCTTTGGTTTGGCTGGTTTGGCTTTAACGGCGGCAGCGAGTTTAAGGCCGACGCCGTGGCGGCGCTCGCCATCCTCAACACCGTGACGGCCAGCGCGGCGGGTATGGTCTCGTGGCTTGCCGTCGAGCGCGTGCACACCGGTCGCCCCACGCTGGTGGGTGCCAGCACCGGTCTGGTTGCGGGCCTTGTGGTGGTCACGCCGGGTGCGGGCTTTGTCGAGCCGTGGGCAGCGCTGGTTATGGGTTTGATTGTATCGCCCGTCTGTTACTTGGCCATTAGCCATCTCAAGACCAAGTTTGGCTACGACGATGCGCTCGACGCGTTCGGTTGCCACGGTATCGGCGGCATCTTGGGCGGCGTGCTCACGGGCCTGTTCTGCGTGCCAGAGCTTTCGTGGACCGGTAAAGGCGGCCTGTTCTACACGGGCGATGTGTCGCTGCTCGTCTCGCAGATTTTGGGCATTGTGGTTACGGTCGCTATTGTGCTGGTGCTCGATTTGGTGATCGCCGCGGTGGTCAAGGCGCTGTTCCACGGCAGCCTGCGTGTGGACGAGGCCGACGAGGCGCTGGGCTTGGATGCGAGTCAACACGGCGAGAGCGCATATCCCTCGTTCTCCGGACTCGATTAGCAGCACGGCTTTCCCAGGCACCCGACCTTGCCCCTCAAACCGTCGCTTGCGTACCGAAGTACGCGGCGCTCCTCTTTCGGGGCAATCTCGGGCACCTGGAAAACCCGTGCCATGTGAAGGACAATCAATTTCTTTTATTAAAGAGAGGAATTCATTATGAAAAAGATTACGGCTATCGTGCGCCAGGAAAAGCTTGAGGTTCTCAAAGACGCGCTGTTTGCTGCCGATGTTCGTGGCATGACTATCAACCAAGTGCAGGGATGCGGTGCACAGCATGGCTGGAAGGAATACGTGCGCGGCAACGAGTTGCTTGTCAACACAATTCCTAAGGTGCAGTTCACCCTTATCTGTGCCGATGAGCATGTCGACGGAATTGTCAACATCATCTGCAATGCTGCTCGCACCGGTGCCGTTGGAGACGGCAAGATTTGGGTCGAGCCGGTCGAGGAAGTTATTCGCATCCGTACCGGCGAACACGGCCCCGCCGCGGTGTAGAACCGACCGTTTGCCATCCGCAACGTTAAAATATCGCAGTGAGGCATAAGGCTTGCGTTGCGGATGGGCGGATTATGGGTCGCAATAAATATCCCGAAGAGACGGTCGCGAAGATTCTAGACGCGGCGCTGGAGCTATTCTGCGCACAGGGTTATGAGGGAACGAGCATCCAGGATATCGTTGACCGTCTCGATGGCATGACCAAGGGCGCTATCTATCATCACTTCAAGAGCAAAGAAGAGATTTTCAACGCCGCGTTTGATCGAGCGATGGCTCCGATTGTTGAACGCCGCCGCGCGACGCTCGGTGCTGGCAATATGACGGGCGCCCAAAAGCTCAAGCGACTTTATGCGCCTGAGTCTGTCGTACCACAAATTGAGCTTTGGGCGCGCATACATCCTGCGGCGGATCCGGTAAAGAGTTCGCGTCTGCTGGCGATGCAGTATCAGAGTTCGTTTGACGAGTCGGCCGATGGATATCTCTTGCCGGTAATCGAGGAAGGCGTCGCCGACGGCTCCATTGCGTGCGAATGCCCGCGCGAAGCAGCAGAGGCCGTATCGTTGCTAGCGAATCTTTGGCTGCTGCCATTGTTCCGTCCGCTCGAGCCCAAGGAGCGAATGGTCGCTCGCGCGCAATGTTTGACGCAGATGGCGGCCGCAGTGGGTCTCGATTTGGGGGAAGAAGTGCTTCAAACAACGTGCCAAATTTGGGACGTTTGGAACCGTGTCGGGTGGTAATATACATACTAACGGTATGTATATTGATGTAAGAGGGTGGCTACGGCCGCCCTTTTCGAGCCGTTAAATACATACCAATAGTATGTATAGGAGGCAAAGCTCTATGGACGGGATGAGAGACTTCGATGCCGTATCAGCATCAAAGACAGCGCTGCCTATAAGACTCGTCGGTCTTCTCGTTGCGCAGCTGTGCGTGTATTCGACGTTGTCGGCGCTGTGCTTTGCGTGCCCGCTTTACTTGCTCGACCGCAGTGGTTCGTCAACGCTATATGGTGCCGTCGCGGCTATAGCGTTTATACCGGGCGTGCTTGCGACTCCGGCTGGCGGAGTATTAGCTGATCGAGAGGGGCATCGCGGCGTTCTAGCAGCTCTCGGTATTGCTTTAATGGTTGCAGCGATGCTATTTGTTCCCATGAAGTGCTCGTTGCCCCTTGCGGCTGTTGTGGCGGTGATGCTGTGCGTCCAATACGCCGTTCAATCTATTCTGAAGCCGATACTTCAAATTGAGACGCTGCACATGGTCGGCAAGGAAAAGGTCGAGCGGGCCACCGCGTTAGTGTCGCAGACGACCATGGCGAGCAATATTCTAGGTCCCGTGGTTGGAACAGCCGTCTACGGATGCTTTGGAATCGACGTCCTTTGCGCGATCGCGGCGGTGGCGTTTGCAATGTCGACGCTGCTGTTTTGGGCCACACTCAAACAAAATGTCCCCTCTGAAATGACGGGGGATAGCTCGACTCGTATGGCATGTCAAAGCGATTTTATGTCAGCGATTCGGTGCCTGCTCCAAAACACCTCGTTGCTCGCCGTGATTTTGCTTGCGGCTGTTTTGAATCTTGCGTTGGTTGGGTTAACGATTGGTGCACCCGTTATTGTTACCAGGCATCTCGGCATGCAATCTTCCTGCATTGGGATTATTGAGGCAGCTATGGGGCTGGGCGGTCTTGCAGGCGGCGGTTTGGTCGGTATTAGGCCGAATCGTTTTTCCTTCAATGACATATGTCGATACGTTGCGATGATCTGTTTTGGAGTCGTGCCGATTACTGTCACGCTGCTGAGCGGCGCTGGCCAAATTGTGTTTGCTGCGCTTGCGGTCGGTTCGGCATGGGTCATGGTGTGGGCGAGTATTGCGTCGGTCGAAATCGTTGCATTCGTTCAGCGGGCGGCGCCGGCGGAACTCTGCGGAAAGGTGCTTTCGGTCGTATATATGGCTCTTTCCTGCGCAACGCCTATTGGCCAATTGACATACGGATTTGCATATGATCGATGGGCGCCGGCGGCTGTGTTCGCAGCTATGCTGGTGGTACTGGTGCTGACGACGGTGCTGTTTTATCGCTTGAAAAGTCGCTCACCACAAACAATGTGACGTTCGCAGTGCAGCGGTTTAACAGAAACGATTGCTGCGGCGTGGAACGCCCATACGAGAACGAGCCTCTCCTTCGTCTACAATATCGTGCAGACGAAGGAGAGGCATGCCCATGATCAAGATGTTTGCGAGTGACTTAGACGGAACGCTGCTGAACGCCCTGCACGAGGCAGATGGGACCATCCGCCGTGCCATTCGCGAGCTGATCGAGGCTGGCCTGCACGTGGTTCCCGCGACCGGACGCTCGACGCTGCCGATTGGCGAGCATGGCTTTACGGGGCTGGCGCTTGACGCCTGCTGCTCCAACGGATCCATCGTGCGCGACAGCCATGGCGAGGTGCTCAAGACCTGGACCATCGACCCACAGATCACCGAGGAGCTGCTCAAGGAGTTTCCGGATATTTGCTTCGACTGCTCCACGCCCGATGGCATGTTCTCGAGCGGCTCGTTCGAGATGCATCAGGCGGGCTTTAAAAAGGACAGTCCTATCAAGCGCATCGTGATGCGCGGCATGCGTGCACGTGGCGGGTATCACGAGGAGCAGTATTTCGATCAGTCGACCGGCGATATCTTGCGTCACGATGTATGCAAGATCAACTGCCGCGTGACCTCGCTCGAGCTGGAGCGCGACCTTAAGGCGTATTTGGCCGAGCGCTCGGACCGTGTGGTCAACGCGCCGTTCGATCCGGTGATGTTCGAGATCACGGACGTGGCGTGCAACAAGGGTGAGAGCGTGGCCTGGCTGGCGGGCTACTACGGTATTGCCGAGGACGAGGTCGCGGTTTACGGCGACGGCGGCAACGACATTGCCATGCTCAAGCGTTTCCGCCACAGCTACGCGACCAAAAACGCAAGCGATGCAGCCAAGGCCGCCGCGAGCGCGACCATCGGCAGCTGCATGGTCCACGCCGTCCCCAAACACATGCTCGCCACCATGCGCAAGCAAAACTCTCGCACCGTCATCGAATAATGTGACAAAGGGACAGCCCCTTTTTCATGAGAACCCTGCACCTTTGGCATGCGAACATATATTCGTATATATAACTAAGTTTTGATAGAATCGGTATCGTTGACGGCAGCTCCATGTGTCGGGCAGCGCCCTCCATCTGATGGGAGGTGATGCCCATGACCGATTTGATTGATTTCGTGAGACTTCTGACCGCTTTGGTCTCGTTCTTCACGGCGCTTGTCGGCCTTTCCGAGGCACTCAAGCAGCGTTCGAAGCGCAACAGAAGGGGTCGCCGCCGCTAAGGCGTTGACCCCCTAATGCAAACAACGGCGCTGCCCAGCTTTCCAGAACTTGGGCTGCCGTCGACACTATTCTACCCACGAATGACATTTTGAACAATCGGCAATGCCACTCCAAAAGCCGGGTACAACTGGCACAACCTAGGCGGTCGCTGGATGTGACAAAGGGACTGCCCTTCGTCACATCCAAAATATTGCCTTTACGTGTTGATGCACACGGTGTGCAATAATACTCGCACTGTGCAATAGCGCACAGGCTGAGTAACAAGGAGGACGCTTGTCCCAGCTCGAGAAATGCGATCGCCGGTCCCTTCGCTCACAGCGTGCCCTTCGCCAGGCGCTTGCCAGCGAGCTTGCCGAAAGCGGCGACCTTTCGCGCATTAACGTTGCGTCGCTCACCGAGCGTGCTGGCCTTACGCGCCGCACGTTCTATTCGCACTACCGCGATATTCCCGACTTTATCAATCAAATCGAGGACGGCTTGCTGGCCGAGATCCGTGAGCGCATTGAGCTCATCACCGCAGCTCAGCTGCCCGACCTCTATCACAACATCGATGAGCTCGAGCCGGCACCCGGTTCGGTTGAGCTGCTGCGTTATCTTGCGGCCAATCGCGACTTAATCGGTGCGCTGCTGGGTCCGGGCGGCGACCAGGCCTTCATTAAAAGGATCATCGACACCGCGCGTGAGGCTGTGGTGCCGCGTGCGCAGACGGGCATTTTGGGCCTGGCGCTGGGCACGTTCTTTGACTACTACGTCACCTATGTCGTGAGTGCCGAGGTCGGCATGATTCAGCGCTGGTTTGAGCGCGGGCTCACCGAATCGCCCGAGGCCATGGCGCGCATTATGACGGTGCTCGCTTTTGTGCGCCCTGGTGACCTGTATGGCCAACCCATCGATATCAACGTGCCAGAATACGGCATGAAGCTATTGAACTTGCAGCTCGAGGACGCGGCCGACACCGCCGCAACCGTCGAGTCCAACAACTAAGAGGAGAGACAATGAGCAAACTCGTCGAGGGCATTAAGGACCGTATGGTCGCTGCCGCGCGTGAGGCTGCACCCGCCGTGGTGGATGCTGCGCAGAAGGCCGCGACCGCAGCTGCCGAGAAAGTTGCCGAGGCAGTTGCCGATGCCAAGAACGCGACAGGGGAGACGTCCGTCGCTAGCGAGCCCGCCACCGCCGAGCCCGCAGTCACCACCGCCGCCCACGCCCCCGAAGGCGCGATCTTCAACCCCGAGAACGCCCGCGGCAACCTGCACCTGGGCATCGACGTGGGCTCCACCACCGTTAAACTTGCCGTGCTCAACGACGACAACCAGATCGTCTACGCTAAGTACCAGCGCCACCACACCGACGTTCGCGCCTGCGCCCGCGACCTGTTCGAGGGCGCTGCGACCGTGCTGCCGACGGCCCAGATGACCTGCGCCATTACCGGCTCGGGCGGCCTGCTGCTGTCCCAGTGGCTCGACCTGGAGTTTGTCCAGGAGGTCATCGCCAGCAAACGCGCCGTCGAGACCCTTATCCCGGCCACCGATGTTGCCATCGAGCTGGGTGGCGAGGACGCCAAGATCATCTACTTCGATAACGGCATCGAGCAGCGCATGAACGGCACCTGCGCCGGCGGTACGGGCGCGTTCATCGATCAGATGGCAACCCTGCTCCACACCGATGCCAGTGGCCTCAACGAGCTCGCGGCCAACGCCACCACCATCTATCCCATCGCCAGCCGCTGCGGCGTCTTTGCCAAGACCGACGTCCAGCCGCTGCTCAACGAGGGCGCCCGCCCCGAGGACGTGGCCGCTTCCATCTTCCAGGCTGTCGTGACCCAGACCATCTCGGGTCTGGCGTGCGGCCGTCCCATCCGCGGCAACGTCGCCTTCCTGGGCGGCCCGCTGCAGTACCTCTCCGAGCTGCGCCACCGCTTCTACCTCACGCTCAACCTGGACGAGGAGCACCGTATCGTGCCCCAAAACGCTCACCTGTTTGTGGCGAGCGGCGCCGCCATGGCGCACGAGTCCAACAAGCTCAGCACGTTCCCGCAGCTCATCGAGGCCATCGACAGCTTGGGCGACACACAGGGTGCCGAGGTCGAGCGCCTGGATCCGCTCTTTGCCACCGACGAGGACTTTGCCGAGTTCAAAACCCGCCACGACCAGGAAGTCGTCCCCAAGGGCAAGCTCGACGGCTACACCGGCCGCGTGTTCATCGGTATCGACGCCGGCTCCACCACCATGAAGGCCGCGCTCGTGGGCGAGGACGGTCAGCTGCTGCACACCTGGTACGGCAACAACAACGGCGACATCCTGGGCACGGCCAAGGTCATCATGGCCGATTTCTACAACCACATTCCCGCCGGCTGCACCATCGGCCACGTGACCACCACGGGCTACGGTGAGGCGTTGCTCATCGAGGCCCTCAAGGCCGATTCCGGCGAGATTGAGACCGTTGCGCACCTGCGCGGCGCCAAGGCGTTCCTGCCCGGCGTCGAGTTCATTCTGGACATTGGCGGCCAGGACATGAAGTGCCTGCGCGTCAAGGACGGCGTCATCGAGCACATCATGCTCAACGAGGCCTGCTCGTCGGGTTGCGGCAGCTTTATCGAGAGCTTCGCCGTCTCTATGAACATGGACGTGCGCGCGTTCGCCAACGCTGCCATCCATGCCAAGGCTCCGGTCGACCTGGGAAGTCGCTGCACGGTCTTTATGAACTCGCGCGTCAAGCAGGCGCAAAAGGAAGGCGCCACGGTGGGCGACATCGCGGCCGGCCTGTCCTATTCCGTCATCAAGAATGCCCTCTTCAAGGTCATTAAGCTGCGCGATCCCAAGGAGATCGGCAGCCAGGTGATCGTCCAGGGCGGTACCTTTATGTCCGATGCCACGCTGCGCGCGTTTGAGCAGCTCACCGGCGTTCATGCCGTGCGTCCCGACATCGCCGGCTGCATGGGCGCCTATGGCGCGGCCCTGCTCGCCCGCGATCGCGCCGGCGCCGACGGCACCTCGACCATCCTTTCGGCCGAGGACATCGCGCACCTCACCGTGACGCAAAAGCATGTCCGCTGCGGCCGTTGCTCTAACAACTGCCAGCTTACTGTCAACGACTTTGGCGGCGGCAGGCGCTTCATTACCGGCAACCGCTGCGAGAAGGGCGCCGGCCACAAAAAGCAGAAGACCGAGGCCCCCAACCTCTTCAAAAAGAAAAACGAGTTGCTCTTTAACCGCGAGGTACTGAGCCCCGACGAGGCCCCGCGCGGCACCGTCGGCATTCCGCGCGCGCTCAACATGTACGAGAACTACCCCTTCTGGCACGCGTTCTTTACACGCTTGGGCTTTAGCGTGCAGCTGTCCGACCAGTCGAGCAAAAAGACCTACCAGGCGGGCATCGAGTCCATGCCGTCCGAGAGCGTGTGCTATCCGGCCAAGATGAGTCATGGCCACGTGATGAACCTTATCGACCGCGACGTCGACTTCATTTGGATGCCGTGCGTGCGTTGGGAGCGTAAAGAGGATCCGACCGCCGGCAACTGCTACAACTGCCCCATCGTTATGAGTTACCCCACGGCGCTGGCGCTCAACATCGACGAGATCCGCGAGCAGAACATCGAGTTCCTGTACCCGTTTGTGCCGTATCACGACAAGACCGAGCTCAAGCGCCGCCTGTACCAGGTACTCGCCGTCGATCGCGTGGCCGATGCCGAGGCCGGTCGCGGTCGCGTGCACGGACCCAAGATCACGCGCTCCGAGGTCGATGCCGCCGTCAACGCCGCCTTTGAGGCCGATGCGCGTTTCCACGAGGACATCCAGACCATGGGCGAGGAGGCCCTTAAGTGGGTTGAGGACCATGGCGGTCACGGTATCGTGCTCGCCGGCCGCCCCTACCACAACGACCCCGAGATCAACCATGCCCTGCCCGAGCTTATCTCGAGCTTTGGCTTTGCGGTCTTTACCGAGGATTCGCTCGCGCATCTGGTGAAGCCCGAGCGCCCGATCCGTGTCGTCGACCAGTGGATGTACCACAGCCGCCTGTACGCCGTCGCCCGCTTTGTGACGATGCGTAACGACCTGGACCTGATCCAGCTCAACTCCTTCGGCTGCGGCCTGGACGCTCTGACCACCGACCAGGTGCAGGAGATCCTGGAGGCCAGCGGCAAGATCTACACCGTGCTCAAGATTGACGAGGTGTCTAACCTGGGCGCCGCGCGCATCCGCATCCGCTCGCTCATGGCGGCGCTCAAGGACCAGGAGGCGGAGCGCTTGGCCGAGGCCACGGCCGCGGGCGAGAGCTACGAGCAGGGCGATGCCGCGCCGGTGGCGCCCTCCACGGATGCCCCCGCGTTCGCGAGCCGCAAGTATACGTTTGAGGCCCAGCGCGAGAGCGCGTCGACCGCGTGGCCCAAGGTGCCCTTTACCGAGCAAATGCGCGACGAGGGCTACACCATCCTGTGCCCGCAGATGGCGCCGATTCACTTTGACCTGGTCAAAGAGGTATTCCGCGGTGCCGGTTACAACTTGGAGCTGCTGCCCTCGACCGATCACGACGCCGTCGAGGCAGGCCTGCGCTACGTGAACAACGACATCTGCTATCCGTCGATCCTGGTGACGGGCCAGATCATGGAGGCCATCGAGAGCGGTCGATACGACCTGTCCAAGACGGCCGTGGTCATCAGCCAGACCGGCGGCGGCTGCCGCGCCACCAACTACATCGCGCTCATCCGCAAGGCCCTGCGCGAGAGCGGCCACCCCGAGATTCCCGTGATCTCGCTGTCGGCCGTGGCGCTCGGCGAGGACAACCCCGGCTTTAAGCTGACGCCGGCGCTGCTCAAGCAGGCCGTGTACGCTGTGCTCTTTGGCGACGTGATGATGCAGATGCTCTACCGCTGCCGTCCGTACGAGGCCACGCCCGGTGCCGCCAACGCACTCTACGAGGAGTACATGGCGCGTGCCCGTAAACTGGCGCCTAAGTTCAACAGGCATAACTACACCAAGCTCGCTCGCGAGGCAATCCGCGCGTTCGACACCATGCCGCTTGTGGGCGAGGGCACCAAGCCGCGCGTGGGCGTGGTCGGCGAGATTCTGGTCAAGTTCCACCCCACGGCCAACAACCACGTGGTCGATGTCATCGAGCGCGAGGGCTGCGAGGCCGTGGTGCCGGGCCTGCTCGACTTCTTCCTGTATTCCATGAGCAACGCCGAGCTGCAGAAAGACGAGCTGGGAAGCTCTGCTACGGCGCGCGCTAGCATGCAGGCGCTCATCAAACTGGTGGACTGGATGCGCACGCCGGTGGAGGAGCTGCTCGAGAAGTCCGAGCGCTTTGAGGCACCCGAGCGCATCGGCACTATGGCCGATAAGGCCCGCACGGTGCTTTCGGTGTGCAACAACATGGGCGAGGGTTGGCTGCTTACGGCCGAGATGCTCGACCTGATCGACCATGGCGCGCCCAACATCATCTGCACGCAGCCCTTCGCGTGTCTGCCCAACCATGTGGTGGGCAAGGCCGTAATCAAGGAGCTGCGCCGTCAGCACCCCGAGAGCAATATCGTCGCGGTGGACTACGACCCGGGTGCGTCCGAGGTCAACCAGCTCAACCGCATTAAGCTCATGATCAGCGTGGCGAAGGAAAACATGCGCGCCGGCAAAGGCTTTAAGCTCGAGAAGGTGGCGCCGCTTGCGATGGACGAGGTCACCGGTCAGATGCGTGCCCACGATGGCTGCGTGAGCTGCGACTCGGTGAGCGAGGAAGCCGTGGCATCGGTCGCCAAGCGTCTGGGACGCGGCATCAAGAAGTAGTCGGGCTGCTTTGAGCCGGCTATGAGACAAACGGGTGGTAGCCGTGGCGGCTACCACCCGTTTTTGTTGGACATATGCGGTGGAAATTAGGCTTGCTGCCGCCTTCCGTGGACTCGGATTTCGGAAGTGCGGGGAAAAACTCGAAGCTCCCGAGCGCACCGCTCTTTTGGGCTCTTGTGACCTGCGGTTTTGTTGTCAAAAAAGCCGGTCTGGTCGGCGAAACTCGATTTTTCCCCGCACTTCCGAAAACGGCGGTCTAACGGCACGCAAAATGCCCTTCGGAACCCTGAGTTAATGGACAGATGTATCCGTTCGCCGCGGAATACCGTCCGTTTATAGAACCCACCTCCGGCTCGTAGCCTCCATACGGTTGAATAAATACACATCTATGGAATTACGTAAGAGAGGACTGTTCCTATGAGCTACAAGACCGTTTGCGTCGCCGGCGGCGGCGTGCTGGGAAGCCAGATTGCCTTTCAGGCTGCCTACTGCGGCTTTGACGTAACGATTTGGCTGCGCAGCGAGGGCAGCATCGGACGTACCCAGCCCAAGATCGACCATGTCCGCGAAGAATACATCGCTGCCATCGAGGGCATGGCAGACGGCACGGGCGAGTGGTGCGCCGGTATCGCCGACAGTGAAAAACCCTTCGACAAGGACGCGGCGCTCGCCGCCGTCGAGCGCGCCTACTCCACACTTAAGCTGGAGCTCGACCTCGCCAAAGCCGTGGCCGAAGCCGACCTGGTCATCGAGTCCATGGCCGAGGACACTCAGGCAAAGATCGACTTCTACAAGAAGCTCGCTCCGGTCCTGCCGCAAAAGACCGTCGTCGTCACCAACTCCTCCACGCTGCTGCCGAGTACCTTTGCCAAGTACACCGGCCGCCCCGAGAAGTACCTGTCGCTGCACTTTGCCAACTCCATCTGGAAGAACAACATGACCGAGGTCATGGCTCAGGACCAAACCGACAAGCGCTACTTTGATGAGCTGGTCGACTTCGCCAACGACATCAGCATGCTGGCGCTTCCCGTCAACAAGGAAAAGAATGGTTACCTGCTCAACTCCATGCTGGTGCCATGGCTACTTTCGGGCCTCGACCTGTATGTCTCGGGCGTGAGCGACCCCAAAAGCATCGACCTCGCGTGGACGCGCGGCACCGGCGCCCCCAAGGGTCCGTTCCGCGTGTTCGACACCGTGGGCATCCAGACGGCCTACAACATCGTCATGCAATATCAGAAGGTCCCGGGCCTGGTGAGCCCGCTGCTCAAAAAGATGATGATGCCCTACAACTTTAAGGCTATGGCATCCGTCCTCAAGAAAATGCTCGACGAAGGCAAGCTGGGCGAAAGCTCGGGCGAGGGCTTCTTCAAGTACTAAAAAATGATCCCTCGGGGACGGGGGAAAACGGATCATTTTCGGCCGCCAACAGTGAGAAGATGGACCCAGAAATAGAAAGGAGTGACAATGGGCCGGCTCGGGCTTTGAGGACAAGCTGCTGCAAGCCCAGGGCGATTTTTCGCTCAACGCGGGCCAGCACAGTGTGACGTATCTGTCGAGTTCTGACACGGCAACGACCGGTCGCTACCAGGTGCTGCTGTACGACAACAACTTTGGTGCGGCCGAAAGCTATCCCAAGTTCGACTGGGGCCAGCTGGGCGCCGCGGTGGTGACCGACTACAACGAGGGCACGCATTCGTTTGGGCGCATCTTTACAGTGGACGAGACGGCGCGCACCTACGAGCTCGAAGACCAGATCGCCGTGCCGTTTTCGGGCTATGTGAGCAGTGCGCAGCGCGTTGGTGATTCAAATAGCATGCTCGTGGCATCGGGCCAGGCAGGACCTTTACCGAGTACGATCGGTACGGTCTGGCCATCACCACCTACGAGATGGAAGCTGAAAAGTACATCTACCGCGTGTACAAGTACGAGCTGTAGGGCCGCCCCGCATCACTTTACGTCAAACTCCACGCGATCGAGTTCGGGCACATTGAGGTCGATGAGCTTGCGAGCGACGTGGCGGTCGTGTGCCTCGAGCGCTTCGCTCGTCGTTACGTGGGCGACAATCTCGCGCTCGACGATGCCTTCTTCATCGCCCTCGGTTGCCGAGGTCTCGACGGCGACGGTGTAATCCTTAAAGCCCGGCAGCACCGCGGCGAGCTCGCGCGTGGTCTCGGTGACACCGTATCCGTCCTGCACGCCGGCTTGTGCCGAGCCGATGGAACCTGCGGTCATGACGATACAGGGGATGGCGAAAATCACCGTGCCCACAATGATGCGCCGGCGCACCTTGCGCGAAAGCTCGTCGACCTCGGCATCTTCCTCGGCGGTCACGATGCCGTCACCGTTGAGGTCGCGCTTGAGCGGAACGCGCAAGATGAGCAGCACGGCTTCGGCCGCCAGCGCGATAAAGACCACGTTGATGCCAAATTCGTAAAGTGCCGAGAGAAACAGCGACCCGCTTGCGATGGCAATGCCGTAGCCCGCGGCGCACAGGGGCGGCATGAGTGCGGTCGCCACGGCTACGCCGGCGATAAGCGTCGCGGGTTCCTGGTCGCGTGAGTTGCCCAGGCCTCCAGCAAAGCCGCCCGCAAGCGCGACGGCGAGGTCCCAGACGGTGGGCGTGGAGTTGTCGATGATGGCGGCCGTGGTGGTGCCAAGGGGCGAGAGCTTAAAGTACAACGTGGATGTGACCAGGCAAAAGGCCATCTGAAGGGCAAGGCCGGCGACGGCCTCGACGGTAATCTCGCGGTCGAGCGTGGCGATGCCGTATGCCATGGCAAGGACCGATCCCATAAGCGGGCAGATGAGCATGGCGCCCACGATGGCGATATCCGAGTCGATATCGAGACCGATGCTCGCGATAAGCATGGCGATGATCAGGATGCACAGGTGCGAGCCAGTCAGGCGCGCCCCGTTTACAAAGCGCTTGCGAATCACGTGATAGGGTGCGCGACCCTCGCGAATGTTGAACGCCTGCTTAAGGAAGCGGCTGGCCTGTTCGGCCGCCTCGCTGTGTGCAGGGCGGATGCCGTGACGCCGGTGATGACGCTCGCGCAGTCGCTTGATTTGTTGTTTGTCGAGCTCCATGTTCACCTCGTTCCGGCATGGGCCACGTCGTGCTTGCTGCTATTACTCTACACCGCGCTGAGCGAGGTGTCAGACGAGGCTTGTTGACCTAGAAGTCAGGCCAATCGGCATGACTAAAACGCCGTGAGGATCAAAAAGATCAAATAGACAAAAAGCGCGGGGCCGGATTGGTTCCGACCCCGCGCTCTGCGTTGGCGCGTTGTTGTTCGGCTTATCCCAGCAGGCTCAGGCCAACAGAAACAAACGCAAGGATAACGCCGACGATGGACTCGCCACCGAGCAGGCCGCTGGCGACGACCAGGCCCTGCTCCTGGAAGGCGGCGTCCTTAGCGGCCTTTTCCTCGTCCGAAAGACCGGCAGTAGCGTCGCGGTGAGCGGTCCACTTGTCGTAGGCGAGCTTAACGCAGGAGCCCAGGAAGGCCGTGAGCGACATGTAGAACGGCAGATACACGCCCAGGCCGATCATCATGGCCGGAATGCCGAGCCAGTACATGACGATGCCGGCGATGAAGCCGCCTGCGAACCACGGCACGCTCGGGATGCCCGAGACCATGGTGGCGACCACGCTTGCCTGTGCGGCGACGAAGCTCTTGTCGGGGCCAAAGGCTTCCGGACCATAGGCGGTGACGAGTGCGACCATGACGGCGGCGGCGACCAGGGCGCCCACGATGCCGCCAATGGCCTGGCCGATCCACTGAGCACGCGGACTAGTGCCCAGCACGGCGCCGGCCTTAAAGTCATTCATGACGTCGCCCGCAAGGCCGCACGCCACGGCCACGATGCCGGCGATAAAGAACAGCTTGACCTGTGCGAGCTGCGCGAAGGCGGCAACGATGAGCATGACGATGAGGCCAAAGATCTCCATGGGGTCGATGCCTGTCTGGCCGCAGCTCTGCGCACTCATGATGGTGGTGACAAAGGTGAACAGCGTGACGATGACAGCCGGAACGGGGCCAAGGTCGAGCGCGATGGCGATGACGACGGCGATGGCGGCAGCGCCCAGACCGATGATGCCGGCGTCGAGCTTAAGGGAGCCCGAGATGAGTGACTGCTCGTCGGTGTCGGTGGAGCTGTCGGCGGCAAGACCGCGAACGATACCGGCGACCTGCGGCAGGATGTCCTTAAGGACGACGGCGACGCCAAAGCCCATCATAAGGCCCATACCCAGGGACTTAACGATGCCCTGAGCGGTCACGACGTCGAACAGGCCGGCAGCGGTGCCGCCGACGATGATGCCAAAGTTGCCCAGCAGCGCGCCGGCAAACCAGAAGGCGACCGGGGCGAAGCCCACGAGGAAGCCGATGGAGAGCAGCATGGGCGAGTTGTAGATGGCAAAGGTCACGCCGGGGATATTGAGCGTGCACAGCATGCTGGGCACCACGCCCAGGGCGTCGCGCAGCACGCTATAGATGCCGGCGATGGCCATGGAGCCAAAGAGCTGCTTGCCGGTCTTGCCGCCGGCCTCGGTAGCACGCAGGGTTTGAGCTGCGGCGTTGCCGGTGGGGAACTCAAGCGCGGCGTCCACGATAAAGTGACGGTGGATGAGTGCTGTCGCCAGAAGGCCCAAGATGGTGCCGGCGAGTGCCACGATAAACATGTCGAGCCAGCTGATCTGGTCGGCATAGCCCAGCATCCAGGCGCCCGGGATGGTAAACGCCAGACCGCCGGCGACCATGGCACCTGCGGACATGATGGTGTGGGTGACGTTTGCCTCGTTGAGGCTGGCGTTGCCCATGAGTTTAAGGAAGAACAGCGAGATGACGGCAGCGAAGACGATCGGCCAGGGGAGTGCGCCCATCTTGAGCGCCGTGTAGGCCGAGCTTGCCGTGATAATCACGCAGCCAAGGACGCCGATGACGACGCCACGCAGCGTGAGTTGCCCGCGCATCGAAGCGCGGTTCGAGGGATTGCTCATATATAACTCCTTTGCGTATATCCGCTTCCCCCGGGAGCGCCGCTACGGATACGGCGCGGGAAGTCGGGTTACCAAGGGCCGCCGCGTGAGCTCGCAAACGACCGCGCACCAGTATAACGGCATCGCCCGCCCTGCGCTCAGCCAAAAGCAGCTAATTTGGGATGCATTTGCATACGGGATATACTGCTGGGCAGACGAAAGGAGCGCCGACGATGCTTAATGGGTGCGCATATATATTGACGGTCGACGTGGGCAATACGTTCATTCGCTTTGGTCTGTTTGCCGAGGACTCGGCCGCGGCGCAGGAATGTCCGCTTGCGACGTGCGAGATCACCACGCCGTCGAGCATCACGGCGGACGAGGCGCGCATGAGGCTCGCGCAGGTCATGGGCGCGCTGGCGGCCGATGCGGGTATGCCGGGTGCGCTTGTGCCCGCGGCGGCCGTGCTGAGCTGCGTGGTCCCGGCGCTCGAACGCCCGTGGAAGGCGGCGCTCTCCCGTACCTGCACGGGTCGCGTACTCACGGTGGGGCCGGGACTTAAGACCGGCATGCCCGTGCACTACGACGACCCGGCCGAGATCGGCCCCGACCGCATTGCCGATGCCGTGGCAGCACGCGCCGTCTATGGCTCGCCGTGCATCGTCATCGACCTGGGCACCACGACCAATATCGAGGTGATTGATGCGCGCGGTACCTTTGTCGGCGGCGTCATCGCGCCGGGCCTGGCGCTTGGCGCCCGCTCGCTTTCGGCCGCTGCGGCGCGTCTGCCCCAGGTTGAGCCCTCGGCACCGACGCACGTCATCGGCCGCAACACGCGTGAGGCCATGCGCTCGGGCGTGGTCTTGGGCGAGGTGGCGCGCATCGACGGCATGCTCGACATGGTGCTTGCCGAGATGCGCGCGACTAAGGCAGCGGGGGAGGGCGATGTGCCCATCGTCATTACCGGCGACGATGCCGAGGCGCTCGCGGCACTGGTCGGCCACAGCCTGACGGTCGACGACGCGCTCACGTTGCGAGGTCTGGCCGAGCTCTATCACATCAACCAAAAGCCCCGCCGCGCGTAGGGCGAGGGGCTGGTGGGATAAACGCCCCCACCTTTCACCTGCTACAATGGGTCAAAATGTTGCGATTACGGAGGTGTCTGCCATGTCGGACGATCTTCATCAAACTGCGTCGGGCAAGCGCCGCGACGTCATTAGCTGGGACGAGTTCTTTATGAGCGTGGCCATTGCCGCGCAGCGCCGCAGCAAGGACCCCAACACTCAGGTGGGCGCGTGCATCGCCAGCACCAACCACCGCATCCTTTCGGTGGGCTACAACGGTACGCCCTCGGCGCTCAACGACGACTTTTTCCCGTGGGGCACGAGCGACGACCCGTTGCAGGACAAGCACAACTACGTGGTCCATGCCGAGGCAAACGCCGTGCTCAACTACCGCGGTTCGCTCAAGGATCTGGAGGGTTCAACGGTCTACGTCACGCTGTTCCCGTGTCATGACTGTGCCAAGATCCTGGCGCAGGTTGGCGTAGGCGAGGTCGTCTACCTGGACAATAAGTACGCCGATACCGACGACGGCCGCATCAGCCGCCGCATCCTCGACTCCTGCGGCATCAGCTACCGTCAGGTTATCGTCGATGTTCATATTGGTACCGGGGAGCAGACTCAACAGTAGTGCATGCCAACGCCAGCTGGCGGCAAAACAGCTAAAAGAGCCCGTTCCAAATTGACTGCTCGTGAAAGTCGTGTCCGCGCGCATGGCTGGCGCCTAAGCGGGTACATGGCTGTAGTAACATAGCCCCTGTCCGCGGGCGTGCCCGCGTTATTGTGAGAAAGGAGCCCCTGTGGCTGTTAACGAAGAGCTGCTTAAGAAGGTCCTTGAGGAGATCCGTCCCAACCTGCAGGCCGATGGCGGCGATATGGAGTATGTGGGCGTCGACGACGAGGGCGTCGTCAAGCTGGAGCTGCAGGGCGCCTGCGCCGGCTGTCCCATGAGCTCGCTGACCCTGTCCATGGGTATCGAGCGCATCCTGAAGGAGCATGTGCCCGGTGTTACCCGCGTTGAGCAGGTCAATGTCTCCGGCGAGGCCGAGGACCTGTACGACGAGTATGCGCCGTTCTAAGATGCGAAAGTTGCGGACGGCGCGCTTCGCATAGACGTTACGCCCAAATATGCGGCTGCGAGCGTAAGGCCCGCGGCCGCATTTGTATGTAGGGAGCAGGGGATCGACATGCTCAACGACCTCTACCATATGCTTGATCCCGTCGCGATTTCGGCGGGCCCCATCACCATCTACTGGTACGGTCTGGCCTATGTGGTCGGCGCTCTGCTCACGGCGGTCGTTATGTACCGCACGCAGCGCCGTTGGGGCTTTAACATCACGATTGATGACCTGACGAGTGTCGTGGTCGGCGTGGTCTTTGGCCTCATTATCGGTGCACGTCTGTTCTACGTCGTCTTTTACGGCGACGGCTACTACTGGGCCCATCCGCTCGAGATCTTTGCCACCAACGAGGGCGGTATGAGTTTCCACGGTGGTCTGGTGGGTGGCATTATCGGCGGCATCATCGTGTGCCGCATGTACAAGCTCGATGCATGGACCTTGGCCGACCTTGCCGTGATCGGTGCTCCGCTGGCGCTGTGCCTAGGCCGCTGCGCCAACTTTGTCAATGGTGAGCTGTGGGGCAAGCCGACCGACCTACCCTGGGGCGTGGTCTTTGGCGGCACCGCGGGCGACATGCCGCGCCATCCCTCCCAGCTCTACGAGGCATTTCTCGAGGGTATCGTGCTCTTTTGCATCCTGCAGGTACTCAGCCGCAAAAAACCGCTGCTGCCCCAGGGCACGTTTATGGGCGTGTTTGTGATGGGGTACGGCATCGTTCGCTTCCTCGTCGAGTTCGTGCGCGTGCCCGATGCCCAGCTGGGCTATCTGCTGGGCGGCGTCATCACCATGGGTCAGCTGTTGAGCCTGCCGCTCGTCATCGCCGGCCTGGCGCTCATGATCTTCGCCCGGCACCGCAACCGCCCCCAGCGCATCTACCTCGACGCCTAACCACCACAAAGGGGACAGGCACCTTTGTGGTGGTTTTGCTGGTAACGATGACAGAACCGTAACGTTTCCCCAGATAAAACCTGCCAAAATAAACCTGTCCCTTTTTGGCAGGTTTCTAGAAAGGCTTTTCGGACTGTGAAGGATTCCGACCTCTCCACAACGGCCGCGCGCGACGCTGCCCGCATCGTCTGGTTTAAGCGCTACCCCGCCAAGCAGACGCTCATCGCATTTTTGCTCGCGCTGTTGGCGACCACGGCGTTTTCCATCGATCCCGCCCCGGTGTCGAGCAACGCAGTCTTGGCGATTGACCCCAAAGCCTCGGGCATGTTGTACGTGTGCTACGAGGTGCTCCTCTCGTTTGCCGGCCATACCGACGCGGTCATGTTACTCGCGCTTGCCTGCCTGCTCACGCTGCCGTTTCGCTACGTGTTCTTTGGCCGTGGTGACGCTTGGCGTCCCTCGGTGATCCTTCCGTCGCTGTTTTTTGCCGTCTGCATGGTGTTCGGCCGCAGCTACGATCTCACCGATTCGGCCGAGATTGTGCTCGGCGACAAGGCCCGCATCATCTGTGCCTGGATAGGCGGTGCGGGCTGGATGCTCTTGGCGGTCGTGGCCTTCTACCTGGCTTTTGAGTGTCTAGATTGGCTGAGCTCTCGGCGTATTCCGTTTTCCGAAGCGCACTTTGGCCGCGTATGGCGTATGGCTCACGCCGTGCTCTCGGTCCATCCCTTTGCCGGGCCCTTCCTGGTGCTTATGGTCGCCTGGGCGCCCACGCTCATCGCTTCGATGCCCGGCCTTTTTATGGGAGATACGGGTGCGCAGATTCGCCAGTGGTTCAACTACCCCAACGGTACGAGTGACTACCTGCGCCTGCTCAATCCCAACGTGTTGCTCAACGGGCATCACCCCGTGGTACACACGGCTATCATCGGCTCGTGCGTCCAACTGGGGCTTTCACTGTTCAACAGCGCCAACGCAGGTCTTGTCATCTACACCTGCGCTCAGTTCGTCATTACGGCCGCCTGCATGGCCTATTCCATCTCGTCGTTGCGCAAGCTGGGCGTGAGCCTGCCGGTCCGCGGCGTGATCTTGCTGTTCTTTGTGTTTATGCCCATGTTCTCCAATTACGCGGCCCTGCTTACCAAAGATGTGCTGTTTGCCGACGCGTTTTTGGTGCTGTTGGCGCAGACCGTGAAGCTCGTGGCCTGCGGCCTGCCCCGTCGCGATGCCAATGCCGAGCGTGCGGGCGAACAGAGGCCCGTGCTCTTTGCGCGCCATGACTGGCTGCTGCTTGCTCTAGGCGCCATGGGTTCCACGTTTCTGCGCAACGGCGGCCTGGTGTTTCCCCTGGCGGCATGCGTAATCGCGACGGCGTTTTGCGCATGGGACGCACATGTGGCTCGCCGCGCGGCCAAGCAGGCTAGTGCTGCACCTTCGGGCGCCATCCCGCGTTTCCGCTGGGTGGGAGTTCTTGCGGTGCTTGCACTCTGCCTTGCCTCTAATATGTACTTCACCAAGGTCTTTATGCCGGCGCACGACATCACGCCTGGTTCCAAGCGCGAAATCCTCTCGATTCCGTTCCAGCAGACGGCTCGTTTCGTCCAAAAACACGACGGCCTCAACTCGGGCGTCAACCCCACGGTTAAGGAGGACGGCACTATCGTGGAGGCTCCTTGCGACGGTCTGGTGACCGACGAAGCGCGTGCCGTGATCGACCGTGTGCTCAAGTACGAGAATCTGGGCCGCCGTTACAACCCGGATAAGTCGGACGCCGTCAAAAATTGCTTTAACGAGTACGCCTCGCAGGAGGACATCAAGGCCTATTTTGAGGTGTGGGCCCAGATGTTCAAAAAGGATCCCGAGTGCTATATCTCGGCGCTCATCAATAACTACTACGGCTACTTTTATCCGAGTGCCCGCGATGTGTGGGTCTACAGCACGGCGCGCAGTGCCGAGATCATGGCGAAGCCCGATAACCTCAAGTACTTTGACTTCCATCCGGTCGATAGCAAGGTCGTGCGCTGGTGCGACCACCTGATCAACCTGTATCGCGTGGCAGTACAACGCATCCCGTTTATCTCGCTCGCCATGAGCTCGGCCACCTATGTGTGGATTATGATCGCCGTGGTGGTCTATCTGTTGCGTCGTCATTCGTGGAGGGCGCTTGCCATTTGGGTGCCGCTTTTGGGCGTGCTCGCCGTGTGCCTGATCGGTCCTTGCAACGGCTCCACCTACATGCGCTACCTGTACCCGGTCATCGCCTGCATGCCCTTTGCCATCGGCGCCACCATAGCCCGCAGCGACCTTCTCTGGAACTAGCAAAGCTGGTGCCGCGGGGACAGGTTACTTTGCGTAGAAGGGCTGCGTTATCACGACGCCTCCATTTTGGGGTTTATCTCGCAGGCCAGTAGGTATATCATAACGACGTTTGTTTATATTGCCCGAGCATCTGCGCTGGGCTTTAGGTCGAAACCGATAGGAGACACGTATGTCCGGACACTCTAAGTGGGCCACAACCAAGCATCGTAAGGGCGCGCAGGACGCCAAGCGTTCCGCCCTCTTCTCCAAGCTCAGCCGCAACATCACCGTTGCCGCCCGTCTCGGCGGCGACCCGCTGCCCGAGAACAACGCCAGCCTCGCCGCTGCCGTTGCCAAGGCCAAGGCTCAGTCCATGCCTAAGGACAAGATCAAGTCCGCTATCGACAAGGCCTTTGGTTCGGGCGCCGATGCCGCTGTCTATGAGAACATCGTGTACGAGGGCTACGGTCCCGCCGGTGTCGCCGTCTACGTCGATTGCCTGACCGACAACCGTAACCGTACCGCTGCCGACGTCCGCTCCGCTTTCTCCCACGCTGGTGGCAACCTGGGCACCTCCGGCTCCGTCGCCTTCCAGTTTGAGCGCAAGGGCCAGATCGTCGTCGCCAAGGAGATCCTGGACGAGAACGCCAAGAAGGAGACCATGATCGCCAACGGTGCCGCTGGTGATGAGGATGAGTTTATGATGGCTATCGCCGATGCCGGTGGCGAGGACTATGAGGACGCCGGCGAGGAGTGGATTGTCTGGACCGCCGCCAACGATGTCATGGCTGTCTCCAAGGCTCTCGAGGAGCAGGGCATTCAGGTCAAGGGCTCCGAGACCACCATGGTCCCGACCACCCCGACCGAGGTTTCCGGCGCCGATGCCAAGAAGGTCCAGCGCCTCATCGACCGTCTTGAGGAGCTCGACGACGTCCAGGATGTCTATAGCACCATGGACATGACCGACGAGGTCATCGCTGCCCTCGAGGAGGAGTAGCGCCCGCACGGGTTAAGCCGTGCATATCTGGGCATAATGAAGCGAGCATGCAAGCCTCGTGGAATAGATGAGCCGGATCCGCGTGCGTATGGCACCGGACCCGGCTCTTTTATAATGATGCGAACCGTTTTGCATTCTGTGGACCGAAATCTGAAGGGAGCGCGCGTGCGCGTACTCAAACGAGCCCTAGCGATCGTGTATCTTGCCGCCGCCATCGTGGCGCTGGGTACGCTTGTCTGCCAGTTTTGGGGGCCGTATACGTATCGCTTTATGCTGCTGCTGCGCGATCCCATGCCGCGCATCGTCGTTACGGTGTGCGCCACCATCGTGGCACTTGGCGTGCTGGTGAGCTTTTTCCGCCTGATGTTTGCCCGTCGCGAGCCGTCCTGCGTGCATCCGGCGGGGGAGCGCAATATCGAGGTCACGCTCACAGCGCTTTCCTCGTGCGCCCGTGCCGCGGCGGAGTGCGATGATCGCGTGATGGTCGAGCGTATCGAAGCACGCGTCCAGGGTTCCGACGAGTCGCGCGTCCGTTTTAAGGTCGAGGCCATTGCGCTCGATGATAAGGATGTGACCGCTCTTGCCACCTCGATGCAGCAGCGTATCGAGAAGGCATGCGATACCATGCTCGGCACGCCGGGCACGACCGCGCGCGTCCGTTTTTTGCCGTCCAAGACTACCGTCCAGACCGTGGAGGTTTCCGGTGAGTGATACCAATCAAGATAAGACCGCCCGCGCGCCGCGCCTGACGATCGACCAGAGCGCTGCGTCGGCAGGCGAGCCCGCCGACACCAAGCCCGAGGCCAGCGAGCAGCATGATGTCGTTGCCAACGACTTTGACGAGGCCATGGGTCTCATCAAAGGTACGGGCGCTGCCATCTGGAGCTATGCCGTGCGCCATCCCAACACTACGCTTGGCGCCGTCGCCGGCTTTATCCTCGCCGTGCTGGTACTTACGTTGGGCCTGTGGGACACACTCGTCATCGCATTCTTTGTGCTGATCGGCGCCGTGATCGGCCAGATTCGCGACGGAGAGAACGGTATCGTCAACTTCTTCGGCCGTCTGTTTAGCGGCCGCTAATACGTATTCGACTGTCGCATCCGCGGCAGGCATAAGGAGGAACCATGGCTTTTAATACGAAGGTCGATGTGGCCGATACCGAGCTCGAGGCGAACGAGGCCGTCGTCGAGGCCGAGGACGCGACGCTCGAGGACGAGGTGCTCGTCGAGGTTGAGCCTGAAGACGAGACGGACGAGGACGATGAGGAGGCGGACGAGTCCGAGGACTCGCTGACCTATTCCAACGGCGTGATTGAGAAGATCGTCGCCATGGCAACCCGCGAGGTGCCGCACGTGTTGGGCATGAAGGGCAACCTCATGCACTTTGTGCAGGAGCAGTTTGGTGCCGAGAACCTGACCAAGGGCGTGACGGTCGAAGTCACCGATGACAACCGCGTGGTCGTCAACATCTCGGTCATCATCGAGTACGGCGCCTATGCGCCTGCGATCTTTGACGACGTTAAGGCGCGCGTCACCGAGCGCCTGGCTGCGATGACCGGCCTTGAGGTGGCAGGCGTCAACCTGCGTATCGAGGACGTCATCACCCCCGAGGAGTACGAACACCGCACCAGCCAGCACGAGTAACCTACCAAAAAGGGATAGGTTTGTTTTGGCAGGTTTTATCTGCGAAAACGTCAAACGGCCGGCCGCGCAAGCAAAAGCGCGGTCGGTCGTTTTCTATATGCCCTCGATGCAGCCATGCCGCTCGTCTAACTAAGGGTTGCAATCTTCGCGTTCCGCGTTACTCTAATGTGCGCATTGTTTCCAAATTGTTAACGAGGGGTTGCCGTAATGGCCGACGAACACGAGACCGAAAGCAAGGCATGGGCGATTGAGGCCGCTGCGGCAGAGGCGGCATCGCGTGCCGCCGAGGAGGTGCATCGTCCTCCGGTGGTGCCGATGGAGCGCGTTGTCGGTCGCGAGGATATCGAACGTGGCGAGCGCGCCGGCCGCAAGCGCAGCCAGGAGCCAGGCTTTCCGCGCTTTTTTGCCGAGCTCAACCTGGGCCTGATTCTCACGGCGTTTGCCATCGTGGCCTTTAAAACCCCTAATCACTTTGCCTTCGGCGGCACCTCAGGCGTATCGGTCATCCTATCCACGCTGTTCCCGACTCTGCCCGTCGGCGTCTTTATGTGGATCATCAACGCGGTTCTGGTCATCCTGGGCTTTATCTTTTTGGAGCGCAAGGCAATCCTCTGGAGCGTCTTTGCCTCATTTGCGCTTTCGGCCTACGTTTCGCTGTTTGAGCTCTTCATTCCGACCGATGTTTCGCTGACGGGCGACATGTGGCTCGACCTGTGCTTTGCCGTCATCTTACCGGCGCTGGGCAGTGCCATTGTCTTTGACATTGGCGCCTCCACGGGCGGCACCGACATCCTTGCCATGATCCTCAAGCGCCGCACCACGCTCGAGATTGGCCGCGCCCTGCTGCTGGTCGATATCGGCATCGTGACCATCGCCGCTTTTCTGTATGGCCCGCGCGTCGGCCTGTACTGCGTGCTTGGCCTGTTTGCCAAGACGCTCGTTGTCGATAAGGCCATCGAGAGCATCCACCTGCGCAAGGTCTGTACGATTATTTGCGCCGAACCGCGCAAAGTCGAGGAGTTCATCGTCAAACATCTCAACCGCACGGCAACGATCAGTCGTGGCTACGGTGCCTTCTCGGGCAAGTGCGTCACGGTGATTATGAGTGTGCTGAGCCGTCGCGAGGCCGTGCAACTGCGCCGCTATACCCGCGAGATTGACCCTGACGCCTTTATTACCATCGTCGATAGCTCCGAAATCGTCGGCAAGGGCTTCCGCGGCACGAACTAGCCCGGGCGTATCCTTCGAATCATTGAATAAAGCCGCCTACGTTGCAAATCGGTCATCTTGGGGTATTTGTCCCCACATTGGGCGATAATGATGCCAAAGACATCGTTTGCGATCCAGGTGATTCGCTCTAGATACGAAGGGATGATTTCGATGTTCTGTTCGCAGTGTGGCGCCCCCATGGGCGATAACGACAAATTCTGCGGCGTTTGCGGTGCCCCTAATACCGAGGCCCCCCATGCCTCTGCCGGTTCTGTCCCGCAGGGCCAGCCCCAGCCGCAACCCCAACCGCAGCCGTTCGTTGCGCCCCAGCCGGCTATGAACGTGCCCAAGGGCTGCATGGCGCAGGCCTTCAATGACATGATTAAGGTTCCTGGCGCCCTGGTTCGCGTATGTCAGATTGCCTTTTTGCCGGCGCTGATCTGCGTCGTGTCGGTGCTGGTGCTGTTTATCCCCGTTATCGGTGGCATCGCGGCGGCCATTGGCTTTTTGCTCGCTTACGTGGCAAGCGTGTGCGGCGCTGGCTTTGCTATCGAGTGGGGTCGCGACCTGTCGCTCAAGGACGATAACGGCATGGAACGTCCGCTGCTGCGCTCGACCTCCTTTGGACTGGGCATCTTCTCGTCTGTCATTACGAACGTGCTCGGGTTCGTGGCCATTATTCCAGTGATTGGCGTGGTGTTCTCGGTGCTTGAGAGCGCTGTGATCGGTGCCGTTGGTTCGTACTATTACTTCGATTCGAGCGGCCTCGAGGGCGCACTCATCGGGTCGATGGGTCTGCTTGTCTTTGCCATGATCGTATCGGCGGTGTTGGGCATTTTCTTTAAGATGTTTGGTGATGCCGCCGTGATGCACTTTGCCGTCGTGGGGCGCGTGGAAAGCGCGTTTTCGCTCGAGAAGGTCTGGAAGTCCTATAAGGCCAACCTGGGCAAGCTGTTCTGTGCCTCGATTCTTCCCGAGTTCTTGACGGGCATTGTTTCCAATATCATCACCTGGATTTTCACCGCCATCTTTGGTTTTGTTGCCGCGCTGGGCATTAGCAGCTATGGCTACTACGGCTACTATTCTCGTCCTTCGGGTCTTGAGGCAATCATCGAGGGTGGCGGCATTACGCTCATCCTGTTCCTGATGATCATCGCCTTTGTCACCGTGTTCCTGAATGTGTTTGGCACGATGCTCAAATATCGTGCCGTTGGCTACTGGGCCGCGCGCCATGCCAGCGAGTGGGCCGATGAGGATACTGACGATGTCCTGACGTTTGTGCTCCCGGGTGAGAAGAAGCCTACTCCTGCGGGGTTCAATCCCACGGCCGCCACTGGGGCTGCGCCTGCCCCGGCACCCGCGCCTACCCCTGCTCCTGCACCTGCTCCGGCACCTGCCCCTGCACCCGCACCTGCCCCTGCTCCGGCACCTGCCCCTGAACCCGCACCGGAGCCCGAGGCGACGCCTGCGGAACCCGATTGGAATGCCGTTGCCACGCCGGCGGATGAGCCGGGCGATAATCCTGCTGCCGAAAACAATCAAACCGAATAGTCGGTCGAGGCGCCCTGGGCAACTGAGCCCGGGGTGCCTTTTTCTACTGCGAAAGCAAGAAAATGCCCGGGAAAACGGTTGCAGCAAAATTTCTCGGAAATTGGTCAATGTTGCGCAACAACGTCGCGGCTATTGTTGAGAACATAGTCATGTAAGGTTTGAAGGCGTGCAACGCCTTAGGAAAAGGAGAAGCTTATGTTCTGTCCCACTTGTGGTTCTCCCATTTCGGATGATGCCAAATTCTGCCCCGTCTGCGGTTCTGCCGTCGGTGCGGCTTCCGCTGCTCCTGCTCCGCAGCCCGCGCCGCAGCCTGTACCTCAGCCCCAGCCTGCTCCGCAGCCCACGCAGATTCAGCCCACTCCGGTTCAGGCAGTTCAGCCTCAGCAGCAGTACGCCGGCCAGCAGCAGTATGCTCAGCAGCCTGCACCTGCCCCGATGGGCTATGCTCCGATTAAGACCGACCGTGGCGTGATCGGCTGGCTCCTGCTTTCCATCGTGACCTGCGGCATCTATTCGTATTACTTCCTCTATTGCCTCGCCCGCGACATCAATGTCATGTGCCAGGACGACGGCGATTCCACGCCGGGTCTGGCGGCATTCATCCTGCTGTCGTTTGTGACCTGCGGCTTCTACGGACTCTACTGGTACTACAAGATCGGTAACCGCCTGCAGGCTAATGCTCCTCGCTATGGCCTGATGTTCCAGGAGAACGGTACCACCGTTCTTATGTGGCAGATTGTCGGCGCGCTGCTGTGCGGTCTTGGCCCCATCTTTGCCATGAACATTATCATCAAGAACACCAATGCCATGGCAACGGCTTACAACACCCGTCTTGGCGCTCGTGCCTAACGATAAGAGCGGCGTGAACAGCTCCCAGGGACATAAGGGCGCGGCGGAACTCATTCGCCGTGCCCTTTCTTGCATCGGCGCGCTCTTTGTCGCCTGGCTCGCACTCTACCTACTCGATATCGGCTGCGTGTTTCGCCTGATGACGGGCATTCCCTGTCCGGGATGTGGCATGACGAGGGCCTGGCTGGCAGCACTGCGCCTCGATTTTGCGGCTGCCTTCGCCTATCATCCGCTGTTTTGGGTGGTGCCGATTGCGTTTGTGCTCGCGTTCGTGCGCGAGGAGGTGACATCGAGCAAGCTAAAGCGTGGCATCGACATTGCGGTTATTGTTCTGTGCGTACTGGTCGTTGCCGTATGGATCGTGCGCCTTATCAACCCGGCAGACGCGGGCCTGCTCTTTGGTGGTCACGCTCCCGCCGGTGTTCCCACCGATATCATCCACCTCGAAACCCCACGCTGGCTCACCATCCTCCGCTCTTACCTGTCGTGACGGAGGACGCGCTAGAAAAGCGGTCGACACATAAGCGGGGGCGAACGTTGAGATAACGTTCGCCCCCGCTTTGCTCTAGCCAGGTTGTTACGGGTGGGTGTGACGGCTACTCGCCATGCTTCTCCTCGTGGCGAGCAGCGGCACGGGCATCGTGAATGCCCTTGATGGCGGCATGACGGGCCGTGCGGGCATCGTGTACGGCGTCGCGGGCCTCGGCAGCCGTTGCCTTGGCAGAGCGCAGCTTGGCTGCCAGGTCGGGATTGGTCTCGGCAACCGCGGCGATCGTGGGGCCGTCGAGCTCTTCTTGCGTGGGCTCGGCCAAAAAGTCGATGGCATACTGGGCGGCAACCATGGAGCCCTTGGCAAGCACGGTCTCGTCGATCTTGTAGAAGCAGGAGTGCTGGGCGTACGTAGCGCCGATCTGGGGATTGCGCGCGCCTACAAAGGCAAGCACGCCTGGCACGCGACGCAGATACTCCGAGAAGTCCTCGCCCGAAAGTGTGCCACGGTAATGGCCCTCGCCTGCGGGGCCCAGGCACTTGAGCACAGCTTGGCGGCAGCGCTCGCTCGAGGCGGCATCGTTTTCGACCTTGTAGTTGGCGATGGTGTAGTCGGTGAGTTCGGCCTCGGCGCCTAGTGCCGCTGCGGTGTGCTCCACGATGCGGCGCATAAGCTCGGGCATCTCCTCATGCGTCTTGTCGCCATAGGTGCGCACCGTGCCGGCGAGGTACGCCGTGCCGGCGATAACGTTGCGCGCGGTACCGCCGTGCAGCTCGCCGACGGTGATGACGGCGGGTTCGTAGGGGCTAATCTCGCGCGAGACGATGGTCTGCAGTGCGTTGACGATTTCGGCGGCAACCATAACGGCGTCGTGGCCGCGCTGGGGCATGGCGCCATGGCACGAGGTGCCGCGGACGTCGATGCGGAACCAGTCGGTGTTTGCCATGCGCGGACCGGGCTCGCAGCTCACGGTGCCGGCATCGACCTCGCTCCAGATGTGCGCGGCATAGGCGCCGTCGACGCCATCGAGCACACCCGTGCCGATCATGAGCTTGGCGCCCTGGCCGTTTTCCTCGCTGGGCTGGAATACGATGCGAATCTCGCCGTGGATGTCATCGGTCATGTGGCGCAGAATCTGCAGCGTGCCGAGCATCATGGCGATATGGCAGTCGTGACCGCAGGCGTGCATGCAGCCCTCGTTGACGCTGGCGAACTCCTCGCCGGTCTGCT
>ERZ1031347.202-NODE-202-length-28996-cov-9.221416_pt1 | contig 28996 bp, 23 predicted proteins | sample MGYA00517106_ERZ1031347 | MGnify/ENA primary metagenome ERZ1031347 (study PRJEB33719, sample SAMN04261392) | wastewater metagenome | biome: periurban shantytown; feature: human; material: feces | host: Homo sapiens | place: Peru: Lima | collected 2012-07-19 ...
CTTTCTGTGAATGTCCATCCGGGCACGGCTTAGTCCATTACCCAAATAGCTTTATAATTATATCAGCATGAAACCCTGTGCGCAAGGGATTTTTGCTTTATTTTTCGGGTTTTTTGCCCTTTTCTTTCGATTTTTCGTGAAGGAAGCGCTTTCACCCCGTCAATTTGTCCATTCCCTATCAATCATTGCACCCCGCTCCCCCGATGGTTATAATATATTTGTAAAAAAAGGTTTATTTTTCAACATGTTCCGGCAGTTCGGGATGCATCCCTCTGCCGAATCGATTACTGAAAGGAAATTCGCTATGCTACAGGGAAAAACCGTGCTGCTGGGCATTACCGGCGGCATCGCAGCATATAAGAGTGCCATGCTGGCCAGCGCTTTGAAGAAACAGCACGCCGATGTGCACGTCATCATGACCGAGAACGCCACTCGGTTCATCACACCCCTCACCTTTGAGACCCTGACCAACAACCGGGTTTCGGTGGACACCTTTGACCGGAATTTCAAATACGATGTGGAACACATCTCTTTGGCGAAAGCCGCAGATTTGATCTGCGTGGCGCCGGCCACCGCCAACTTCATGGCAAAGGCGGCCCACGGTCTGGCCGACGATATGCTCACCACCGTTCTTCTGGCGGCGAAGTGTCCGAAGCTGGTGGCGCCGGCCATGAACACTGCCATGTATGAAAATCCGATTACTCAAGATAATATGGCGATTCTCCGGAAATATGGATTCCACATTATGGATCCGGCCAACGGCCACCTGGCCTGCGGCGATTCCGGTCCGGGAAAAATGCCGGAACCGGAGGTGCTGCTGGAAGAAATTCTGTACCTCCTGGCCTGCCACAAGGATTTTGCCGGGAAACGGGTTCTGGTTACCGCCGGTCCAACGCAGGAATCCATCGACCCGGTGCGGTACATCACCAACCACTCCACCGGAAAGATGGGATACGCGCTGGCACGGGCCGCTTCGTTCCGCGGCGCGGAAGTCACCTTGATTTCCGGTCCTACTGCCCTTCAGCCGCCGGCACACGCAGAATTCATTCCGGTTACCGACGCCGAGGAGATGCATGACGCGGTTCTGGAACAGGTGCCGAAAGCCGACTTCGTCTTTAAAGCTGCCGCCGTTGCGGATTACACTCCGGCGGTGACATACGATCAGAAGGTCAAGAAGAAGGACGAGGACATGTCCATTCCCCTTACCCGAACCAAGGATATTCTGAAGGACGTTGCCGGAATTCGCCGGGCAGACCAAATCCTCTGCGGGTTCTCCATGGAAACGGAGAACCTCATCGAAAATTCCCGGGGAAAATTAGAACGAAAAGGACTGGATATGATTGCCGCCAACAGCCTGCGGACGGAGGGGGCCGGATTCGGCACCGACACCAACGTGATTACGGTAATCACCAAGGATCTGGTACGGGAACTTCCGATTCAATCCAAATTCGATGCGGCGGGTGAACTGCTCACCATGGCGTTGGCCATGGCGAATCGGAAATAATTTTACTTACTTATATGATTATTTAGAAAAACGCGCCTTCTCCGCGGGGAAGGGAGGAGGCCGCACCGCTCGATGATATCGAGCAGAGAGAGGGCTTTTATGTTATTTAGTGAAAACAATGCAGATATTCTGTACAACGAGATTACCGGTGCTTATCTGGATCGAGGGTACATGCATGGCGAGGGTCTGACCAAGGATCAGGTAAACCGCTCCCGAGACCTGTTCAAAGCCATGGCCTACGACCTGATTGACCGGGGCGATGAAACCGGACGAATTCACACACCGGAAATTCTGGCCGTGTGGAAGAACCACCTTCATCCTGACGGTCCGGAACCGGAGGACGGCTGGCTGCAGCATTGCTACATGTTCCTTCGGAATCAGCTGTTCCCCCATCTTCCGGGACCGGCGGATGCCGACGCCTTCCGCCAGCAGCGGAACAACCTGCTCCAGCTGATGCGCGGCGTATTCATATACGAGCAGAAAACCCTTCCTTTCGATCCCACAAAGGATCTTCGCCTGCTCAGCGATGTTCAGATTGCAGCGGGCCACTTCAATCCGGAATACACCAAGATGCACAAGTTGATTCGGAACAAGTACATCTACGAATTCATGCGCATCGGTATCGATATTACACCGTACAACACCCTGGGGCACATCAGCGGTGTTCATTATGTTGCCATGTATATGGCTTATCAGCTGCATCAGGTAGGAATGCCGGTGGATCTGGGCATCATCTCCGGTGCCGCTGCCATGCATGACATCGGAAAATACGGCTGCCGCCCATTCGAAGAACAGCGGGTACCGTATCTTCATTATTATTACACCAACTACTGCCTCAGCCGGAATGCCCTTCCCACCATTGCGCACATCGCCGCCAATCACTCCACCTGGGACCTGGAACTGGAGAACCTTTCCGTGGAATCCCTGCTGCTCATCTATGCGGATTTCCGCGTAAAGAGCACCCGAGTGAAGGACCGGGAAGTCATTCACTTCTATTCCCTCAAGGAAGCGTTCGATGTCATCCTGAACAAGCTGGACAACGTGGATGCCGCCAAGCGCCATCGCTACGTAAAAGTCTACGCCAAACTAAAGGATTTCGAAGATCTGATGATTGAAAACGGAGTTTCCGTGGATATTCCGAAAGATGCCACCGCACATTTCGATGAGCAGTGCATTCAGAAGCCGATTCCACTGCGCCTCCGCCCGGCCCTGCTCCGGAACGACGAGGTGGTACAGGAGCTGAAATTCCGGGCTATCGGCCACAACATCCGAGTGATGAGCCGCTTTAGCAACCCGGAACAGTTTGCCAGCCTGATTGAATCCGCCCGCAGCTGCCAGCGCTGGAAGGATACCCGTACTTACATCACTCTTCTGGGAGAGTACTCCACCTACATGTCCGAGGATCAGAAAAACCTGACCCTGAATTTCCTGTACGAAATGCTGGCCCATCAGGCCAGCGACATTCGGGAACAGGCGGCGGCGCTCATGGGCCGCATCGTGGCGAATTACCGGGAGGAATACAAAAAGGAGCTGCCGAAGGACGTCCCTTCGCCCAACATCACCTCCACCAACATCTATCAGTTTGAAACATTCCTGGTAAAAATACTGAACCCGGACTACAAGGTGACCGACCACCATCGGAAATGGATTACTTCCTGTGCGGACTTCTACGTAGAAGCGGCTCTGAACAACTGCAATCCGGCACGCCGGCACTTCTATTTCGATGTGCTGGAGAAATATTACGATTCGGACGATGTATCGGAAGCGCGAATTGTGGTTTTGATGATTACCGCCCTTCGGATTAATCCGGCCTGGTGCCCGGACTCCTTTATTCAGACCATCCGCTTCTTTTCCAAGAATATGCTGGGTTCCTTCTCTCAGGATGTGGACCTGATCACCTTGGACGTGATGGATCACTATTTCGGCGACACCATGGACAACTTCACGGATATCCGCCGAAGGAATATCCTGGGGCTGTCGGGAGAAACCCTTACCGACAAAGAGCTGTCCACCATGTTCCTGGACAATCTGAAAACCCGCACTTCCTGGAACCGAAAGATGGCCAACGTCCGGTATATGCTGGAATCGGTGCATACCGAGGTGGGACAGGCCCGCATTCTTCAGATTGCGATTCACCTGGCCAACCTGATTAAGAACAGTGAAACCGTCACGGTTCGTAGGTATGCGGCTCAGGTTCTGTTCCAAATCCTGCCGGATCTCACATCGGATCAGGCCAACGAGCTGATGATTGAAGTTTTCAACGGATTGGAAATTGAGGATTACCAGTTCAGCCGGTCCCTGCCGAAGGTGCTGGGCGTCATCACCCTGTACCTTCCGCCGAAGGAGCTGGATGAGGTGATTGACGAACTGGAGAAGATGCTGAACAACGGCGTGGAGCGTTCCGCCTGTGCGGCCCTTCAGACCATTGCCGTCATTCTGGAAGAATGCAGTATCTACAAATTCAAAGAAAAGGACGGCGTCATGGAAGCCCGGACCTCCCGACTGCTGGGGCTCCTTATGAAGGGTTTTGCCTATTACCGTGCACCGATCTCTCAGGAAGCCTTCCGAATGATCGGCGAAAGAATCTTCCATAGCAAAAAGCTCACCCCAGAACAGAAGCACGACCTCGCGGCCCGCTGCTTCAAGCGGCTGGTAACCATTATCCCGTTTTCCGCCAAGGAACGGGAGGATTTGCAGTTCTACAATAACTCTGCCGGACTGCTGAACATCTATCGCTTCATATCGGAATACCAGACGGAGGTGGGCGACTTCCATTTCCCGGAAACGAAGAAGATTGCGTTCTTCCCGGGAACCTTCGACCCGTTCAGTCTGGGGCACAAGGCCATTGCCACCACCATCCGAAACATGGGGTATCAGGTATATCTGGCCATCGACGAATTCTCCTGGTCCAAGAAGACCCTGCCCCACATGCTGCGAGAAGAAATTCTCACCATGTCCATCGCCGATGAAGAGAACCTCTATGTTTTCCCGGATGACATTTCCGTCAACATTGCCAATCCGAAGGATTTGGCCGAACTGCGCAGCCTGTTTCCGAATCAGGAGGTCTACATTGCAATGGGCTCCGATGTGGTGAAGAACGCTTCTTGCTACCGGATGGAGCCTTGCGAAAACTCCATCCATTCTTTTAACCACATCGTCTTCGCACGAGATGCCAAGAATATGGAGGCTGAAACCGGGGAAGCCTATCCGATTACGGGAGAGGTTATCCACCTGAAGCTGAAAAAATACTACGAAGATATCAGTTCCACCAAGATTCGGGACAACATCGATATGGGGCGGGATATTTCCAACCTGCTGGACCCGATTGTGCAGAACTACATCTACGACCACAATCTCTACGCCAGAGAGCCGGCGTATAAACACGTACTGCAGGCGCAGGATTTGAAGATCAGCGATTACAAGCACGACAACTACGCGGCCATCGCCAATATGCGGGAGGAACTGAGCGGTCGGGGCTACGCTTTCGATGCCCTGTGGAACTACCTCTCCCACGAAGACACCCAGACCCTCTACGTGGAGAGCGGACATAAGAACCGAAAAGTTTCTGCTTTTGCGGCGGCACGAAGATTTGAGACCCACGATTTGCTGACGGAATTTCAGGATCCGAAGATTACCGCCACCATTCGAAATCAGGCACACGGGGGCATTGCGGTTATCGGTGCATTCTACGCGAACGCCAACCGCTCCGTCAGCAATCTGAACCAGATTCTTCTGACGGAACTGCTCACCGGTCTGCTGGCTAAGGACTACGCCTATGCGGTCTATCATCCGATTGACCCAAGCGGTTACAGCGGTGCCACCATCGAGGCGCTGCGCCGACAGGGTTTTGTAAATATTTCGGATACCGCCGCTCACCCGGTGTATGCGGTAGACCTCACCGACCCGATTGTCATTTTCCGGGATGTGGAGACGGTCATTAAAGCGCCGCTGAACAAGATTCCAAAAGTTCAGAAGGCCATCGACGATGCCCACAACCGGCTGTTGAATACCTTTACCCAGATGTTCCCGGGAAAACTGGTGATTTCCTTTAATACCAGTGCGGTGTACAGCAAGATTGTGGATCTGGTGGCACTGGACAACGGCGTATCCACCGTTCCGGATCCGACACAGAAACGCGGACCGTATCTGGCGGTACCGTTCGGAAAAGCGCTGTCCGATGTGGCCGTTCCCAACACGGTAACGAAAGCGCTGTACACAGAGAAGTATTTCCGAAACGATCTGTCCGGCTTCACCGTGGGCGCATCGGAAAATTATCCATCTCTAAAGAATCAGGCACGGATGCTAAAATCCTTTAACCGGCCGGTAATTCTCATCGATGATTTGCTCCATAAGGGACAGCGCATGAACAACATCGACCCGATTCTTCGGGCACAGAATATCGACGTGCACAAAATCATCGTGGGACTCCTTACGGGGAACGCCCGGGACACCATGAGCGTGCGAGGCCGGGAGGTGGAATCGGCCTACTTCATTCCGACCATCTCCATGTGGCTCAACGAGCGGGACTGCTACCCGTTCATCGGCGGGGACAGCATCGAACGGCCGGACGGCTCCGCGTCACGCTCCGTTAATTTTATCCTGCCATACACCAGCTTTAACTTCGTGGGCGGAAAGAATCTGGAGCACATTTACAAATACTCCATGACCTGCCTGGAGAACGCCCGGGATATCCTTCAGGTGCTGGAGCAGGAGTATCAGGCCACCTTCGGCAAGAAACTGACCATCCGGCGGCTCGGTGCCATCATCAGCAACCCGCGGATGCCGGTGCTGGGGGCCGACCTGGAATACGACGAGCACCTTTCTCCGTCCCAGTACGTGGAAAGCGATATCCGGAAGGCACAGCGCCTGAGCCTGTACCGAGAATGCGAATTGGAGGAATAGACAATGCATATTCATAATCTGGTAAAAGAAACCCTCTCCCTGCGAAAGTGTCCGGTGACCCCGGGCACCAAAGCTCGGGTGAATATCGTGGCGTTGGGGGATGTGGGCACCACCATGCTCATCGGCCTCAAACTTCTGGGCGGCGATGTAATCGAGTCCATCGGCATCTGCGATATTCGGAAGGAAAACACCGAGCGACTGGAAATGGAAATGAATCAGATTGGGTACCCCTTCGAGGGGCCCGCGCTTCCGTCCGTGGAGGTGGTGCCGGAAGACGAACTCTTTGCCGGAGATGTGCTGATTTTCTGCGCCAGCCGGGGAATTCCGCCGGTGGAGCCCGGCTCCAATGTAGATGTGCGGATGGCGCAGCTGGAGGCCAACCGGGATATCATCCGGCATTACGCCGGACTGGCACGAGATGCCCGGTATCAGGGGCTGGTATGCGTGGTCAGCGATCCGGTGGACAACCTTTGTGCGGCGTTCCTGGATGAATCCGGGCTGGAGCCGTGGCAAATTCAGGGATACGGCCTTGGGGTCATGCACAAAAGAGCGGAATATTACGCCTCCAAAGATTCCCGTTTCGCCTCCTATCTCACGGAGGGACGGGCCTTCGGTCCTCACGGAAAAGACCTGGTGATTGCCAACAGCATTGACCGATACGACGATGCCCTTTCCCGGGAATTGACGGAACAGGCAGTTCGGGCCAACATCGCCGTCCGGGACCTGGGTTTCAAACCCTACATCGCACCGGCCCTTTCCTCTGCCGCACTGTCCATCCTCCTCACACTCCGAGGTGAATGGCATTACGGCTCCCTGTACCTGGGCACCCGGGAGCGAGGTGCATTTCTGGGAATGAAAAACCGCCTTACGAAAGGCGGCTGGGAATGGGAGGATTTGAACCTTCCGGAAGAGCTTTACGAAAGGATTCGAAACGCTTATGACAACCTCTGCGAAATCCGATAATGAGATTCATAATAACAAGCCAAAAGAACTTCTGGTGATTCGTCCCATCTGTGAGATGCTGGGACGAATCGGCCGGATGGAACAGGTGCTGGGAGACTGCCTGACCCGATTGGAAGCGGAAGGCGCCCGGGTTACCCTGGTGGAAAAAGTCTCCGAACTGGAGGATATTCCCATGCCCGGAAAAAAGGTGATTTTCGCCATCTGCCTATCGGAGTCCGGCGTCAACCTGGAATACTACCGACTGCTGGAAGCCTTCCGGCTTCATCCCCACTGCCTGGACGGTTCCGTAGGAGGAATTATCGTGGACGGCGCCAGCGACCTGTACACCAAGGCGTTGGCCCGCCGCATGGCCTTCTCCGCCAACAGTTCGGGCTGCACCTTTCCCGGAAAACCCCTGGTGGAAGCCACCGGCACCCTGGCGAACTTCCGGGTGCTGAGCCAAATCACGGGAAAGTCGGTGGAAGAAGTCTACGCCCTCCAGGTGGAAAATCTGATGCGAAAGGTCCTGGACTTCGATCTAACCGATGCCGGGTGGCGCCATCCGGATGACGCCTCGTCTGCGTCCCCGCTTCACATTGCCGCTATCCATTCCAGTTCCCGAAAAACCTCCAACACACTTCTTCTATGGGATATGATTCGGCGAAACCTGCCGGAGGGCACCACAGTGGAAGAGGTGTCCCTCCGGAACGGCTCCATTCAGGATTGTCGCGGCTGCACCTTCGAGACCTGCCGTCACTTCGGCGAGAAGGAAGATTGCTTTTACGGCGGAATCATGACGGAGAAGGTTTTTCCCGCCATCCTCCGCAGCGACGCGGTCATGCTGATTTCACCGAATTACAACGATGCCCTGAGCGCCAACCTCACCGCCATGGTCAACCGGCTCACTGCACTGTTCCGAACCCATGATTTTAGTAAAAAAAGAATCTACAGTCTGGTGGTTTCCGGCTACAGCGGCGGTGATATCGTATCGGAGCAGATTCTGGGAGCCTTCTGCTTTAACAAAAACTTCATCCTGCCGGGACGATTTGCCATCGTGGAAACCGCCAACGACCCCGGTGCCATCTTAAATGTGCCGGGAATTGAGACCACGGCGCGCACCTTTGCGAGACATATGTGGTGATGGGTTTTGGCTGCGACTTAAAGCAGATGCTATTATGCATTTAATCAAATGATGTGAATTGCGGTGTATCTCCGATCATGCGGAGCACACTTAAGAGAATCAGATGCGTCTGATTCTCTTTTTTTGTTTTTCACTTTTCTTGCGATTTCTACCGGTGTGCTTCCTCGGGTTTAAAAACAGGGTAGTATAGTTTTTTTATCCGCGGTTTCAGTCCTTTTTGTTCTAAACATATTGTGATTAAAACTATTTCTGATAGGATGGAACCATGAAATTTCAGAAACATACGCGCGCGCACCGTTATTTCGAGCCCAATATAGTTTCAGTGTTTGCCATTAAGATTTGACAGGAACTATATTTGATTTATAATAAAGAAAAGAGGAATAGATGAGTACGAGAAGGAAGTACAAAACCTACAAGGAATTGTCGTTTACCGATGATTTTCTGTTCTGCAATATCATGCAGAACAATCCGGACATTTGCAAAGAATTGGTGGAACTGCTACTGGACCGAAAGGTTGGCAAAGTGGCTTACAGTGAAACTCAGAAATCCATCGATCTCGCATTGGAGCAGAAAGGGGTTCGTCTGGATGTCTACTTTGAAGACGATCTCAGTACTGCATACAATATCGAAATGCAGACCTCCAATACCGGAAATCTGCCGAAACGAAGTCGCTATTACCAAGGTACCGTTGATTTAAATATGATTAGCTCCGGAGCAGGATACGATGAGCTGAAAACGAGCTACATTATTTTCATTAACACCTTTGACTTGTTCGGGAAAGGATTTCCGAAATATACCTTTGAGAACATCTGTCAGGAATCATCGGATCTTCATCTGGATGACGGTACTGTCAAAGTGTTCATCAATGCCAAGAGTACAATTCCGGGCATGTCCCCGGAACTGCAAGGTTTTCTCCGCTACCTCTGCGGAGAAAATCCGGATACGCCGCTCACCGATCGGATTCAGAACGAAGTCGTTAAATCCCGAAATAATGTACGATGGGAGAGGATTTATATGTTGCTGGAAGAAAAATACAAAGCTTTTTTCGCTGAGGGGCGTGCTGAAGGACGTGCGCTTGGCCTAGAGGAAGGCCGTGCGGAAGGTCGCGAAGAAGGACGTGCGGAAGGTCGTGAAGAAGGACGTGCGGAAGGACGCAAAGAGGGACGCGAGGAAGGTCGTGAAGAAGGACGCATAGATACTATCCTTGAAATGTTTGAATCCGGATACCTTCCGGTGGAAGTAGCACTCAAGGAAACCGGTCTTGATTCCGAAGCAGCACTGCAAGCTTATATTAAGGAGCGAAAGGAATCAACAAAGTAATCAAATACCCGAAAGAGCGGAATGGAAATGGACCGTTCCGCTCTTTTTTTGCGTTTCCTTTTCGGGATTGTCGTTTTTATTCCACCTTCGGCAGCTGGGCTAGGCTCTTAGCGATGTCCTCGTCCGCCAGAATCGTATCGCTCATGGTTCCGTCATTGAACTACTCGTAGGCCTTCAGGTCGAAATGGACGAAGGGCTATTCTCCTTCAAAAATGCTCAGATCGTCCCAGGAAAGCAACTTCGCTTTAATCGGGAACAGGTTGATTTCCTCCGGATACTCCTCGCTGATCAGCTCCGCCCCCAAATGGCGGTACATCTGCTCCGCATTGTCGTTTCCCTTGAAGACATCTATTACCATCTGACCGTATCCCTGGGTTTTCGCGCAGCGTCCCATGTGCTCAATCAGTTTCCGGCCCAGACCTTTACCCCGAGCCGCTTCCGTCAGGAACAACTTTTCCAGCCAGAAGGCGCCCAAAACCTCCGGCGACGGCAATCCGCTGGTGAACCCCAGGAAGGTGCGTTCTCCCGCCTCCGACACTTCCTCGGCAATCCAGAATTCGCCCCCCGGCTGCAGCCAGTCTCCCCGCATCCGCTGCACGGTGTCCTCCTGGTTGATGGACGTAATCAGCCGAGAATCCACGATTCCCTGATAAACGGTGTTATATATTTCCTTGTACAAAGCGGCACAAAGCTCCATATCGGAGGCTTTTGCCGGACGAATTTCTATACTCATACCTTCTCTCCGTTCTAATTATTCTATACTTTCTATACTTCCGTTTCTCTCGGCTTCCGGTGCTCCGTCCGGTCGAAAAAAGCCTTGAGTGCACTCCGGTATTCCGCCGGGTTCTCGTAATAGGATACCGCATGCTCCGCGCCGTCAATCCACAGGATATCTTTATCCGTCGCACCGCAAGCCTGATAGTTCCGAATGGCATGGGACGGCGGCACGAATTTGTCTGCGGTCCCGTGGATGAACAGACTTGGAATCCGGCATTTCCGAAGGGCGTGTTCCGCATCCGCTTCCTGCATTCCGAAATGCGCTTTCCGCTGGCATCGCCGGTCAAAGCTCTGCATGAACGGAAACGCCGGCAGGTGAAACCATTTTTTTAGGCAAAGGGTGCAGATATCCTTCATGGAAGTGTATCCGCAATCCGCAATCATTCCCCGAACGTTGGGCGGCAGGGTCAGACCGGAAGCGCAGGACACGGTGGCCGCCCCCATCGACACGCCGTACAGATAGACCGGCAGGCCTTTTCTGTTATGGCTCTCGATGAAATCCAGCCAGTCCAACACATCGTACTTCTCCCTGGCGCCGAAGGTGATGTATTCCCCGCCGCTTTTGCCGCAGCCCCGCTGATCGATTGTCAGCAGGTCGCAATTGTTCTCGTGAAGCCACCGGGCGACTCCGGCAAAATCCTTCAGGGAGTTGGTTCGGTATCCGTGGGCACAAAGTACAATCCGCTTAGGATTCTCGCATCGAAGATAGCGCCCGAACAGCGAGGTGTCGTCCACGGTGGAACAAATCTCCAATTCGTCCTGTTCCCGGTTCTTCAGCCACTCTTGGTCCTGTTCCGGAATCCGCCCGTACCGATCCAGCGGCACGGCTTTGGCCTTCCTAGCCTTCTTTTTCTTTCCGCCGTAACTCCACAGGCTCTTTCGCGCCACCGTAAAATCAAAAAGCTGATTGCAAACGGCGGTATATCCCAGTGCAGCCCCGGCAGCCGCTGCGGCACCGATTATTTTTGTGCGATTCTTGTTCTTGCTTCTCATACGCCCTCTCCCTTGGTTATCAATGCGTTCATGCAGGATTTTTGGATACTGAGATTCTAACACATCCCCCGCCCGCCTTCAATCGCTGCCGGTGGGTTTGTATTCCAATTTCATTGGCAATTATTCTTTAGTTATGTTATTATGTAAAAAACACAGCGTAACTCTACAAAAAATGAGGTGCTTCATGCTTGCATTATACCTTCAGATGCTGGATTCGCCGGAAGATCAGTCTGAGTTTGAAAAACTATACCGTACGCATCGTGATTTAATGTATTTCATTGCATTAAATGTTCTCCACGACCACCAGCGAGCGGAAGACGCGGTCAGCGAGACTTTTCTTCGCCTTGCGCAGTGCTTTTCCCGAATTCTGGAAATCGGACCGGTAGATTCTCTTCCTGTGAAACGATACGTTGCCGTAAGCGTGAAAAATCTTTCGCTGAACATGATTGCCCGCGCCAAGAAATACCCGGAAACCGAGTTTGACGATTACAAGCTTCCGCTTATTACAGAAGAATCCATGAACGCACTTTTGGAACAAGAAACACTGGATACGACCTTAGCCGCACTGAACGAGCTCCCCGAAAAATATCGGGCGGCACTGCAGTTGTATGCCGTATACGGGCATGATATTTCCGAAATATCAAAGTTCCTCCAGATTTCCGACGGCGCGGTATACAAGCGAATTCAACGTGCTCGCAAGATGCTTATTGACAAACTCAAATGACGCCCGGTACTGATATGCCCCCCGTTGTCAACAAGTTTTATTAGACTTAGAATGCCAAGCATCATTAGGAGTCCCCCTTCAGGAATATTGGTGAGATAGTTATTAGGACCAATCTTAGTTGAACTGCCTCGAAGAAACAATGCAGAGTTGGCGTTTACTTTGGATACCGCTCTCTCTTCGTTAAAGTAATGCAGGATCCTTTATTTTTCTATCCCGTGCATCAACTTAATTTCCAGAGTTGATGCACGAGCACCCGATTTTGCATCCCATACATCAACTCCAATCATTTCAACGTTGATCTTCTTCTACTTTGCTTTCGATTCGCAAAAGAAGTGATGCCTAAGCATCTTTTTTCTGCTTTCCTACATCACAGCCTACCATTACCCCGGACATCATCCCTTTAATCCACCCAGCGACCGCGAATAAAATGATGCAGGAACCTCTTTTTTCAACGGTCCTGCATCATTTTTCATCACTTCCAAAAATAGCTCGAATTAGAAGTTCTTCACTTCTCTACTGAACGCATTCCACACACATTCAGCAGCACCTGCACCGCGGCTGCAATTCCACACGGAGCCATCGCCATCCAGTAGCTTGTCAGGTATTCCGCCTTTCCGGCATCATTCACGGTATAGATTCCTCCTGCGCTTCGAACCCCGGCATAGGCCAGTACAATTACCAGGAGCAGATCCATAATCGTCACCAATTGCAGTAGCTGCCGGTCATTGCTGAATACTCCGCTTTTCTTTTTGGTCAGCAACGAAAGCAAGAGCACGCCGCAACTGAACGCAGTTAGAACTAACAGCTTTTCGACAATTGAATTAAGCGTGTACGATGGGGTTGTGCCGAATCGGAACGGTTCCGTCCCGCGGAAAAGAATCCCTTCCCCATACTTGCTGTCTATGAGCCATAATACTGCCGTTAAGCAAATAGATAATAAAAGGGTTGTCTTTTTGATTTTTGTCATAACTGATACCCACTTTCTACTACTTATTCCTAAGTGATATGCCTTGTTTAGATGATTATAACAATTTGCATTTTTATTACAACGCTTTTTCCTATTTATATTCCCTATATCGATGACTACTTCCGGCGGTGGTTCGCGCTCGTCTCCCCGCTAATCCATTGCTTTCGGCTCCCGGGCGCGAACCACCGCCCCGGAAATCAAGAACGGCCGGCCCGGCTGCAAATGAAAGCCCCGCCGGGAATGAAACGCTCATTCCCGGCGGGGCTCCATTTATTTCCACGTGTTAAAGAAAAGTCTACAATGCCTTCTTAATGGCATCCAGCAGTTCGTCGAACTCTTCGTACGCCGGAACTTCCGGATACTCCGCCTGGATAGATTCCGGACTCTTGAACAGGAATCCCGCCTTGCTGGCCTGAATCATTCCAAGGTCGTTGAAACTGTCACCCGCCGCGATGGTCTCGAAACCGATGGACTGCAGGCCCCGAACCGTTGTCAATTTGGATTTCTCGCAGCGCATCCGGAAATCATCAATCATCCCGTCTTCCCCAATCACCAGCTCGTTGCAGAACAGGGTTGGATATCCCAGTTTCTTCATCAGCGGCTGTGCAAACTGTAGGAAGGTATCGCTGAGAATGATTACCTGTGTAATGGAACGCAGCTCATCCAAGAATTCTTTGGCACCCGGCAGCGGATCGATTTTTCCGATGGTTGCCTGCACGTCCTTCAGTCCCAGGCCGTGCTCTCTCAGAATGTCCAGCCGGTAATTCATCAGCTTGTCGTAATCCGGCTCATCTCTTGTGGTTCTCTTCAATTCCGGGATTCCTGCCTCTTCCGCAAACGCAATCCAGATTTCCGGTACCAGAACTCCTTCCATATCCAGGCATACGATATTCATACTTTCTCCCCCTCTTTTCATTATTTTACAAAAAATCTTGATCAATTATATCAATAATCACAAATTTTTGCAAGCTGAAAAGCCGGTTCCTATTTCCCTAATTTCTCTCGAGCCAGAATCGCTGCACCATAGGCGCCGGCGTACCGACCGTTCTCCATGGGCAGAACTTCCCGGTGGAGCTTTTCCGACAGAAGTTTTGCAAAAAACGGATTGTCACTGAGGCCGCCGGTAACGATGACCGTATCCATCAGCTCCTTCCGCTGCATCAGCGCAACTACTTTTACCGCCACGGAATTAATTACCCCTGCCGCGATTTCATCTTTCTCCTTGCCCTCACCCATATAGCTGATGACTTCGGATTCCGCAAAAACCGTGCAGATGGAACTCAAGGGCAGCGGCTTTCCCTTCGCCGCCAGATCGAACAGCTCCCCGATGGTCACTCCCAATCGGTTGGCCATCACCTCGATGAACTTCCCGGTTCCGGCTGCGCACTTGTCGTTCATCAGAAAATCCACCGCCCGGCCGCGCTTCACATTGATGAATTTGGTGTCCTGTCCGCCGATATCCACGATGGAGCAGTCCCGCCCAATCATCTCGTATCCGCCTCGACCGTGGCACGAAATCTCCGTAATCACCTTATCTGCATAGTCCACGGAAATCCGCCCGTACCCGGTGGCCACAATCCGGCAATCCTCCACGCTGCCCAGCTCTTCCGTCAGCCCGTCCAGAATAATTCCGGACGTAATCTTGCTGTTCCAGCCGGTAGGCATCACCTTGAATTCCGGTTCCCCGTTCTCCCGGAGAATGCAGATTTTTGACGCCGTGGAGCCAATGTCGATTCCAATGTAGTTCATAGTTTCCTCGCCTAAAAATAAATTTCTTTTCGTCTAACCATACCGATGGCGCCGGTTGTTGAATTCGTTATCCAAGCCTTCGATTCCGATGTATTCCAGCTCCTGTTCCTCTGCCAGCTTTCGGATGGCATCGATATCCTCTTGATGGATTAATAGAGAAATGCCGCAGCATACCGACAGCTCCCGGGGAGTCGGACTGATCTGGGCGTACATGCCGGCTCCTTTTACCGCCTGATACATTGCCAGCCCATCTGTATGCGTGTTGAATAGTATATAGTAGTGTTTCATGGTTTTATTCTAACATACAGAGACTGCGTCCGCCAGAAGGGGACGCAGTCCATGTTCCTGTGTAAGGATGGGGAATAGGTTATTCGCCGATAACTTCGCAGAACGCTTCGATTCTAGTCTTCAGTTGCTGTGCGTCTGCATCGGTGTAGTCGGTTTCGATGCGCAGTACCGGAATGTTCTCCTCCTGCAGTCTCTTCTCCAGGGTCGCACCTTCGATGTCGTAGGTCTGGCAGAACTTCAGGGTGACGTCGATGACGCCGTCCACGTCGTATTCCTTTGCCAGGCGAACTACGTCGTCGAATCTTCCGGTATTCGGTGTGAAGCATGCGCAGTTGATGCCCATGTATCTCTCGGCAATCTTGTCGATCATCTCGTCTACGGTCTTGCCGCTTTCGTCTACATTGTTCTCGAAGTAGCGGGTTCCGGTGCAGGTCTCTTCGCAGACAACGGCAGCGCCGGAGGTTTCAATTAAGTTGTGCATCTTCCAGTTCGGAATTGCCATCGGTGTTCCGGTGACCAGAATTCTCTTGGTGCCTGCCGGGAATACGCTGACGCCATCCTTCACTCTCTGATCCAGCTCATCGCACAGGGTATTTACCATCTGGGTGAATCTTTCCGGATCGTCATAGTATGCAATCTGAGAAATCAGCAGGGTGTCGGTTCCGCTGATTGGAATGTTCTTTTCTTTTCTCAGATCGTACAGTCTCTTAAGAGCGGATCTCTTGGCATTGATTTTCTTGATGTTCTCTGCCAGATTCTCCGGAGTAACTTCGTTTCCGGTTTCCTTCTCTACCAGTGCTTTCAGTTCCCGGATTTCCTCGGCCCACTTCTTCACGTCCTTATCTCTCTTCATCTGCGGAAGATCCATTACGTGCATCGGAACGTCGGTTCCCAGGATTTCATATGCTTTCTTCTTGCCGTCGCAAGTGGTCTCACCGATATATACATCTGCCAGACGATAGAACGGACATGTTCTGTCGAACCGTGCACCCAGCATCGCCTTAATCAGCGGGCAGGTGTTGGCCGGCAGATATTTCTCGCCGCCCGGAACCCAGAACTGAGAGCCGGCACAGAGACCGGTTGCAATTCCGCCTGCAGCAAAAATCACTTCGTCCGGAACGTATGCGCAGAAGGTGCCGAATACCTTTCCGCCTTTTTCTCTGAAATCTACCAGCTCTGCCGGGCGAACGCCGTGAACCTCTGCCAGTACGAAATCAAAGTAGTCCATCTTCTCCGGTCTGTTTTCCTGGGACAGGAATACGTCGCCGATTGCACCCGGAAGCACGTTGCACAGGACATCGTGGTTGTCCACGTCCATTCCGAGATCTTTCCACATCTGATGATAATCTGCCATTCTTATTTCCTCCTGTATCAAAAATACTCTTTCCATATGCGTAGTCGTATCAATACCTCTTTGTCTCTAGTGTAACACCCGTTTTTCAACAGAAGAAATAGATATCTTTCGCAGTTAATCGGATTTAACATCTGTATTTTCTATAGGTTGATTGATTAATAATTTTAATAGGTTTTATTAAATAGTTTAGTTTAACAAATCGATTGACCGGTGGTATATTATAGGTGTCGAAGGAATTCGGCAGTGACAACTAAATACACCATACAATATAGGAGGTATCATTATGAGAAATATGTACAATGTAATTGGTATGATTATTCTGTTAGTTAGCGCAGCTCTCGGAATCGTATTCACTGTTGCAATGGACGCGGTCTCAGCTGGTTCCGGTGCACAGATTGTGCTGATGGTCCTCATACTCGCATCCATGGGTGCTTTCGATGTAACATCCTACGAGATGCTCAAATAACATATAGTTGTTCTTCAATATTATTCGGCATGCATCCTCACGGGGTGTGTGCCCTACCCCAAAGCTATCAATACCTATTATTACCAATACAAAGTAAAAGGAAGCGGCGAGTCCGCTTCCTTTTACTTTGCAATATATTCTTCCAGCATTTCATTCACACAACCTCGAATCAGATGGATTATCTTCATACAATCCGCTTCTTTCATCCCCGCCTTTCGGCCGACAGACAGAAGCTCCTTTTCCCCCGGATTTTTTCCGTTTCCATCCACCGTTGTGGTATGCTCGCCGTAATAGGTGCTGCTATAGGTCAAATCATATGCCGGACTGAGATGCCACTGATTCTCCTCCTCATCATACAGAAATGAGAAATTCTTCGAGTGGTCATCTCTGTTGTGCGCAAAAACATTGAAGCACATAATTCGAAACATCCCTTCCATATCCGACGTGTTGTTTCCCGTCAGTATCTTCGTAAGCTTCATCAAGCTGTTGTAATCCAGACTCGGTTGTGTATAGTCCAATTCCAGAAGTGCCGCGGCTGTCAGCATGTGCCGTTTCTTCTTTTTACCGTCTTCATCGGACCGATCAAACCTTGTTACTCCAAAATATCCTTTGCAATTTTTTGATAAAAATAGTTTTGTCTCCGGCATAAGGATTCCGCACGCTTTCGCACAGACGGAATAATCATACTCCATTTTTCCGGCATCTTTCGAATCTACATGCGCGGGAAATTTTATAATCCAATCCGTTCCGTCAATTTCCGTTAATATTTTGGGGCGAGCACCACCGCTAGATCCACCAAGATAGAATAATTCATCCAATTTGTCGGAGTATTCCGTGTTCAGAATGCTCCGACACTGCTCCGCCAATTCGTCCAAATTATCCTCATCCGTTTTCGGAGCAATGCTCATTTCCGGGCGATACTCCAATGCTCCCATTCCGGAAGATCCTACGATGGCCAACCGATCCAACACCGTAATTAAATCCATTGAAATATTTCGTTCCTTCAATAATCGACTTAACAGCAGCCTACCCCAATTATCCGGCAAGCTATCTGCAAAAACGCCGAACAGTCCATCAAAACAACTTTCCGATGGTACGAAAACCTTCTTTTCCGGAGGAAGGGAAAATGGGCTAATCGAAAAGCCATTTCTTAACCATTCTTCACTATACTGGAATGCAACCTTATGCGAATTTGTCATTGCCAGCGTTCCCACGTGCCGATTGTCATAAAACACATTGAGCGTATCATTTGTTTTCATTTATGACCTCCTGAATATCTTGATAGGGAACCTCGGTAAAAAGATTTCGCAATTCGCCGGCAATGTCCAATGCCATCGCAATTCGCGTCAATGATAACAGTGAAATCTGTCCCGTCTGCTCAAACCGCTTAATGGAGCCGTAACTGACACCGCTTATGTCCGCCAGCTTCTGCTGTGAAATAGACCGTCTACGACGAATATTCCGTACTCTGTCCGCCAGTTTTTGATTCAATTCTTCTGCCGTTTCCCATACCAATGCACTCATTTTCGCCTTCTTTCTACAGCTAATATATTATCTATAATCGCTCATTTTTGCCATTTATGGATAATATATGAGCTATAGTTATTATATCATATTCTTCCGGATTTTTGAATAAGCACAAAAAAGGCAACGGCCGAAACCGCTGCCCTTCCACGATTCATTACGCTCTTGCCGCCTCACAAACCGCTTCCACAAAAGTCGGGTGTGGGTGAATGGTGTTTGCCACTTCTTCAATGGTCAATCCATTGGCAATTGCTACTGCCAGTTCTCCGATGATATCGGTGGCTCTGCCGCACATCAGCTGTGCACCCAGCAGCGTGTGATCTTCCTTGCTGGCAACCAGCTTGATGAATCCGCGATCCAGCTCCTCGATGATGGTCTTGCCGTTGGCAGAAGTCGGGAACTTCTTGGTAATTACATCGATGCCCGCTTCCTTCGCTTCGTCCTGCGTCAGTCCAACGGAAGCGATTTCAGGAGATGTGTAGATGCATCCTGCAACCACGTTCATATTGATTTCCGGCTCTTTGCCGTTCATGATCGCCACCGCATTTCGGCCCTCTGCCGTTGCGGTGTGGGCCAGCATGGTTCCGCCGATGGCATCCCCGATTCCGTAGATGGACGGAATTTCCGTGCGATAGCATTCGTCGACCTGCAGGAAACCTCTTGCGCCCAGCAGCTTCTCCTCCAGCTCTTCACTGAAGACGCCCTTGGTCACCGGACGTCTTCCGGTGCAAACCAGGATGTGGTCAGCTTCCACTTCCTGAACTTTGTCCTTCTCCTTGTAAAAGCATACCAGGCGACCGTTGCGTTCTTCGATCTTCTCTACCATTGCGTTGGTATGTGTATCGATGCCTCTGTTCTTGAAGTTCATCTTCAAGCTGCGGCCCAGCTCCTTGTCCATGTTCGGAAGGAGACGATCCATAGCTTCCACAACGGTAACATTCGTTCCCAGGTCGCTGTAGATAGTCGCAAATTCAATACCGATAACGCCGCCGCCGATGATTACGAAATCCTTCATGATTTCGCCTCGAAGCTCCAGCAATCCGGTGCTGTCCAGCACGCCCGGAAGGTCCGCACCCGGAATCGGCGGAGTTGCCGGTTCCGAACCCGTGGCAATCATGATGTTGGCCGCAGTCAGTTCCGATACCTCATCGTTTCCGCTGATTTCAACGGTGTGTCCGTCCGTAACCTTTGCGGTTCCCGCTACGAAATCCACCTTCTTTTTCTTCAGCAAAAACATGATTCCGTCTCTCAACGTCTCGGAAACCTCGCACTTCCGGTCGATGATGCGGTTCAAATCTGCTTTTACGCCCTCGGCGGAAACGCCGATATTTGCAGACTGGGTGGCAATCCGATACGCATCGGAAGAATGCATCATTGTTTTGGTTGGCACGCAGCCCCGGTTCAGGCAGGTTCCGCCTACCAGATCCTTTTCCACCAGCGCTACCTTCATGCCGAAATCTGCCGCTTCATACGCTGCCTCGTATCCGCCCGGTCCGGCTCCGATAATCACCAGATCATACTGAAATTCGCTCATAATTCTACCTCCTGCTTTACTCCATCTGCAGAGTAATCTGCTCAATCACCTTTGCTGCAATTGCCTGCTCTTCCTCTGTCTCGAACCGATTCAAGTCCAATCCGCTCAAGTCCGCTTTTTTATAGGTTGTCCCCTTCAGCAGCTCCTCGATTTCCGGGAAAACGTCGGTTTCCAGAGAGTCCGAATAGATTTTCGCCTCCTGAATCACGCCTCCCACTACGTGCAGCTGAATGGTTATGCTTCCGAAATCCAACCGATTGTCGATTTCCACATCGAACGGAATGCGGCGGCCCAGGCGCCACTCGTCCGATCGATAGCGATCGTACAATGCTCGAACATCCGGATCCTCAATGGATGGCAGCGGCTCTTCCACCGGTGCCCCCTGATATACCTCGCCGAACGCCTGAATCAATGCATCCTCCACTTCCTTCAGGGTCAGCTCCGGACGAAACTCCGTCAGGTTCGTTACCCTGGAACGTACCGAGTCCACGCCTTTGGACTTCAGCTTCGCCGTGGAAACGTTCAGATAGCGGGAAAGCACATCCCGGTTTACGTCCATCATGATGGTTCCGTGGTGATAGCAATACTTCCCCCGTTTGAAATATGCATGACCGGAGAATTTTTTCCCGTCAATGGTAAGGTCGTTTCGACCGTTTTTCTCCGCGTGAATTCCCAGAATCTGTACCGCCCGAAGGATGACTTCCGTCTGCTTTGCCACGTCGTACAAGCCTTCCTGTGCGATAAATGTAAAATTAAGATTTCCCAGGTCGTGGTATACCGCACCGCCACCGGAAACTCGTCTGGCTAAAGTGCATCCGCCTTCCGCCATCTCTTCCAGGCGGCATTCCTTCCATGGGTTCTGGTTTCTTCCGATTACCACCGTATTGGCATTCTGCCACAGATACATGGTTACCTCGTCCGGGTCTGCCCGGAATGTCAAATATTCTTCCACGGCCAAGTTTTTTGCCGGGTCGGTGCAGTCTGTGAGTATGTATTTTAATTTTGTCATGATTCTCCTGTGGATAAAGGCGCGAACCTTGCGGCCCGCGCCTTTACTGCAATGCATTTTATTCAGCTGTATACTTTAGAATCGGATGTCTTGCCGCACTCACTTCGTCCAGACGACGAACCGGTGTGGTTACCGGGCAAGCCATTACGCTTTCCGGTGACTCCATCATCTGCTTATGAATTGCGATAAATGCCTCGATGGCTTCATCCAGCACTTCCTTTGCCTCGGTTTCCGTCGGCTCTACCATGAGTGCTTCGTCCACGATCAGCGGGAAGTACATCGTTGGCGGATGGATTCCGTAATCCAGAAGTGCCTTTGCTACGTCCAGTGCGGATACGTGACTTTCCTTGTGGAATTTCTCCAGGCTCATAACGAACTCGTGCATGCAAGTGTGGTCATATGCCATTGGATAGTAATCCTTCAGCTTCTCCATCATGTAGTTGGCGTTGAGAACCGCATTCTTTGCCAGTTCCGGAACGCCTTCCGCACCGATGGTGAGCAGGTATGTCAGCGCCTTCATGCAAACCAGGAAGTTGCCGTGGAATCCGGTCATATCTCCCAGGCTCTTCTCTGCACGAACGAAGCCGTCATCCTTGGAATAGGTTCCCGGCATGAACTCTGCCAGGAAGTCCTTGCAGCCTACCGGACCTGCACCCGGGCCGCCGCCGCCATGCGGGGTGGAGAAGGTCTTGTGCAGATTCAGGTGAATGCAGTCAAAACCAATGTCTCCCGGACGAACCAGACCGATTACCGCGTTCAGGTTCGCACCGTCGTAGTAGCACAGACCGCCGGCCTCGTGTACCATTCTGGTGATTTCCATAATATTGTCGTCAAAAATACCTACCGTATTCGGGTTGGTCAGCATCAATCCGGCAGTCTTCTCGCTGAGATGTGCCTTCAGATCGTCCAGGTCAATCATTCCCTTTTCGTTGGACTTGATGACAACAACCTTGAAGCCGGCCATTGCAGCGCTGGCTGGGTTGGTTCCGTGAGCGGAGTCCGGAATGATGATTTCCTTACGCTGATCCTCGCCTCTGGATTCGTGATAGGACTTAATCAGGAGAAGTCCGGTGAATTCACCCTGTGCGCCGGCAGCCGGCTGCAGAGTGATGCGGTCCATTCCGGTGATTTCGCCCAGGTCGTGTTCCAGCATTTCCATAGCCTTGCACGCACCGTATACGGACCACTCCGGCTGCAGCGGATGGATGTTGGTAAATCCAGGCAGTGCGGCCATCTTCTCGTTGATTCTCGGGTTGTGCTTCATGGTGCAAGAACCCAGCGGATAGAATCCGTCATTTACACCGCGGGATGCTTTTGCCAGTTCGGTGTAATGTCTGCCCATTTCATTCTCGGAAATTTCCGGCAGCGCTGCTTCTTTCTCTCTCAGTGCTGCCTGTGGCAGTTTAATTTCTACATCGCATTCCGGAAAGATGTCCTGGCCACGGCCCGGCATGCTTCTTTCAAAAATCAGTTTCATGCGCTGAACACCTCCTTAGCGATTTCTACTACATCATCCATATCTTCCTTCGAGTTCAGCTCGGTGCAGCACCACAGGATCTCGGTATCGCTGAGCTTCAGTCCGCCCAGGATGCCGTTGTCTTCCAGTGCGTCCAGCAGCTGATCGGCGTTCGGGCAGGTGGTTACGAATTCATGGAAGAATTCACCCTCATATGCTCTCTTCATGCCGATTTCCTCGAACTTCTCTGCCAGATAGTGTGCCTTCGAAGTGCACAGGGTGGCTACCTTCTTCAGTCCCTTCGGGCCGATAGTTGCCAGGTAGATGGACGCCTTCAGTGCGCAAAGAGCCTCGTTGGAGCAGATGTTGCTGGCTGCTTTCTCTCTCCGGATGTGCTGCTCTCTTGCCTGAAGTGTCAGAACGAATCCTCTTTCGCCCTGGGAATCCTTTGTTTCACCAACGAGACGACCTACGATCTTACGCATGTTCTTCTCGGTGGTTGCCAGAATTCCAAGATATGGACCGCCGTAAGCCAGTCCAAGTCCCAGAGGCTGTCCCTCTGCCACAACGATATCCGCACCGATTTCGCCCGGTGTTTTCAGAACGCCCAGGGCAATCGGGTTCACGCTCATGATCAGCTGTGCGCCGGCACCGTGAACGATTTCTGCGATTGCATCGCCGTCTTCGATGATTCCGTTGAAGTTCGGATACTGCATCAGGAAGCAAGCGGCTTTATCGTCTGCCTCCAGCGTTTCCTTCAATGCTACCAGATCGGTCGCGCCGGCTGCTGCCGGAATTGTTTTTACCACGGAATCCTTACCGAATGCGTAGGTCTTGATTACGCTGAGGATTCTCTTGTCCACGGTATCGGATACATAGATTGTGGAATGCTTCCGATCCTGTGTCATTGCGCATGCTTCTGCCGCTGCGGAAGCGCCGTCGTACATGGATGCGTTGGCAATGTCCATGTCGGTCAGCTGGCACATCATGGTCTGATATTCAAAGATGGACTGCAGGATACCCTGGCTGATTTCTGCCTGATACGGCGTGTAAGCAGTCAGGAATTCTTCCTTGTTGGCAATCGCATCTACCGCTGCAGGTACGTAGTGATTGTATGCGCCTGCACCCCGGAAAATCGAATCAAAGACAACGTTGTCCGATGCCAGCTCTTCCATGATCTGGCTTACTTCGATTTCCGACTTTCCCTTTGGCAGGTTCAGCTCACCCTGAACTCGTGCTTCCGCCGGGATGTCCTTAAAGAGGTCGTCGAAATCCGCATAGCCGATTTCGTTCAGCATTTTCAGCTGTTCCTCTTTTGTATTCGGAATAAAAGTCCCCATTTCTTTTTGGTCCTCTCTTTATATAAGCTTTTTTTACGCTTCTTCTTCTTCAACAAACTTATCGTACGCTTCCTCATCCAGCAGCTCTTCGGTCTCTGTGATGTTTCCAACGCGAACGAACCATGCGTCATACGGATGCTCGTTAATTGCTTCCGGTGCATCCAGCAGCTCTTCGTTTACTTCCAGAACGGTTGCGGAAACCGGGGAAAGTACGTCTTCTACGGCCTTTACGGACTCGATGTCGCCCAGCGCTTCGCCTACTTCGATCTCATCGTCTACTTCCGGCAGGTTTACGAATACCAGGTCGCCCATGCTGCTCTGTGCAAAATCGGTGATTCCGATGTACGCCTCGTCTCCTTCGTAACGTACCCACTCGTGAGATTTCGAATACTTCAGTTCGTTAGTATTAGCCATTATATGTTCCTCCTGTTTTACAGTAAAAATAATTATCGTGTTCTATTTCTCTCTCTTGTAGAATGGCAGTTTCACCATTTCCGCGTCAATCATTCTTCCGCGAACCTCTACCTGGCAAGCCGCGCCGATTTCTCTGTCCGCTGCTTCTACGATTGCCATCGCATAGGATCCCTTGAGGTATGGCAGGAATGTTCCGGATGTGGTTACGCCCACTTTCTTTCCGTCTCTGTATACATCGCATTCCTCTCTCAGAATTCCTCTTCCGGTAACCTTCAGGCCCACTCTGCGCTGCTTCAGCGGAGTTGCTGCCTCGATGGCTTCCTTACCGATGAATTCCGGCTTGTCCATCTTTACGGCAAATCCCAGGCCGGCAACCTTCGGGGAAATCTCGTCGTTCATCTCGTGTCCGTACAGAGGCATTGCTGCTTCCATTCTCAGGGTATCTCTTGCACCCAGGCCGCATGGAAGAATTCCATATTCCTGACCCGCATCCATCAGCAGTTCCCAAGCGTCCACCGCTCTGTCTGCCGGCATGTAGATTTCGAAACCGTCTTCGCCGGTGTATCCGGTACGGGAAATCATGCATGGAATTCCCTGCATTTCGGTGTCGAATATGCAGGTGTAATATCCTGCCGGGATTGCTTCCGGCTTCGCAACCTTTGCCAGAACCTTCTCGGAGTTCGGACCCTGCAGTGCCAGCTGGCCCCACTCTGCCGATACGTTGGACAGTTCCACGCCGTCAATCTTGTGATCCACCATCCACTGGAAATCCTTCTCGGTATTTGCCGCGTTTACAACGACGAAATAATCGTTGTCCGCCTTCTTGTAAACGATCAGATCGTCTACGGTACCACCGTTCTCATTGCACATTGGGCTGTATCTCGCACAACCGTCCTTCAGATCCGTGTAGTCGTTCGTCAGCACGTGATTCAAGAACTCCAGAGCCTTCTCGCCCTGAACCAGAATCTCTCCCATATGGGAAACGTCAAACAGGCCGCACTCCGTCCGAACTGCCATATGTTCCTTCTTGATACCGGCTTCGTACTGAACCGGCAACAGAAAACCACCGAAGTCCACGATGCTTCCACCGTACTTCACATGGGTGTCATAAAGGGGTGTTTTTTTTCCTTCCACTTTTGTACCTCCATTCGTACATTAAACTCTTTTCCTATATTATCATTCACAAAATCCGCCGTCAATATGCCGAAACCCCTTGCGGAATAAGTTATTTTTTTATCTATTACATTTTTCTTTTTCGGATTTTGTATATAAAGGAAAATCAAAAAAGAAAAACAGGTATATGTTGGAGGCCATATACCTGTTTCTTCACTACGAAATTATTAATTAAGAAAGAACAATTAAGGAAAATGTTTTGCTGTCGTTTTGTTTGCTTTTCCTGACACCCATATAATAGCAAGCTTATATGTAGATTCGGTAAAGACTCCTTAGTCATTGTATGTGGATACTGTAGCATGCCGTCAACACAGACGTGCACATTTCCGTCATATTCTTTCTCCCGCCATCACTTATTCGTTCAATCCCAGAATATCTCTGGCAACGAATACACCGCTGGCGGATGCATGGGACAGGGAATGGGTCACGCCGCTTCCGTCCCCGATAACGTACAGCCCCGGATACTTCGTTTCCAGATGCTCATCCAGCTGCACTTCCATGTTGTAGAATTTCACTTCCACGCCGTAGAGCAGCGTGTCGTCGTTCGCGGTTCCCGGAGCAATCTTGTCCAGGGCGTAAATCATCTCAATAATTCCGTCCAGGATTCGCTTCGGCAGCACCAAGCTCAAATCTCCCGGTGTCGCCTGCAATGTCGGAATCACCGTGTTGCGTTTCATTCTTTTTTCCGTGCTCCGGCGGCCTCGCTCCAGATCGCCGAAACGCTGCACGATTACGCCGCCCCCCAGCATGTTGGACAGTCTGGCGATGCTTTCACCGTACCCATTGCTGTCTTTGAACGGCTCAGAGAAATGCTTGGACACCAGCAGGGCAAAGTTGGTATTCTCCGTCTTCTTGTCCGCTCCGTCGAAGCTGTGACCGTTTACCGTCACGATGCCGTTGGTGTTTTCGTTTACCACAAAACCCTGTGGATTCATGCAGAATGTGCGCACGTTGTCTTCGAACTTCTTGGTGCGGTACACAATCTTGCTTTCGTACAGCTGATCCGTCAGATCCTCAAAGATTACCGCCGGCAGTTCTACCCGGACACCCAAGTCCACCCGGTTGGAGCTGGTTGGAATTTCCAGATCCTGGCACAGCTTCTCCATCCACTTGCTGCCGCTGCGGCCCACGGAGATGATACACTTGTCACACTCCGCCGTGCTGCCGTCTCGGCCGATGACCCGGTAGGTCCCGTCTTCCAGCGCCTCCACCGTTTCCACCGGTGCGCGGAAGTGGAAGTCCACCTTGTCCTGCAATTCTTTATAAATATTTTCCAGAACGATATAGTTCACGTCCGTTCCCAAATGGCGAACGGATGCGTTCAGCAATGTAAGCTTGTTCTGCATGCAGATTTTCTTGAACTTGGATCCCACGGTGGAATACTTCTTCGTATCGCCGCCGCCCTTGGCGCAGTTGATTTCATCCACGTAATTCATCAATTCCAGCGCCTTCTCCCGGCCGATATATTCGTACAGCGTCCCGCCGAAATCGTTGGTGATGTTGTACTTCCCGTCAGAGAACGCGCCGGCGCCGCCGAAGCCGTTCATGATGGCGCAAGTCGGACAGTTGATGCAGGCTTTTACATTCTTTCCGTCGATGGGACATTTTCTCTTCTCCAAAGGATTTCCCTCTTCGAAAACCCCCACCTTCAATTCCGGATTCTTTTTTGTCAGCTCATAAGCTGAGAAAATTCCTCCCGGGCCGGCACCCACGATGATTACGTCATACTTCATACTTTTCGCTCCTTGTTTTTGTCGCATTTATTTTTATGGTATTGCGAAAGCCTTAGAGATACTCAATCTTGCTGGTATTTCGCCAAATCCCCATTTTTTCCGCTTCGCGAATCAGGTCCTCCCGGAAATCCGGATGAGCAATGCTAATCAGCATCTCCGCCCGCTGCCAGGTGGATTTACCTTTCAGATTCACCGCACCGAATTCGGTCACCACGTAGTTCACCGCAGCTCTCGGTGTCGTCACGATGGATCCCGCCGGAAGTACCGGATGAATCAGAGAATGCAGCTTTCCGTTGGAATCCCGCCGCGTGGAATGAGTGCACATGAAACTCTTGCCGTTCTTCGACGCAAAAGCCCCCTGCACGAAGTCCAGCTGTCCGCCGGTTCCGCTCACCTGGCGATAACCCGCGCTCTCCGAACAAACCTGGCCGAACAGGTCCAGACCGATACAGCTGTTGATGGAGATGAAATTGTCGATCTCCGAAATGGTGTGCACATTGTTCACGTAATCCACCGGCGCGCAGCAGCAAATCGGGTTGTCATCGATAAAATCATACAGCGCTTTACTGCCCACCGCCGCGGTGTACACGCTGAGACCCTTGTCCCGGGTCTTGTTGTTGGTGAGCTTGCCCGCGTAGTACAGATTCATAAAAGCATCCACGAGCACTTCGCTGTGTCCGCCCAGGTCCCGGATGTCCGACTCGGCCAACATTTTGCCGATACTGTTGGGAACCGCGCCGATTCCCAGCTGCAGCACGCTGCCGTTTCGAATTTCACTGACAATATATTCCGCAATCCGGCGGTCCTCCGGATCCGCATCCTTCGGAAGAGATTCCGGAATGTCCGGACTGTCCCCTTCGATAATGTAATTCACATCCGAAATATTGATGTGGGATTCGTACCCCAGAGCAATCGGCATCTTCTCGTTGACTTCCACAATCACCTTCTTGGACGCCTTGATAATTCCGTGCAAATCCGCGTTGGTCGGTCCAAAATTGAAGTTGCCGTATTTGTCCATCGGCGCTACCTGAATGCAGCAGATGTCGAACTGATTGCCCTCTAAAGACCAGTACAGCGGCTCTTCATTGAACATGATCGGCACATACCACGTATTTCCGGACTCCGACATTCTCCGATCCATTCCCGTAAAATGAGAAGAATAGAAGCGTACCCGCTCCACCGGCTGCTTCGCCTTAAATGTCTCCATATAGTCGTTCCGCACCGCCACTTCCGTCTGAATCTCCACGCCCCGCAGCAGGGTGTCGTTCTTCAGGCGCTCTCCCAGCGCCCGATCCATGTATACCGAGGTGCCCGTGCCTACACCAAAGTGAAGGCGGTAGTTACTCTTAACCAGGCTGGCTGCAAACTCCGCAGAAATCAGTTTGGTCTTATACTCCCCCTGCACCTGTTTAATATCGTACATTCTGTCCCTCCGTTATTCTAAGATATCCTAAGAAATAACAAACATACCTTGTTGTATTTTATAATATTCCGAATAAAAAGACAAGTGAAGTTTGTATGTAGCGAACAAATTCACAGTATAATCTTCAATCGCCTTCGCCTCAGCGAGGACTCGAGGCTCTGTATAAAAACGCATAAAAAAACACGAAGCGTAATGCTCCGTGCTTTCGTGGTGGGCTTGAGTGGACTCGAACCACCGACCTCACGCTTATCAGGCGTGCGCTC
>ERZ1031347.207-NODE-207-length-28742-cov-13.847352_pt1 | contig 28742 bp, 23 predicted proteins | sample MGYA00517106_ERZ1031347 | MGnify/ENA primary metagenome ERZ1031347 (study PRJEB33719, sample SAMN04261392) | wastewater metagenome | biome: periurban shantytown; feature: human; material: feces | host: Homo sapiens | place: Peru: Lima | collected 2012-07-19 ...
ACACTACCCTTTTCACAGTTGAAATTGGGGCGTAAGGTCAGCGGCGACCCGCCGCGGGCGTAAGGTCAGCGGCGACTCGCCGCCCGCGAAAGGATATGATAATTATGATTACTGTTTCTAACGTTGGTCTGCAATTCGGCGGCGATACGCTGTTCAAAAATGTAGACCTGCAATTCAACCCCGGCAACTGCTACGGTGTTATCGGTGCAAACGGTGCCGGAAAATCCACATTTCTGAAAATTCTCTGCGGTCAGCTGAAACCCACTACCGGTGAAGTGACCATTCCGAAAAATCTCCGCATGAGTGTCCTCAAACAGGATCACTTCGCCTATGATGCCTATACCGTTCTGGATACCATTATTATGGGCAACCAGCGGCTGTATGACATCATGCAGCAGAAAGATGCCCTCTATGCCAAGGAGGATTTCACCGAGGAGGACGGTATTCTGGCTTCTGAACTGGAAGCGGAATTCGCTGAACTGGACGGCTGGGAGGCGGAATCCAACGCTTCCAAGCTGATTCAGGGGCTGGGCCTGCCGGAAGAACTGCTCTATCAGCAAATGGCAGACCTCTCCGGCAATGAAAAGGTGAAAGTCCTGCTGGCACAGGCTCTGTTCGGCAATCCGGATATTATCCTCATGGACGAGCCGACCAACCATCTGGATATTGATGCCATTGCGTGGCTGGAGGACTTTTTGTCCGAGTACTTCGGTACCGTTATCGTGGTTTCCCATGACCGCCACTTCCTCAATGACGTCTGCACTCATATCGTGGATATTGACTATACCAAAATCAAAATGTATGTGGGCAACTACGAATTCTGGTACGAATCCAGCCAGATGATGCAGCGGCTCATCAAACAGCAGAACAAAAAGGTTGAAGATAAAATCGCCGAACTGAAAACCTTTATTGCCCGCTTCTCCGCCAATAAGTCCAAGTCCAAACAGGCGACTTCCCGCCGGAAGCTGCTGGACAACCTGACTGTGGAAGAACTCCCTGCGTCCAGCCGCCGCTATCCCTTTATCGGTTTCGATATGGATCGGGAACTGGGCAAGGAAGTGTTGCAGGTCAGCGGTATCTCCAAGACTGTGGACGGCGTGAAGCTGTTGAACAACGTCAGCTTTACGCTGGGACGTACCGACAAGGTGGCGTTTATCGGCGAGAGCGAACAGGCAATCACCATGCTGTTCAAGATTCTCATGGAGGAAGAACAGCCGGACGAGGGTACATTTAAATGGGGCGTGTCTACTTCAACTTCCTATTTTCCGGTGGATAACTCCGCATACTTCAACGACAACGATGATTCCATTCTGGACTGGATCCGCCAGTATTCCACATCGGACGAAACCGAAACGTTCCTGCGGGGCTTTCTGGGCAGAATGCTGTTCTCCGGCGATGATATTTATAAGCCGGTCAAGGTGCTGTCCGGCGGCGAAAAGGTTCGCTGCATGTTTGCCCGCATGATGCTGTTCCATTCCAACGTACTGCTTCTGGACAGACCTACCAACCACCTCGATCTGGAGAGCATCACCGCTGTCAATAACGGTCTGGTGAACTTCAAGGGCGTAGTCATTCTGTCCTCTCACGACCACGAGATTCTGGAAACTGTGGCAAACCGCATTATCGAGATCACGCCGGAAGGCTGCATCGACCGGCAGGGCACTTATGAGGAATATCTGGAGTGGAAAAAGGAAAACGGGAAATAAGGCAACACCGCACAAAAAGCGTCTGGCGACTTTGCACGCGATCTGTTGAAAAATCTGATAACGCACCTTACGCACAAGCTTTGTGCGGTGTTGCCCAAAATTTTCCTGCATAACTCCGCCCGCTTCGGGCATACTGAAAGTGTACCGTTCGCCGGAACCTGCGGCGGTAACTTCTTTCAGAACTGGAGCGATCATTATGGAGATCAAAAAGAAAAACAGCAACATTCACTGTTCCGTGACCCAGTGCAAGCACAACATGGTCAGCGAAAACTACTGCGGTCTGGACTGCATCTGTGTGGGCACTCACGAATCCAACCCCACTGTACCGGAATGCACCAACTGTGATTCCTTTGTCAAACGCTGCGGCACAGAGTGCTGAACACGCGTACCGGAGGATTTTTCCTCCGGCTACATAGGGAATCCTTTGGAAAATCGGCTGTTGATTCGTCATGTTGCACAAAAAACAAGGTGCATTCAAATGCAAAACGGCAAAAAAAGTGGGAATCCCTTGTACATTTACGAAAATTCGGGTATAATAAAAGAGTATCCAAGTTCCGAAGGAGGTAGAATTTTCATGTATGATAAAACAATGACGTTTTCCGTCAATGACGAAAAAGAGATCGAAATGAAGAAAACGCTGATGCTTGTATATGATGCACTCACGAAAAAGGGATATAATCCGGTGAATCAGATTGTAGGCTACATTCTCTCCGAGGATCCCACCTACATAACCACATACAACAATGCAAGAAGCCTGATCCGTCATATCGATCGGGACGAACTGTTACAGGCTCTGGTAAAGTCCTATCTGCACCAGTGAGCTGTCCTTTAAACAATTCGAAAAAACCGCACCGCAGGTCTGCGTACAAGCAGAAAGCGGTGCGGTTTTTTTGTACGTTGCACTGGAAAATGTCAATATTGTATCCCACAAATCCGCATAAGAAATACACGAATCAGCGAGGCTCTTTTATCCATTCCGTCAATTGACAGATCATGCAGGATATGGTAAACTAACAATAAAGGAGGGGATCCACCAAAAAGCACCAAATACACAAAAAACGAATTCGGCAGTTGTACATTCATACAAATAAGCCTGAAATCCGTTGACAAAAATGTATAATAGTGCTATAATATTAGATAGAAGGTTCTGTGCGTTTTCCGATTTGGCAATGAGAGGAAGGATACACGATGAAACGCATTTGGAAAAAAATAATGGCGATTTTAATGGCAGTATTTCTGGTATGCACAACATTGGTGCTTGCGGGCGGAGCCGAAGCTGTTTCTGCACTGGCAGAGGCAGGCGGGAATACACCGGAGGTAACGGACGGGGCAGATGCACAGCAGTTCGCCGACAATTCCGGCGATATTATTATAGGGAACATTTCGATCGAGCTGGATCAGCTGATCAAAAACCACTATATGGTCACTGTGCCGGTCACCATGCCCAATAACCCCGGCTTTACTGTCCTGCAATTTGGTGTAAAATGGGATGTGACACGCATGTCCGTGCAGGGTGCACGTTCTACCGGCAACATGAAGCTGCCGATTCTCACCATTGCCAATGACAAAAGGCAGATCTGGATGATGTTTATTGAGAACGACTGCAAGGAAACCAATATCAGTTCCCTGACAGCAGAGATCAATCCGGATGTCAAGGTGGGGGATACATTTGTGCTGGAAGGGGCTTATGCGGACTATGCCGACAACAAGGCTCTGTACAAAGACAAGACGATGAAATCACATGACCTGAATATTGTTTCCGGTACGATCACCATTGTGGACAGCGTTGTGCCGGAAGTAAAACTGCAGATCGGAGAAGTCAGACCTTCTATGCGGGATCTGGATGAGAACGACTATATGGTAGAAGTGCCGGTGACCGCAGAAGCGAACAATGGCTTTAGCGACATGGTGTTTGGCTTCCGCTGGGATGCCAGCAAGGTGACGGCAGAACCGCCGTCCGGCAATATACCGGAAGGGCTTTCTCTGATCCCCACCATTGACAACCAAAGCGGTGTCGGGTGGATCCATGTCATTGCCGACAGCACCTATACCGGCAGCGACATCTGTACGCTGCGGTTCACAGTACCGGACAATACGAAGCCGGGGTCGATCTATGACATTACCGGTTGCAGCAGTGATGGAGATACAAAGGCATCGGTTGCCAACCACTCCGGCACTGCGGGTACGCTGACCATCAACAACGGCAGAATTTTTGCCACTTCCACCCAGGCGGCGAATTCTTTTGCATTCGGTAAGGTAACGATTCCGGACATTTCCATTTCCATGGAAGATCTGGAGCAGAGCGATCACCTGATCTCCGTGCCGATTACGATCACGTCAAACAGCTGCTTTACCATGCTGGCGTTCGGTGTCAGCTGGGACACCAACGATTTGAGCATTGTCAGCTGTACCTGTGATGATACCAAGAATCTGGGCATGATCGAATCCTATTCCGATGACAACAACGGCATCTGGATGCAGTTTCTCTATCGCGGCCCCTATGATGCTTTTACAGGAACGGCACTGTGTACGCTGACGTTCCGTGTGCGGTCGGATATATCGCTGGGCGACAAGATCATGCTGAATCCGCAGGAACTGAGCCCCGACGGCGACAGCATGATTATCGTCAGCACCAAGGGCACCTTTGGTGACCTGAACATGCAAAAGGGCACCATCAGTCTGGTGTCGGCAAACGAGCTGACTGCGGCGGCAACCGTAAAGATCAGCGATGTGGAAATTGATACCTATCATTTGTGGCTCAAGAGCTATGTGGTAGATGTGCCCATTGTCCTGAAACGGAATACCGGTGTGTCCTATCTGTCTATGGGCGTTTTCTATGACGAAACCATTGCACAGGCGAAGGAATTGCAAAGTGTGGACATCGATCAGATCGGTGTAATGGACGACTTTAGCCAGCGGTCCGGTGAAGTGGTAAGCTCCGGCTGGCTGGAATTCCACAGCGTAGACCCCAGCAGCGGGTATGTCTACAGCGGCACCACGCTGGGCGTGCTGAAGATCAAGCTGGACGAAAGCGTCAAGGCAGGCGATGTGATCGACCTGTCTGCGGTATCGCTCTCGCCTACCGGTGCAGTAGCCACGGTAGAGATCGCCGACGGTTCCCGTTCTTCTCCGGCACTGGTTTCCGGCTCGATCCGCATCACGGAAGCCGCAACCACAACACCGGCGGAAACGACCACTTCGGCGGAACAGACCACCGAAACGGAAACCACTGTGACAACGACCGCCACAACGGAAGAAACGACGATTTCGGAAACAGAAACCACCACTGTTACGGAAACGACTTCTGCCGAAACTACAACAGAAACGACTACGGAAACCACAGAAACTACCACCGAAGAAACCACCACGGAAACGGTGACAGAAACCACTGTGACTTCTACAGAAACTACAGCAGCGACTACCACGGGACATACCGCTGCAATCAAGACTGACCACCTGAACCGGACAACACTGCGGGTACGTGCCGGACAAACCAGCCGCCTGCAATTTTATCCGGCAGAGGGCAACGGGGACGACTGTGTCTGGATGAGTTCGGATACAGATATTGTCAAGCTTGCTCCTGGAAACACCTCCGCGGAAATCGTGCTCACCTGCAACCGTGTGGGAACGGCAGAGGTGTCTGTGCTGTATGACGGGCAGGTGCATACCTGTAGCGTTCGTGTGGTATCCGGCGACAGCGAAGCTGCCGGCGATGTCAACGTCGACAATCAGACAGATCTGTCTGATCTGGTGATGCTGAATCACATGCTGCTGGGGCAGATTCCCACAGGAGATGCCGCATCTCAAAGTGCTGACATCAACGGTGACGGGTATCTGGACAACTGTGACGTTCTGCTGCTGATGCAGATGCTCCTGAATCAGGGGTTGCTACAGTAAGCTTTTTAAAGTTTAGAACAAGAAAAGCGGTACAGAATTTCTGTGCCGCTTTTTGGTTCTGTAAGGACAACACCGCACAAAGAGCGTCTGGCGACTTTGTGCGGTATTGCCTATGCAATTTATGAGTGGAAAAAACGGGGCTGGGCGTGTTCATTTTTGCGGTTGCATTGACTTCTGGTAAAAAATATGCTAAACTGAACAGGAGAACATTTGTGGCGGCACTGTCCGGAAAAGGAGGGACTTCTGTGGTACAATTCTGGGTTGGCATGCGGCGGCTGACAGCACACTGGAAACCGCTGATACTGTTTGAAATTCTTTGGAAACTGGTGACGCTGCTGGTGATTGCACCGGCATGTGCCGGCTTGATCCAGCTGGCGATCCATCTGGCGAAGCTGAAATATCTCACCACATCCAACTTGTTGCAGTTTCTCCGTTCCCCGTGGACGATTCTGCTGCTGGCAGTGCTGTTGCTGCTGGCGGCGTTGTATACCCTGTTTGAAATTGCGGCAGTCTGTACCTGTTTCCGGCAGTCCCGCTTTCAGAAAGTCCGTACCACGCTGGGGCGAATGGTGCGTTCCGGTTTGCAGTCGGTGCAGCACTTCTTTCGGGGCGGCGGACCGTTTCTGGTGCTGCATCTTCTGGTGCTGATTCCGCTGATGCAGTTTTCGGCGACTTCCGGTATTTTTACCGCAATGGGCATTCCGGATTTTCTCGCCTACTATATGACGAAAAAGGAATTCCTGCTGCCGATTTATGTGGCAGCGATCATTCTGTGCTGTCTGCTTTCTGTTCGCTGGGTCTTTTCCAGCGTGCTGTTCACCCAGAACCAGTGCAGCTACCGCAGTGCCAGAGCCACCAGCGTACAGCTGGTGCGGGGGCGTTTCTGGCAGACGTTCTTCTCCGTGCTGGTGTGGAACTGCTGCTATTTCGCCGCTTTGCTGGTGTTTCTGTGTATGATTACGATGGTCGTGCTGATGGTGATTCGTGCCACCGGCAGCAATGATCTCATTATGTCGCAGGCAATGCGGATCCTGAAACTGCTGATTCAGATCGTGCTGTGGAGTTTCTCGTTTTTTGCCACGCCGATCTGCATGGCACACCTGACGGCTCTGCTGGAGAAACGCTGTGTGCAGATGCCGGAGGTGGTGCTTCCGGAACCGATCCCGTTGAGCCGGAGTGCCAAGCCGTTTCGCCGGAGCACGGCAGTTCTGACGGCATGCTGCTTTACGGTGGCGGCTCTGGGGCTGAACCTTTCGTATGTGTACAGCGTTTTCACCGGCAAGGCGAATTTCCGTCTGGCACTGTTCCAGAATCCCACCGTCATGGCACATCGGGGACTTTCTGCCGATGCACCGGAGAACACCCTCTACGCTTTTTCCGATGCCATTTCGGTGGGGGCGGATTTCATTGAACTGGACGTGCAGCAGACCAGGGACGGCGTACTGGTGGTGATGCACGATTCCAATCTGAAACGCACCACCGGTATGAACAAGAACATCTGGGACGTGGACTATGCGGACATTCAGAATCTGGACGCAGGCAGCTGGTTCGATCCGGCGTATGCCAACGCCAGAATCCCCACGCTGGAAGAAACGCTGCAATTCGTGGACAAGCGGGCGAAGCTGAACATCGAGATCAAGCCCACCAAGCACGGTTCCGATACGCTGGAGCAGGACGTGGCGGAGTTGATTACCCGGTATCAGTACACCGATGCCTGCTATGTGACATCGTTTTCCTACGGCTCGCTGAAAAAGGTCAAGGAAGCCAATCCGGAGATTCGTACCGGCTATCTCATGAGCGTGGCATACGGACAGTTCTACTCCCTGAAGTATGCGGACGCGTTCAGTCTGAACAAGGTGTTCGTCACCAGTCAGGTAGTCAACGCCGCCCACCAGCAGGGCAAGCAGATATTCGCATGGACGGTGAACAGCATGTCCGAGGTGCGGAGCCTGTGCAATCTCCACGTGGACAGCATCATCACGGACGATCCAGTCATGGTGCAGAATGTGATCTCGCGGGACAGCACCGGCGAAACGCTGCGGTCTGTGCTGGACTATTTTATCAATTGAGGGGAATTTTTCAGTCGGGCTGGCAGCCCACGCATCTATTTGTCAACGTTTTACACCCCACCTCACGAAAGGAGAATCCCCATGCACCTATTCGCCGCCCCCGTTCCCGCCGGCAAAAAGGCTCTGGAACACGAAACCGCTTACCGGCTACTGGCGTATGCGGTGCAGGAAGTTTATGGGTTGCCCCTGCCGGAAATTGCCTGCGACTCCCGCGGCAAGCCCTTTTTTCCACAGCGGCAGGAGATCTGTTTCAACCTTAGCCACTGCCGCGGGCTGGCAGTCTGTGGCATCTCGGCGTTTCCGCTGGGGGTAGACTGCGAAAGCATTCGCTCTCTGCGGGAGGGGGTGCTGCGGCGTTCCTTTGCACCGGAGGAGGTGCTTGCTGTCATGGAAAGCCCTCAGCCGGACGAAACTTTTTTCCGGTTCTGGACGCTGAAAGAAGCGTTTGTCAAGGCTCTGGGCGTGGGCATCTCCTACCCGCTGCACACGGCGGTGTTTGCGTTGGACGGGGAAGATGTCACTCGCCACCCCCAGGGCTGGCAGTTCCGGCAGTTCCGGCCGGACAGCGGGCATGTGGTGTCCTGCTGCGGAGCATTGGAGGACACGCTGCCGGAAGAACTCTACGTTGTGTCATTCTAAGGAAACACTGAATAAAGCCCGCCTGACGGCTTTGTACGCAATCTGCTTGCAGATTTTCCGTCATATTGCCCAGAAATCCCTTGCCATACGGCAGTATGCCTGCGGAATTTCTATGCAATCTGCCGAAAAATCTGACTACGCATCTTACGCACAAGCTTTATTCAGTGTTTCCCTAACCGAAAATGGAAAATTATTTTCCAGCATTTATACATTTTGCAAGAAAGTCGCCTTTGGCGGCTTTTTTCTTTGTGGATTCCTCCAAAAATCGGGATTTTCTGCAAAGGTCGTGAAAAATTCACATTTCATTATTTGACTTGTGGTATAATAGACATAGAAGAATATGCCATATGTTCGAAAGGAGTTTGGTGAAGATGAAAACACGATCGCATACCGCAAACACCAGCAGGAGCCTGCCGTCACGAGTTATGGCGGTGCTGCTCTCCGCGGTGCTGTTTTGTACAGGGCTGTCGCTGGGCAGCTTTGCTTCGGCGGAAGAACTGCCGGTATTGGAAACGGACGTATCGCAGGGGAGTTCCGGCAACCTGCTGATCGGCATTCAGGGCACGTATATTGACCAGATCAGCGAGGCACTGGACTTGATCAACAGCTACCGGCTGGAAGCCTGCCAAAACGGTTATCCCAACCCTGACGGCAGCGGCAGCCTGACTATGAGTGACTATGAGCCGATCCAGTGGTCGGACGGACTGGAGTATATCGCACGGATCCGTGCCGCAGAGGCTTCCCAGACAGAAGATCATGTGCGTACCAACGGAGAAAGCTGCTTTGCCATTCAGGCACCGGCGGGGACGTCTTCTCACGGAGAGTGTCTTGCATGGAACCGTGAGAAGAATATGCTGCATGGTATCGAGCAGTGGTACGGCGAGAAGGAGTCCTATCTGATCGACAGCAGCAGCAGTGCCGCCGGTCACTATAGAAGCATGATCTCTCCTGGCAGCCGCTATATCGGTATCGGTGCGTTCTACACCTCTACGGCAACCTATGCCAATACCACCTGTGCGGAATTCAGTTCCGGCAAGGGCTCGGACAGCCTCAGCTTCACCTATGGGGAGTGTATCCAGAAGCTGGAGGTTCCCGCAAGTGATGTGACTGTAATGGACGATTCTGTGCAGAGTGTCATGTCCTACGGCGATACCCAGACCTTGCAGCTGAAGATCCGGTACAGCAATCGGAAAGGCTTTACGCTACAGGAACCGGTATCGTGGAGCAGTTCGGACACCGATGTGGTATCCGTCAGCGGTAACACTGCCACTGCTGTGGGCTACGGCACGGCAACGCTGACAGCTGTAGTCAACGGTCTTTCTTACACATTTTCTGTTACCGTGGACGACAATGTCACCGTGACCACCACCGAGCCCAACGAGTTGGAGGACACCATGTGTCTGAAATTCGCGGATCTGGAAATGTCGCTGGAGGAATTGCAGGCGAACAACTATCGGGTGGAAATGCCCCTTTATGTCAGCCAGAGTTTTAGCGATATGAACTTTAACGTCGTTGACAATCCCAGTCTGACGAATGTGAAGTGCGATTTCGGGGACAAGATCATCACGTCTTCTGCCAGCAGCGGCTATTCGACTTCGTATCTGCTGCGTGTGTATCTGTCGCATACCGAGCAGGAAGCCGGTTGGATCGGCACGATCACCTACCAGCTGCCGGAGAATACCAAGGCGGGGGATACGTTCTCGGTGGATTTCCGCATACTCAAAAGCAGCTACTGGATCAGCACTTCCGGAGAATCCAGCAAGATGCAGGGGGAGAGTGGCTCGATCACCATTACCGGTGCGGAGGAAACTACCACGACCACAGAAGAAACTACCACCACAGAAACAACGATGACCACCACGACCACTTCGACCACAACAACTTCTGCAACAACCACAACGACGACAACGATGACTACTACCACCACAGAGGAAACCACTGCGACCACCGCGGAAACGACTACAACTACTGCGACCAGCACTACAGCGGAGCCACTGCAAAAGAATCTGACGGTTTCGCTGGGAAGAGTGGAAGTGGGCGTAGATGAATACGAGCAGGATCACATTGTGAACGTTCCGATCTATATTGATCGGGAGTGTTCCGCTTTGAACTTCGGCATCAGCTGGGACAGCCGTCTGACGTATCTGGACAGCAGTGCTGACTATGGTGCGTACTCCAGTGCGGAGTCGGACGGTTTTGTCTGGCTGGTAAATGCATCGATCAGCAATATTCCGGCAGGAAAGATCGGAACGCTTCGGTTCCGGCTGCCGGACGATGCAGAGGCAGGAGATGTCTATGTGGTCAACTTGTCTGCACGTGCCGCCAGTGGTGCCGATGCCATGTGGCTGGATAATGTGAACGGACAAAAAGGCACACCGTTGGTGCAGGGCAGTACGATCACAATTACAATTGCTCCGGCACCTACGACCACCGCACCGGATACCGGCAGCGTGCTCTATGGTGATGTCAATCTGGACGGCAAGGTGGATATATCCGATGCCGTGCTGACCAACAAGGCGGTTTCTGGTGTGGTAATGCTGAACAAGCAGCAGTATCAGAATGCCGACTGTGATGCCAGCGGCGAGGTCAATGCCGATGATGCCACCCTGCTGATGAAATTTCTGGTGCATATTGTGACTGTTTTGCCTGATGCGGCATAAAAATTGCCGCGTATTCCGGCAAAAAAACCCTTGACAAATGCGGCATTCTGGCGTATAATAAAAATAAAGAGAGAGCATACCAGTAGACGGTCTGCTCCCACTGCATAGAGGTTAAAGAATAACCGCCACAGTTTTGGGAGAAGTGGGGCGGTTATTTCTTTTTCTTGCCGTGGTGATTCTGATTACTATTTTTATGATTATAGTAAATGTATACGATCAAATTGGCTAAGGACAGCAGAACACTGCAAATCTTCAGCAAATCACCAAAGGTGACATATTGATCCATCATACTGATCACCTCCCATCTGTTCAAATGAGCAGTGGGAGCAGAAACAAACCAGCCCGTCGCCCAGCGGAAATGGCGACGGCAGACTCGCTCAAGGATAGCGAGCCGCCTACCGTTATTGGTATGCCCTCAAGTTATTAGTATATCATATCTTGCAAAAAATGTCAAATGCAAGCCGCCGCATCATTGCCGGAGTTCTCTGGTGATGGTGCGGTTTTTTGTTGCCAGTCAGTGCCGCCTTGACAAAATGCAACATTCTGTTCTTTGGAACTTGACTTTTTCGAGAAAATATGGTATTCTATTTTTGTCGCATTTGTGATAAAAAGAAAGAATCTGATGAACAGATGACATGAGAAAGGAATGCATTTCTATGATACAGAGAAAAACCTGCCTTGGGGGAATTGCAGCAGCGGCGGCATTACTGCTGGCTGTGACCGGCTGCGGAAAGTCGTATCCTGCTAAAAACGCTGCCCAAAAGGCGGAAACCAGTGCCGCATCAGAAAGCACAGAAGCAGCTGATGCGGAGAGCCGTCCGACGGTGGAGCAGGCGGATTTCCAGCTGAAACCGTATGCCATGGACGGAATCGGGTGTGCGGTAGAAGTGCCGGACACCTTTACAACCGGCTCCGGCAACTCTGCTGTTTCCGGCAGACTGTCCTTTGACGGCACGGAAAGCGATGATGCCATTGTTGTCGCAGCGTATGATGCCCAGCCGGAAGAAGAATTCAACCAATTTCAGGAAGACGACCTGTTCGAACTGATCAACTTTTCGACCACGCTGCCGCAGCTGCAATATTTTCGGGAAACGGAAATTGCCCATGCGGAAAATATGCCCTGTAAGGCGTTTGTGGGCGAAACACTGGGGACAATTGCCGGAGAGGATACCTATGTGACGATTCTGGCGGTCAACTGTCCTGCACAGGACAAAATGTACGTCTTTTCCATGCGGGACAAGACCGGCGAGTTCCAGAACTACCGCGATCAGCTGGCAGACCACATCTATCTGAATGAAACCGGCTATGTGGTAGAGAACGACCAGTTGGCTGATGCACCGGAACCGGAGCCGCTGTCCTATTCCAACGACACCATTGGATACCAGATCGATTTGCCTGAGAAGTGGGAACGGGTCACTGACACCAGCCATTTTTACGGGCTGGAATCGCTGGCTTCCCAGTATGACGGCTATGACCTGTTCATGAACCGCGATCGGGACTATGCCATTGTGGCAGCCAAGTCCATGACGGTTTCCGATACGGAATTCTATGCGGCAATGGAACAGTACAAATCCATGTGGACAGGTGCCGGCGGCAATGAACTGGTCACCTCCAAGGAGTGCACCGTGTGGGGCTATGCGGCATATCAGCTGGTCATCAATCACACAGCCGGTGCAGATCCCACCACCAGTGTGACGTGGCTCATCAACAAAACCGGCGATCAGTCCAAGTGGCTGCTGGTTCGTTACTGTTACCGTGAGGACAGTGCGGCAGAATTTGCAGACACGCTGATCAACAGCATTCATCTGCAATAAGACAAATTCCCTAGAAAAATAGTTTTCCCAGTCCGGCAGCCGCCGGACTTTTTTTGTTTTGTCAGGCGAAAATATGACAGGATCTCTGAAAAAGTTACAATTTGGATAGGAGAATCTTGCTCGGTTTCCTCTGAAATTCGTAGAAAAGCAACACTTTTCCACACAAAAAATTGTGCAGATATGCAAAAGTTCGGGGAGAACCTGCCGGAAAGTCTTGCAAAACGGTTACAAACATGGTATAATAGCATTTGTACGGTGACCACCGCCGTGAGGGGACAACCTCTCCTCACGGAAATGATGTCTGCCGTTCGCCCTTGCCTGTGACAGACAGGCGGGTGAGGCAATGCAGGCGGCACACAAGTTCTGGGGCGGATCGTCTGGCTGTGGCAGATCCTTTGATCCGACAGGACAATGCCGGCAGAGCACGGCGTATCCCTTCCGCTTTCAGGACCGGACAGGCGTGTGCAGCACAACGCATTGCAGCGGCAGGTTCCTCCGTACATCTGCGATGCAGCGACTGCTGACAACGCAAAATTCTCAAAGGAGCGTTTTTATGCGTAAGAAAATCATGGCAGTCGTTTTATCCTGTCTTACTATTTTCGCTTTGGTCGCTTCGTCCTTTGCGGTGACGTTTTCCGCGTCTGCCGTTTCCGTGGACGAAATGACAAAAGCCGCTGTACAGATCATCTCTCGGAGCGAGGGTACCTATGGTACGATCAATCCCAACGATAACGGTGCAGTCAGCATCGGTATGTTACAGTGGCATGCAGACCGTGCCCTCCAGCTGATGCGTTCGATCGCAAACGCAGACACCGGCTCGGCACAATCCATTCTGGGAAGCTCATTCTATAACGATGTGATGAATGCTTCCAACTGGAACTCCCGTACATTTTCCAGTGCAGAGAGCACAGCAGCTTCCAACCTGCTGACTACCTCCGCCGGAAAGTCCAAGCAGGACGCACTGGCATACAGTGACGTACAGGGCTATATCAGTGCCGGACAGAATCTGGGCATCTCCAACGCCGGCGTGCTGGTGTATTATGCCGAACTGTACAACCGCGGCATGGGCGTTGCAAAACGGATCCTGAACGCGGCGGCAGGCGGCGGCTCTTACAGCAGTGTGACACTGTCGAAGCTGCACACCACTGCATTGGCGAACAGTTCCAGCTATTACACCGACCGTCTGAACAATGCCTATAACACCATTGTTTCGCTGGGCTGGGGCGATGCCTCGGTTTCCGGCGGCGGGGACAACGGCAGCGGCGGCGGTTCCGCGGACACTTCCGATTTCTCGGAAAGCTATGCCGGTACATATACGGTGACGGCTTCGTCCCTGAACGTCCGCAGCACACCGTCTACCTCTGGTGCAAAGGTGGGCGTGCTCCCCAACGGGGCACAGGTAACCGTCACTTCTGCCAACGGCAGCTGGGCGGCGGTGTCCTATAACGGCATCAGCGGCTACTGCTCTATGGATTACCTGAAGCAGAATGCCGCACAGACGACCGCACCGGCAGAAACCACGGCTCCGGCACAGACCACCACCACGGCGGCAACCGCAGCCACTTCGGATTTCAGCGAAAGCTATGCCGGCACCTACAGTGTGAACGCATCTTCTCTGAACATTCGCAGTGCCCCCACAACGTCTGCTTCCAAGGTGGGCAGCATTCCCAACGGGGCACAGGTGACTGTCACTTCCGGCAACGGCAAGTGGGCAGCGGTGTCCTATAACGGCATCAGCGGCTACTGCTCTATGGACTATCTGAAGCAGGCAGCTGCCCAGACCACGACCACAGAGGGAACTACCGCACCGGCAGAAACCACTACAACAACCGCTGAAACCACAACCACCGCTGCATCACAGCAGGACACAGAACCGGCAGAAACCACGCCGATCGATATGAACCGTGTCGACGAAGCATATGTTTCGCTGTACGGTGATGTCAACTGTGACGGAACGATCGACATTCTGGATGCTGTGCTGCTGCAAAAGTACCTGAACGGCAGTGTGCAGCTGAACTATACACAGCTTGCCAACTCCGACTGCCAGAAGGACAGCCAGCTGGACATCACAGACGTGACCGTCCTGATGCAGTACCTGCTGAGAAGCTTCACTTCTTTACCGGTCGCATAATGTGACCAGCGAAAAAACTGGATAAAACGACAGCCCGCCGCATTCCGGCATATGGAATGCGGCGGGCTTTTTGTTTGTGGTGAATTGTTGTTAATTTGAGTACCACCTAAACTTGAACAAAAGATTTTACTTCCAATCCCTCCACCAGCTTCGCTGGTCCCCCTCGTACTGAGCGGTCCCCTCTGCCCTGCGGGCATCTCCCCACCCCGTGGGGAGTCACCCTTTTCAAGAGAGGCTTAATTCAAGGTAGTACTCAAGAACTTAGTGTAAGTACCAGTTACTTCTTCAGTCCTGCCCCACGCAGAGCACACTCATAGGTGATATCGAACAGGTCGTTGGTGTCTACCTTGCCGTTGCCGTCAATGTCGCCGGCTGTGGTGGGGAAGTAGGTGCTGCCGGCACCGTATGCACCAGATTCGGCAATCTGCTGCATGGTCCAGTAGATGTCGTTGATCTCATAGGGAACACCGTTGCAGTCTGCATCGCCGGCAATGGGGGACTCGTCGTACACACCGTCATTGTTGAAGTCGAATGACAGTTCACTGCACTTCTTTTCCATGTTGTAGTTGACCATGGCGTTGCTCTCCATGACAAACCGCAGGTAGTAAGCTGTGACATACTGTACAAAGTCGTGTTCGCTGCCCTCGAATGCGTTGATCGCATCATCGTTGTACTCCGGATTAATGGTAACAACCGTTTCCATGTTGGTGGTGAGTGCGAAACCAGTGTCCTTCTTGGTAATGGTGATCGTCTGGTTCGGTGCTACGTCAAAGGTAACCTTGGCGGCGTTCAGCGGAGAGAAGTTGTAGTTGCCCTCGTCATAAGCCATGCTGAACTCAAGCGGCAGGCTTGCGGTGTCGGTATTGGTGTAGGAAATGCTGTCGCCGGTGATGTCCACCTTGCACTTGGTTCCCACGTCATACGTTCTTTTGTCGTAGGGGCTGCTCATGGAGCCGCCCTGCGGATACTGCGATACTTCTACGCGGTAGCCCTTGCCCTTGAGGTAGAAGTCAAAGCCGTTGGAACGCTTGGTCTTTTCCAGATGGAATGCAGAGCCGGTGCCGTAGTAGTTGGAATCCGAGGACCGCAGCTTGCATTCGCTCAAAAAGTCGTGGGTGCTGCCGTCTGCATCGGTGGCAGTGACCGATACGTCCTCCGGTGTGATGCCGCGGTAAGAATGCAGATTTACGATATTGGAAGCATCGGTGTTGATCTCTGTGGTGCCGTTCAGCGGTGCACGATAGGTCAATACGGAATCGTCATCGGAAGCATACAGTACAGATTCACCCTTTTCTGAAGTGAACCCGTATGCCGGAATGCAGAACTGCTTGGTCTTGGAGTTGACATAGATGCAGGCGTTGTCGTTGAACAGCGATTCCTTGGTGGTCTTGTTGTAGAAGTTGCTGTCGTAGGCAACAATGCAGGTGTCGTAGTTCACGCCGTCAAATGTCCAGCTGCCGGAAACCTTGTCCATGCCTACGATCATGTGCGTACCGCCGGCCCGAATGGCAACCATGAAGTAAGTGCCCTTTTCCTTGCAGCGTTCTGCACAGTTCAGCAGGTTGTCTACGCGTTCGTCCTGTGTCAGCAGTGTCGGAGCATACATGACCACGTTGGAAACTGCCTGATATTCCAGCAGCATGTCATAGTAGGTGATCAGCTGTTCTACGTCGTTGGTCAGCGTGATGTCATGCAGGGTTTCTGCACCTGCCTGAATGTCGCTGGGGGACAGTTCGCCGTTGTGTACCAGAATGGACAGGGCTGCCATGCCGAAGCACTGGCTGCCTTGGCAGACGTTCCGGTATACACTGCTCTTGTTGAGATAGGCGAGCCGTTCAATGTTGGTCATGCTGTTCCAGATCGGTTCGAATACCTTCTGGTTGAAGTCGTCCTCCGACAGGTTGCAGGAGTGGTTCGTGAACGAGAATGTGTCCTTGTACATGCCGTTTGCAGTGGCAGCCTGTTCCAGTTCGCTGGGTTCTGCCGACGGCTCTATTTCCCCCAGAGATGACTGATAGAACGCATCTTTCTGTTCGTTGGTGATGTCGGTCAGGTTTTCCTGTGTCATGCTGTCCAGAACGCTTTCTGCACCAGCCTGTACCGGCTGATAGCTCAGAACGCAGGCTGCTGCGGTAGACAGTGCCAGTAATGCTGCAAATTGTTTTTTCATAAAAATTCCTCCCTCTTGAATTGAAAAAAGTTGTGTAGGATTTATCCTACTGGAAATCTGAAATGAAAGTGAAAGGTTTCAGTCGAATCCCTCCACCAGTTTCGCTGGGTGAATGGTTACTTCAACCCTGCTCCACGCAGAGCACACTCGTACACAATGTCGAACAAGTCGTTTGTATCAATTTTACCGTTGTTGTCTGTGTCAGCTTCAATATTGGGAACATGGCCTCGATAGTATCTTCTTGCACCGTGAGGTGCGATTGCTTTATTAGCAATATGCATCATAGTCCAATAAATGTCACTGACTTCATATGGTTTTCCATTTCCATCCGCATCGCCGAGCATAGGTGTATCATCAAACACGCCGTCACCGTCAAAGTCGTATACTAACTCACTGCATTCCTTTTCAGTATTGAATTGCAGCAGAACATCTTTTGAACGGACAAAGTTAATAAAATAACTGCCAAACCAGTCAAGAAATTCTTCATAATCGCCGTCAAACGCATCAATATCTTCCTGAGCGACATTTGGATGTGTTTGTACATATACTTCTCCACTGCCAGTGATTGCTAATCCGGTATCCTGCTTTGAAACAGTTACCGTTTGATTCGGTGAGACATCAATATGAATGGTATTGTTGGCAACTGGTGCGAAATTGTAATTTCCTTCATCGTAAATCATCATGTACGATACTGTGATTTTTTGTGTGTCTGTGTTGGTATAGGTCACGCTGTCGCCGGAGAAATCCATTTTGCATTTTGTGCCAACGTCATATAGTTTAGGATCATTTGGATTTTGTCCTGCAAGTTGTTCTATTCTCAAGCGATATCCCTCACCATTGATGGAAAAGGCGAATCTTTCTGCACGCTGGTTTTTTTCCAAATGAAAGGAAGATCCCTTTCCAAAAAAAATAAAATCTCCATAGTTCAAATGGCTTTCTTTCCAGAGATTATGTTTTTTTCCGTCTTTGGTGGCAGACGTTACTTGAATTTGATTCTTTCCGCCGTTATAAAATTTCCATTTTACAACCTCAGAAACATCAGTATTAGTTTCTGTAGTACCATGAATTGGTGCTTTGTAAGTCAATAAAGAATCATCATCTGAGGCATACAATAAAATTCCGCCATTTTCTGAGGTGGCATCATATGCCGGGATGCAAAACTGCTTGGTCTCCGAATTGATATAGATGCAGGCATTTTCATTGAATGTCGGTGTCTCTGTACCTTTTTTTACACAGTTGCTGTCGTAAGTGACAATACAGGTATCATAACTGATGCCATCGAATGTCCAGTTGCCGGATAATTCATCCATACCAACAACAGCGTGCGTTCCTCCTTTTTTAGAAGAAATTCCTGCCATAAAATAAGTGCCTTTTTCCTTGCAGCGTGCCGCACAGTCCAGAAACATATTCGCATGTTCTTCTTTTGTCATCATTGACGTTATGCCAATAATGGCGTGTTCTACCGTTTTGTATACCTGCAGAGAGTTGTAATAGGTGATCAACGTTTCCACATCATCAGTCAGTGTTACATCGTATAACGTTTCTGCACCCTCCTGCAAATCGCCCGGAGTCAATTCACCGTTATGAATCAATACCGAAATAGCAGACATACCATAACAAAGACCGCCACTATAGGCTGTATTATAGGCATCTAAATCATAATTTGAACTTATTTCTGAATCTGTCATATTTGTTTTCAGCGGATTAAGTACTCTTTCTGTAAAATCGTCCTTTGACAAAGTACACAGGTGATTTGCAAATGAAAAAGTATCTTTGTACATTCCCTTCTCAATCGCAGCTTTTTCCAGTTCGCTTTGTGCCGATGACGTATCCGCTTCGTAAAGCGGAATCTCTCCCTCTGTCACCGAATCATAAAGTGCATCTCCCAGCTCGTCTGTGTTGTCTTCCAGTGCCTCCTGTACCAGCTTATCTGTATTGTCCAGAACGGAGTATTCTTCCGCTCCGACTGCTGTCGGCTGATAGGTAAGTATGCACGTTGCGGCGGTGGACAGGGCTAATAATGTTGCGATTTGTTTTTTCATAAAAATTCCTCCCTTTTAAATTAGAAAATCTGTAGATCATCGAGAGATTCCTCTGCACTGGTGGTGATCGGTGTGCAGGTCAGCATACACGCTGCTGCGGTGGAGAGTGCCAGTAGTGTTGTGAATTGTTTTTTCATAAAAATCCTTCCCTTTTGTCCAAGAATTCGGGAAATGCAGCAGTGTGGACTTTCCCTGCAAAGACCAGCGGCAGTGCTCCGGATATTTTTCCCTCTATAATAGACACAATTGAGGAGGGTCAAATGTTGCACTTTTAATTGAAAATATTTTGTGAATATTTGACAGGATAACGTCGGAGATTCCAAAAACGGCGATTTTGCAATAAAAAAGAGCCTGCAGGGGCTGCAGGCTCAGGGAAAATCCAAACAGGTTGCATGCGTGTCAGATGACAAGATTCGAACTTGCGGGATTTGGGGTGGATTTGACGTAGTTTCGGGCTTTTTTTGGAGAGGTTGCCATTTTTGGTTGCCATTGAAAATTTAGGGATGTTGTTTTAGTGGGTTAGGGGAGTTCTTTCTTTGCTGCAGCGAGGGCGACTTCTATGGTTTTATCCATGTCGTAGTATTTGTATTCGCCGAGGCGGCCACCGAAAATGACATTGTCTTCTGCTTCTGCAAGGGCTTTGTACTGTTCGTACAGTGTGCTGTTTTTGGCGTCGTTGACGGGGTAGTAGGGTTCATCTCCAAGTTTCCATTCCGAAGAATACTCTCTCGAAATAACTGTTTTCGGCAGATCGTTTCCGTTTTCATCTTTGCCGAACTCGAACCATTTATGTTCAATGATTCTTGTCCAGGGAGTTTCTCTGTCTGTGTAGTTTACAGCTGCATTGCCTTGGAAGTTTGGCTTATCGAGGATCTCATTCTCAAATCTGACAGAGCGATACTCCAAAGTACCCAGCTTATAATCGAAATACGCATCGATCGGACCGGTGTAGATCACCTTTTCAGCGAGCTTATCCAGTTCTTCTTTGTTTTCCAGATAGTCAACATTCAGCCGAACTTCAATACCTTCCAGCATTTTCTCAATCAGCTTTGTATATCCGCCGATGGGAATGCCTTGATAGAGTGCGTTGAAATAGTTGTTATCGAATGTCAGGCGAACTGGGAGTCGCTTAATGATGAATGCAGGCAGATCCTTGCAGTCACGTCCCCACTGTTTCTCTGTATAACCTTTTACAAGCTTTTCGTAGATGTCTCGTCCAACAAGCGAGATTGCCTGTTCTTCCAGATTTTTCGGCTCACCAGTGATTTCTTTTTTCTGCTCTTCAATTTTGGCTGCGGCTTCTTCGGGAGTCACAACGCCCCACATTTTATTAAATGTGTACATGTTGAATGGCATGGAATAGAGCTCTCCCTTGTAATTGGCCACCGGAGAGTTTGTGAATCGGTTGAAGTCAACAAAGCTTGTGACATAGTCCCATACCTCTTTGTTATTGGTATGGAAAATGTGTGCACCGTACTTGTGTACATTGATGCCCTCGACCTTTTCTGTATAGATATTTCCGCCTACATTGGGGCGCTTATCTATTACAAGCACGCTTTTTCCGGCTTTTTTTGCCTGCTGGGCAATTGTTGCTCCGTATAGACCGGAGCCGACGATAAGGTAATTAAACATTTGAAATTACTCCTTTGCTTTTAATAAAAGAAATCGGCTTAAAAAGTAAATCGTGGATCTTTAGCTTTTTCATGATAATTGAAATAAAAATAGGAATTAGAAGACTAAGGAAACAATTTATAACGATGCATAGAACGAAATTGTTAAATCCTAAACGAGAAAACATTATTCTAATGCTTGAAGTAAAAACGCAGTGAATGAGGTATATTTCAAGTGAATACTGTCCTATCTTACTAAGCGTTTTTACACCTATATTGCACGGATTTATACATAGTAACATAAAAACTTGATAAATTAGCATAGAACAACCAAGTGCAATTATCAAGCTAACAATTGGGATTGAATTATATAAGCGACCATGAAATTTGATCATTAGTAAAGCAGATGCAACCACACTAACAATTGTTAGTATGTGCAATCTAAATTCCTTAACCCATCCTTTTTTAATCAGCATTCCTAAGTAGAAAAAAGGAAGATAATATAAAAAACGTCTTGCCTCAAAAAAGTCAAAATAACTAGATGGCAAAAAAGAACCCATGAAACCAAGAAAAATAGAAATTCCCAGGAGAATAGATGGTTTAATTTTAAGCATAAATGGCAATAAAAAAATTAGATAATACAGTATTAGAACATATAGATACCAATATGGTGGAATTGATTTAATTGGAATCAACAAGATATCTATCCAACTCACATCCGCATTCGTAAATCTACCGCAAAATATCTTGAATATTCCAAAAAGCAAATTGAATACCAAGTATACACAGACTAGATTTAACAATTGCACTTTTAATTTAGGCTTGGTGCTATCACCTGTAACATAGGCAAGTTGAAAAACAAATCCACTAATTATAAAGAACAGTGGCATGTGAAACGCATATATGTAATTAAAGATATTGAATATATAATTGCGCTGGTTAAGGAATATATCTGTTTTTAAATAGCCATCCATTACATGACCTAGCACTACTAGAATAATAGCAAACCCCTTTAAGCAGTCTATTGCATAATTTCTCTTTTTAGTTTCCATAGTTTTTCCTCGATTATAATACTAGTAACCTTATCAATTACTGTGTATTTTTTCGCAGTAGCCCTGATATTTAATGGAAATGATATTCTTCTACCATTTCTGGTTGTCCAGGTACCACTGAATGGTTTTTTTGATGCCACTGTAAACGTCCCTTACAGTAATCCTTCACATGCATCCTGTCATATATATTTTCACTGTCGCCATAAATCGATGGTAGTTTATCTGGCAAAACATTAGCAATCATCAATGAAATCAGATTTTCCGAGAAGCAATACGAGTCATAGTTGTTGGAGCATCTGAAAACGGTTATTGAGAGATTATATTTTTTGTAGTAAACTGATTCAAACCGATCCTTTATAACACTTCTTCATGTGTGTTTCTTCTTTCGTGTGCCACCATGCGATTACTTTTGGTTCCCATAATGCAATTTTTTTCATAAAAGGCTTCTCAAGAAAATGTATTCTCAGCCAGTCAATCAAAGAACATATGCAAAGTACAGCACATACACAGCCCATCGCAATTAATGGCATAAACTGTGATTCGTACATTTTGACATTTCGGCAAACATCCTGCCACAAAAAAACGGCGCATAGCATCGCAATTTGCATGAATCATAAGAATGCCAAATGTTGTTGATGCAACAGCATTGATGAAAGCATTGTACTTTATATTTATATTTTTAAAGAACATGAATGCACATACTCCAACAAATACAGCCAAAAGGGTGTTTGAATCAGTCACAAAGAAGTACCAGATATTCTTATGGAATTTTAAAGATAACCAAGCACAGCAAAGTACAGAAAGCACACAAAAAATAATGCTTACCAGTGTTAATATTCCCCAAAGTCTTGTTTTTGAAAAAAGTTTTTTAGGATATAGGCGAATATACGATGCTATTAGATACAATACCATAAACCATGAAACATAATTCATAGTAACTGGCATAAGTTTTATAGTTCCAAAAAACACATAAGTAAATCTGCAAAGAATAAGTAGTAGGAGATGCTACTTTTCACTCATTTTCTTAATGAGTATATTTAAAAATGGTATAAATAAAAAGAACATAATATAGCACCCTGTGGAATTTGTTTTAATCATTGGAATTAGAAGAAACATCTTTGCACATGTTTTAATATTAAAAGGTTCGTACTGAGTGAGTAAAAATATCAATCCAATCGTAAATTGATAAAAAATTATTTCTCCCCTTAGCTTTATGAATTTTTTAGTGTAATATTGCTCTTACACATAAAATATCCTGTTATCATAACGAAAGAGTTTATGCCAATCTTTCCCCATGATCCAAAAAGCAATAAGAAAATCGAATTTGCAGGCAGTGGATTGGCTGCAATTGGCCCATCATCTAGCGTCAAACCTAAGTTTACAACATAATGGTGTGCTACAATAAAAACATTGTAATGATTCGAAATAATTCTATATTGGAATCTCTATAAGGAGATGACTTAGTTTTTCCTGCTTGTGCAATATTGCCATTATTCATGTTTTTCTAACCTTTCCTTTAGGCTGGATTATGTACGCTAAGAATAATTGAACATATTCTATCGACATCATCCAATGGCAAGTCTGCATACAAAGGCAAAGTTAATACACGCTTGCTGAGATGCAGAGCAACAGGTGTTTCAGATGGATCGTACTTTTCATTGAAAGCAGGAGAAACACTTGTCAGTGGGTAGAAATACTTTCTTGCTCCGATGCCATTCTCAGCAAGTTTCTCCATAACTTCATTTCGGCTTGCTCCGAATACCTTTTCATCAAATACGACAGGGAAGTAAGCATAATTGGATTTTACATCAGACTTGGGATCACACAGTTTTATGCCGTCAATATTGTTAAGATTGCTGCGGTATCTTTCTACAACAGCTTGACGCTTTGCAATTTCGGATTCCAGATGACGCAAGTTGCAAATACCCATAGCAGCTTGAAATTCATTCATTTTGGCATTGCCGCCGATGTATGCGACTTCCTCCGGTCCGTGAATACCAAAGTTTTTCAAGTCATTGAGCTTTTGTGTCAAGCTGTCATCGTGATAGCAAACTGCACCGCCTTCGATGGTATTGAAAACCTTTGTTGCATGAAAACTGAACATCGATGCATCACCAAATGAAGCACTAGATTTCCCCTTGTATGTAACGCCAAATGCGTGTGCTGCATCGTAGATGACTTTCAGATCATATTTTTTTGCAATTCGTTCAATTTCTTCCACATCACACATATTGCCATAAACATGGACAGGAACAATTGCACAGGTTTTGTCTGTGATCAAATCTTCAATTTTAGTCACATCAATGGTATAATCCTTTGGATTGATGTCGCAGAATACCGGCTCCAGTCCGTTTCTCACAATTGCATGTGTTGTAGATGCAAATGTAAACGGTGTGGTGATTACTTCGCTGCCTTTGGGAAAATTAAATGAAGCAATTACATTTTCCAATGCAAGATGTCCGTTTACATATAAAGTTACATGAGGTACATCAAGCATTTGTTCGAGCTTTGCCTGAAACTCCTTATGCTTTTTGCCCATATTGGTCAGCCAGTGGCTGTCCCAGAGTTCTTTGATTTCTTCGCAGTATTCCTCGTAGTCTGGCATTGAGGAACGGGTGACTAGAATTTGATTGTTCATTGTTTACTTTCCTCCAAAAAATTTGTAATATCAAGCATTGTGATATCTTTTTGTGCTAAAACGCCAGGTTTAGCGCAAAGGTACTCTTCAGAACAATTATTGAGCCAGTTAATAATTGTTTTTGGAAGATTAACACCGGCCATATGACTAAATGGATAGCCGCCACCAAATCTTGCGTTCAATTCAAGGACAAAAATATTATTGTCGTTTGAAACGAACACATCAGAATCTAAATTTCCAATGTGTTTTAGAGTTGCTGATAGCTTTTCTCCTACAGCTTTAATTTTTTCATTATCAACAATTAAGGCACAGTCAGTTTCGCCTGAACGCATTGCATATTTCATTCTCACAATTGTATTTTTATAATTTCCTTTTAAGTCATTGATTACATCTAACCCATATTCCTGACCATCGATCATCTGTTGAATTAAAACTGATTTTTCAGTATCTTGAGTTGACTCGTATTTGAGATAAGATGATGCAATGTCTCTTTTTACTTTAGCATAAAACACATCAAGTTCTTCTTTGTTATCAGCAATATACACACCTATGGATCCCATACCCCATCGCGGCTTTACAATAACAGGGAATGAAATCATTCCATTCTTATATGCAATAAAAAAATCTTCCTTTGAGATATATGTAAGTGGTGCATTGAATCCATTGCCTTTTAAGAAATTATATGTATTCCATTTATCATTACACACGCTTATCACATCAGTATCTGATACAATTACTGTTATGCCATTATCAGAGAACTCCTTTTTATGGCTAGCTAAAACGTATAAGTCAATATCAAACAATGATATTATCGCTTTTATATCGTTCTTTTTGCAATATTGAAGCAAAAACGGAATATAATTATCATCATAAATAAGGGGAGTAACAACGTGATAATCAGCATACGCAAATGCTGGAGATACTGGAGAACTATTCCCCACATGAACAAAGCCTTTACCACTTAGTGCTTCACGAAAATATTTAACAAGATAACCTCTTCTTCCGGCAGATGTGAGAAGTATATTCATTTCAACACAAACCTTTCTTATTTCAAATAATATATCAAATGGATGTCATTTGGCCTTTCTTCATTTTTAATATGATATTCAATAAAGCCAAATTTCTCATATAGCTTAATTGCGCCTATGTTGCTTTTCGCTGTGTACAAATGAATAGCATTAAGATTTTTAGAGAAACATTTTTCGACAAATTCATTGAGAAGTAGTTTTGCATATCCTTTTCCGCGGTATTCATTAACAGTAGCTACAATTGAAATATACGCCATATTATTTACTGTGTTTTTAGTGTATCCAGCTACTAATGAAAGAATTCCATTCTCGTTCGTAAGGGCACATAAAGTAGCATAATTTTTGAGTTTTATCGCAAACTCATATAAATCAGTTTTTTGAGAAAGAGATGTTGGAAAATCCGTATCTACTTTTTCTAAAAATTTTTGTACCTGGCATTCTTTTAAATCTGATTCCCTCTCTAATTTTAGGCAGTCATTTTTTGCAATTTCGTCCATATTTACACCTTCTTTTTGAATGTATTTAGTGCCCCAACGATGTAGTTATAACTTTCTACATGAAATACTTTTGAAAGAAACCAATATACAACTATAGCAACTGGGATTTGAATCAAAAGTGTTATTAAGCTGCTAAAGTGGAAAAAAATTATGGGATATATAATTATTCCCATTGCCAAAGACAATCCAAGTGCAGGAATTATATCTTTCATTTGTTCAATGTAGCTGTAGTTCAATAGCTTTTTATTTGGATGTGCATTTACAAAGCAAGAAATAATTGATGTACATGCACTTCCTATAGCAATTGCCATAGGTGATTTAAAACAAAATACTGCGATTACCAAGGCAATTAATCCATAAAGTTTCTTTATGACTTCAAGCTGGAGAAATTTATCACTTCGTCCAAGTGCATTAATGGCCTGTAGATTAGCTGTGTGTATTGGCCAGAATGCGTAAATAAAACAAAATATTCTGAGGTAAGGGACACAGGGCAACCATTTATCGGTTAAAAGCAGCGATATTAGAGGCTCAGCACAGACTGCAAGTCCCATAAGTAAAGGGAAAAGGATGTATGAGCTAGTAACGATAGAACGCCTCATCATACTTTTCATTTTATCTTTATTGTCTTGTTCTTTTGACAATGCAGGTAACATAACTGATTGAATGGACCCATTTATATTGGTGACAAATATATTTGGAAATTGATTTCCCCGATTATAAAACCCTAGTGTTTGGGAATCATATTTTTTTCCAACCACAAGATTTGTTAAGTTCTGATATACCGTGTCTATAAGTGCTGAAACCAGTAATTTCCAACCAAATGAAAAGAAAAGCTTTACTCTGTTAAAATTAAACTTCATTCTAGGATGCCACTTAATAAAAAACATTAAAGTTATACATACTACAATTTGATTTGTTAATTGTTGTCCAACTAAAGCCCAAAATCTTAAACCGGCATATGCCATTGTAATTCCTACAACTCCAGATGCAATTGCACCTATTACAGTACAGTATAATAATTGCTTAAATTTCATTTCCCGTTGAACTTTTGCATTTTGTATAGAATTAAAAGCTCCTGGAATCAGTATCAACGCTAATACTCTCAAAACTGATGATAACTCAGGCATATTATAAAAGGACGCTATAAAAGGAGCTGAGAAAAATAAAATCGCATATAAAATTATCGCGATCAATAAACTAACCCAAAAAACTAGTGTGTAATCTTCTTCACTTGTATCCTTCCTTTGAACAAGTGCAGTATTTAAGCCACTTTGTACAAACACCTGTGATATTGCAATAAATACCGTAAGCATTGTTATGACACCATAATCTGATGGTGCGAGAATTCTTGCAAGTACAAGCTGTATTATAAATGCTATTCCTTGATATCCACATCGTTCAAAAAATTTGAATAACAATGATTTTATTATTGATTCTCTACTATTATCCAAAATAGTCCTCACACCTCATTATAAATTTATCTACTGCAATTAAATTGCTTTCTTCCTTCTTTTTTAAGTAGTCTATTAAATTATCTCTTGTTGCGATAGCACGCTCTATTTCCTCTTTTGTATTTCCATAGGCAACACCATAATCAATGTCACCAACTCCTTTATAATCGTTTTTACTTTTGCCTTCTTCTAAAATTACAACTGGTATGCATCCACAAATTGCTGCAATGTTTGCGTAAAACGTTTGAGTATCATAAAAATAGCAAAATTTATATTTATTAAAAGCGGATACAATCTCTTTTTCCGTCAAATTGTCCAGTACAGGGCCATCAAATGTTTGAGGCAAATCAGTTCTTTTTTTCCCTTTTCGTATAATATAACATTGTCCCTCCCGTGTAGAGAAATTTGTTTTTCTATACATCAGCCAATCAAATGAATTGATTTTCAAAATATTACATTTGGGGTTTAATGAATAATCGTTAAAGAATTCTCGATATGCATAAAACAAGTCCTCTTTTCCATATGCATATTTATCGTTGGGATACCTATTGTGAAACAGCAGATACCTTACAACTTTTTTGGCTCTTAAAGGATTTCCGTAACATATATCAGGGTATATGACGATTGTTTTCGAATCAACAAACGGAAGAATTTTTCTTTTCATGTTTCTTATCGGCACATAGTAAAAGCCTTTTAGCTTGTTTTTTGAAAAGCTATTATTTTCTTTCAAAAATATTGACAATACCTTTTTCGACTCAAATTTAGCCAATTTAAAAAGGAAATCAATCGCATTAGGAATAAAGTGCTTGCTTCTTCCAGAATCAAATCGCATGGTTTCTAAATAAAAAATTTTTGCATTATGTCCCTTTTGATTTAATAAGTCACAAAGCTTATGCAGAGCAATGGGTCCGCCATTTTTTTGTACAGTTGAACATATTACAAATTTCATATTACACTCCAATCAAGACAAGATCTTTTTATGTTAAAAAGTTCAATTTACATTGCGACTATAAATTATTTTCGTAACATGTTGATGTATTCTTGCAATGACATATTAAGATTTTTTAATCTAAAAATTTGCTTATCAAAACTATTGCTAGTGACCATGTTAGTTGAAATTGCTTGCAAATGATTTATCATATAACCATTGTCATAAAGCATTTTTAGATTTTTCTTATCGCACCTTAATTTTAATATATCTTCTTCCATATACAAAAAAGTACAATTATCATAAGGCTCGCTGTAATGTAAAAAATATTTAGACGAAAAAATCTGAAATGATCCATGCAAGGTGTAGTCAGAACTTGTTTTTTTAAATTTATCATTATTCCACTTTGG
>ERZ1031347.211-NODE-211-length-28436-cov-7.890103_pt1 | contig 28436 bp, 16 predicted proteins | sample MGYA00517106_ERZ1031347 | MGnify/ENA primary metagenome ERZ1031347 (study PRJEB33719, sample SAMN04261392) | wastewater metagenome | biome: periurban shantytown; feature: human; material: feces | host: Homo sapiens | place: Peru: Lima | collected 2012-07-19 ...
AACCAGATGAGTGATGCGAACAAATGGGAATATAATGGTACACGGGATGAAGTGATTGGCATGGGATACGAACCGTGCAGGCGATGCAATCCGTAAAAGTATTTGGTGATTCCACAGTACGCGGCAGATATTTGGAATGCTGTTAAATAGTTGCAAAAATATAAAAAATTTCAAAAATACAAAAAAATAAAAAATTTTAAAAAAATTGATAATCACTATCATTTTTTGTTGACATATCCGAAAAATATGTTACAATAATGATAGTGATTATCGTTTTGAGGCAAAAATGAACTATTCCAAACAACGCGAAACAATATTAAAAGTTTTAAGGAGTACGCGCTCGCATCCGTCGGTGAACTGGATTTACGAAAACGTGAAAAAGGAAATCCCCGACGTCGGTCTCGCCACGGTTTACAGAAATCTGAGACAACTTGAAGCGGCGGGCGAAATAATGCGTATACAGGGCGACTTCCCCGAGGAGCGTTGGGACGGATTTGCACACAATCACGCGCACTTCGTATGCACGAAATGCAAAAAAATCCTCGATATGGATATCGACGGAAACCTTAAACTTAAAATACTTTCGGCGTGTCCCGTGAAAGCCGACGACTTTTACGTCGTATATACGGGTACCTGCGACGAATGTAATAATAAAACAAATTAAAAATAAAACAATTCGGAGGAACTTAAAATGAAAAAATTTGTATGTCCTGTTTGCGGATATTCTGTAATAGCGGAAACTGCGCCCGAGAAATGCCCCGTATGCGGCGTTCCCGGCTCAAAATTCAAGGTTGAAGAAGCCGACGCGGAAATGACCTGGGCGGCAGAACACGTCGTAGGCGTTGCAAAAGACGTCGATCCCGAAATCAAGAAAGGTCTTGTCGACAACTTTAACGGCGAATGCTGCGAAGTAGGTATGTATCTTGCGATGGCGCGCGTCGCTCACCGCGAAGGTTATCCCGAAATCGGTCTGTATTACGAAAAAGCCGCTTGGGAAGAAGCGGAACACGCCGCAAAATTTGCGGAACTTCTGGGCGAAGTCGTCACCGACAGCACCAAAAAGAATCTGGAACTTCGCATCGCGGCGGAAAACGGCGCAACCGCAGGCAAAACCGAACTTGCGGGCATGGCGAAAAAGCAAAACCTTGACGCAATCCACGACACCGTTCACGAAATGGCGCGCGACGAAGCCCGTCACGGCAAAGCCTTCCAGGGACTTTACAACCGTTACTTCAAAAAATAACACCGTGAAAGCGGAATAAAATACCTAACACCCTAAAAAAGGAAGTCGAATTTTTCCGACTTCTTTTTTTGTCCGAAAAGGCGAAAACACGCGGGTTATTCAAATGTGGATTATTATTTTTTTGAAAGATAAATCAAAATAAATCAAATTTATTTACATAGTTTATTTTGATATGTTATAATACGTATATATATTTTTTATATGGGAGAAGTTATGAGAAAGAAAAAATCACCCGAAGCGGTTGAAGCCGACGGGCAAAAAACTTTGAAACTCGATTATCCGCAAACTTTCAAAGTAGGGTTTGCATTTGCGATTATCATGCTGTTCTGGACGGCTTACGACTTTGTCGTGCCACTTCTTCTGGAACACGCATACGGGTTGTCCAACGCAATGCGCGGCTTCATTATGGGGCTTGACAACCTTTTGTCATTGTTTATGTTGCCGCTTTTCGGCAAAATTTCGGACAAAGCCAACGGAAAACTTGTCAAAAAATGGGGACGTCGCACGCCGTTTATCGTCATCGGCACGATTGCTTCCGTCGTATTGATGGTTTTCGTGCCAATCGCCACGATGAAACAGCAGGAAAAAGGCATGGCGAAAAAAGCCGAAATCGAGGCTTTACGCAACGACGACGCTTTCATGAGCGACCTGCTTGGCAGATGGTACGACGACGCTGTTGCGGGAAAGACAGGCTCGGCGAATTATTGCGACCTCGATTACCTTAAACAAAACAAAATAGACGGCAAAGCGATTGACCGCGATGCGTTCATTAGCATCCGTTTCGACAGCAAACTCAAAGCAAAATCCGGCTTTTTGGGGCTCGGCGGCACGACGTATACTTACGACGGGGAAAAGATCGAAACCAAAAAGGAAGGCGGCAAAGTCGTGCTTGTCGGGAATGCTCCGAGCGGCAAATCGTATCAAAGCATAAAGGAAAACAACGACCATTACAACAAATACGTCGCGGCGGGTATGAACAACTATATTTCCGACGAAATTCACGAAAATATTACGAAAACGTCGGAAGGTAAATCCAGCCTTGCGATTTATATGGTGATTTTACTGCTTGTCCTTATCGCGATGGCAACGTTCAGAAGCCCGGCGGTCGCGCTTATGCCCGACGTCACGCCCAAACCCTTGCGCTCGCAGGCAAACGCGATTATCAATCTTTGCGGCGGTGCAGGCGGCGCGATTGCGTTCATTATTTACACCGTCGCGCTTATGTTCCCGCTGACGGTCAATACTTATACGATTATTTTCGCTTCGGTGGCGGCGGGTATGCTGCTGCTCCTTGGCGGCTTCCTTGCTTTCGTGAAGGAAAAGAAACTTGTCGCGAAATGTCAGGAAATCTGCAAAGAATACGGCATCGATGACTTTGACGAGGGCGAAGAAGGCGCAAAAGCAACCTTTGCGGAAGAACTTATCGCAGAAGGCGAAGGCAACGAAGAAGAAGCGAAAGAACTGGAAGCAAAGCGCGTCAAAAAACAACACAAATCCCCGAAAGTCTGGTGGAACGAAAAAACCGACGAAGAAAAGGGCAAACTCAAATCGTTTTGGCTTATTCTCGCGTCGATATTCATGTGGTTTATGGGATACAACGCAATCTCGTCAAACCTTTCGGTCTACACCACCAAAACGCTTAACCTGTCGGCAGGCGTGGCGTCCATTATCTCGGGCGTGAGCATGGGCATTTCCGCAATCGCGTTTATTCCCGTCGGCGCGCTCGCGGCGAAAATCGGCAGAAGAAAATCCATAATGCTGGGCTTTGCTCTTGCGGTCGTTTCGTTCTTCCTTATTTTCTTCTTTGTCCACGCCGGCGAAAAAGCGATTGTCCCCGCAGTACTGTTCGCGCTGTTTTATCTTATCGCGGGCTTCGGTCTTATCATTGCAAACGTCAACACGTTCCCGATGGTTACCGAACTTTCCACCGCGGAAACCGTCGGACAATACACCGGGTACTATTACACCGCAACGATGTCCGCGCAGGCAATCACCCCGTTCATCGCGGGCCTTATTATGGACAACAGCAAAAACGAAATGTTGTTCCTGTACAGCGCGATCTGCATTATCATCGCAATCGTTTTGATGATGTTTGTCAAACACGGCGACAGCAAACCTATTCCCAAAAAGAATAAACTGGAACAATACGGCGACCTTGTCGACTCCGACTAGTAAAAGACGATACAAATGCCACCGCAACCGCGGTGGCATTTTGCAAAAAATAACTTAAAACATACTTTAATCATCACAAAATAATCAGATAAAGTGTGGTTGTTGCAACAAAATGGCAAATAAGAAACCGAAAAACACCAAAAACACCAAGGCGAAAACCGCAAAAAAGACGAACGAGCAAATCGCTGTCGAGAGCGCGGTGAACGCCGCGAAAAAACTGCATAAGAAAAATCCGAAACTGCTTATCGCAATCGTCGCGATTGTGGTAACCGCCGCGATTATCGTCGGCGCGCTTTACCTCGTGAAGCCCGAGTGGTTCAGAGGGCCGATGCCGGAAAGCGGACAACTTGTCGTGCATTACATCGACGTCGGACAGGGCGACTGCATTTACATTGCGTTCCCCGACGGCACCGATATGCTTATCGACTGCGGCAGCGAAAAAGGGCGCAAAGAGTATGAAACGTCCGCGATAAGCGATTTGAAAGAACTCAACCCCGACGGCAAAATCGACCGCGTTATGGCGACGCACAGCGATACCGACCACATTTCGTATCTTGACGAAGTGCTTTCCGAATTTCAGGTGGGAAACGTTTATATGCCCAACATCAGGTCGAACAACCTTGACAAAAGCGTGAAAATCGGCGGGCGCGACGTGAAAGTCGGCGACCTTGACGCAGGCAAACTCAAAAAGTTTACCGATAAAGATACAATCGACACGGAAAGATATACCGAGTTTTTCATTGCGGCGTTGTCGGAGCCGAATTGCAATATCACGCTCAATATCGGAAAATACGAAATAAGGGGACAGGATTACACCTTCACTTTTTATTGTCTGTCGCAGGAAGAGTGGGACAGCAGAAATCTGAAAAGCGCAACGCAAATAAATGCCGTGTCGCCGATAGGTATCCTCGAATATGCGGGAAGACGACTTGTGTTTACGGGCGATAGCAACAACAGCAACGAAAAGTATTATTGCGAAACTTACCCGTACGTGGACTGCGACGTATTGAAAGTCGCGCACCACGGAAGTCGTACTTCGTCGTCCGAAGACTTTTTGCAACACGTCAAGTGCGAATACGCCGTGATTTCGGTCGGCGACGGGAACTCGTACGGTCATCCCGAACAGGAAGCGCTTGACCGCCTTAAAGCAAACGGCATACAAAAAATCCACCGCACCGACAAGTGCGGAAACGTCGTTCTCACGGTGTCGCACACGGGCGAAATGGCATTTTCGTGCGAAAAACAATGCGCCGCGTGATTTAGTTGCGAAAAGTAAAAATTGCGGTTATAATATCATAAAGGTATGAAAAGGAATATTTTAATCACCGGATTTGACAATAAACTGACCGAAAACGTCGCAAGGGAACTTGCCGACTGTCTTTCGCTGTATTATTTATCCATTCCCGACCTTACCTTATATTACGCAAACCGCGCGTCGAAGGAAGTCGTCTTAAAGGAAGGCGGCAACAAACTTTACGAAAAGTACGTCAACATCGCCGTAAAGGACGCCGTGGAATTTGAAAGCATGGTTGCGGCGGCGGACTTCACCGACCTGAAACTCACGCATATAAAGGCGCTGGAAGACACCGCGCTTATCGTTTTTTTGGGCGAAAGTTTCACGACTCTTCAAAAGCACGGCGTGAAAATTTTGAAAGACGTCGCAAATCACAGCAGATACAAATATAAATACGGCTACGACGTGTACGTGAACGCCGACGCCGTCAGAAAGAAAGATTTGACAGAAGTTATTTTGAAAGAAATAACCTCGTATTACGGAGGATAAAATGGCAAAATTCGACATCGACCTTGTCGGCAAGGTGGGAAGCCTTGCGCTTATCGATAAGGCGTACGGCGACATAAATTACTCGACAATCGCGCGCATTTCACGCGAACTTCGTCCCGGTATCATATGGGTTACGTCGGGCGCGACGGAAATCGGCAGACTCGACTTCATCAAGCGCACCGGACGGGAACTTACCGGCAGCGACGAAGACAACAAAACCGACTATTCCGCGCAAGGTCAATCCGTGCTTATGGGGTGGTATCGTCAGTTTGTTGACAGCCGTTTCAGCTTGCGCCAGATTCTTGTGGAACACCAACACTTCAACGACGCCGAAAAACGTGAATACCTTAAAAAGGTGCTTTTGCGTTGTCCCGAAGAAGACGCGATTCCCATCATAAATTACAACGACGCCGTGTGCTACGAGGAAAACCGCAAAATGGAAATCCGCGCGCTTATGAACGAAAAGAAAAGAGCGGTGGAATGCGTCGATAACGACGAAACCGCAAGTCAGATCGCGTGTCTTGTCAACGCCAAACGTTTGCTGATTCTGACAAGCGTCAACGGCATTTACACCGATATTTCCGACGAAAATTCCCTTGTCAGAGAAATCAACGGGAAGAACACGGAAGAGCTTTTGAAAAATATCGAAGAGTACAGAAAGTTCTGCCACGGCGCGTCCAGAAAGGGCGCAAACGGAGCGGGTGCGAAGCTGGAATACATCAAAGCCCCCGTCGAAAAAGGCACGGAAGTCATCATTGCCAACAGCAAGTTTTCAATCCGCGATATTCTGGAAGGAAACGTCCCCGCAACCCGCATAAGAGTAAGATAACAATACAAAACGCCGCGATAAAGCGGCGTTTATGCAATTAAGGAATATGTATAAAGTTTTTAAAAGTTACGAACTCGACAATCCGTCGCAATACGACTGGTTCAGAAAGTTTTCAAATCCGTGTTACGGAATGAACGTCAAAGTCGACGTCACGGAAGTCGTGAAAACGTCGAAGGAAAGCGGCACGAGTTTCTTTGCAAACGTGCTGTTTCTTCTGACGACAGCGTTGAATTCCGTGCCGGAAATGCGTATGCGCGAAGTCAAAAACGAAATCCGCCTTTACGACGTAATCAATCCGACCTTCACCGTTATGACCGACAGCGGAAAGTTTGTCAATGCCGGCTTTAAGATGACGAACGATTATAAGGAGTTTTACGACACCACCCGCCGCATTATCGATGAGAAAAAGAAACAAACGACGTTTACGGCGGAATACAACGACTCCTCGGATTACGACGATTATTATATGACGTGTCTGCCGTGGATTTCGGTTGAAAGTCTTATGCACCCGTTGCCCGACAATAATATCGAGTCGTCGTCGTGCCCGAGAATCGGCTGGGATAAATACCGCGAAGAAAACGGACGGTACGTTATGACGCTGAACGTAACCGTCAATCATTGTTTCGTTGATGGCAAAAGACTTTCGGACGCGTTTGCCGCAATCCAACGTAATTTCGACAACGCCGCCTCGCTTTTAAGATAAACCGCATTACGGACGAAAAATACAAAAAACAAAATCATATATTCTGGAAAAAGGCAATAAAAAACCCTCGCACAAGCGAGGGTTCTTTGTTGATGCAATTATTCGTGTTTTGCCATTTCGCTGTATTCTTCGTAACGGATACGAGCTTCTTTTTCGTTCCTTGCGAAGAGTTCTTTCGCGACTTCGGGTTTCGCCTTTGCAAGCTGTGCGTAGCGGTTTTCGCCCATAAGGAACGCCTGATAATCGCCGGTCGGTTTCTTGCTGTCGAGGCTGAACGGATTTTGTCCTTTTTCGATGAGCGAGGGGTTGTAGCGATAAAGCTGCCAATATCCGCTTTCAACCGCAAGTTTTTCCTCGTTCTGCGATTTGCTCATATTGATACCGTGGTTGATGCACGGCGCGTAGCAAATGATAAGGGAAGGTCCGTGATACGCTTCGGCTTCGGAAATTGCCTTGACGAATTGTGCTTTGTCCGCGCCCATGGAGCATTCTGCGACGTAAACGTATTCGTAAGTCATGGCGATTTTGCCAAGGTCTTTCTTCTTTGTGAGTTTGCCGCCTGCCGCGAATTTTGCGACCGAGCCCGTCGGGGTGGATTTACTTGCCTGTCCGCCGGTGTTGCTGTAAACTTCGGTGTCAAGGACGAGGATATTTACGTCTTCGCCCGACGCGATAACGTGGTCGAGTCCGCCGTAGCCGATGTCGTATGCCCAGCCGTCGCCGCCGAAGATCCAAACGGATTTCTTGATAAGGCAATCTTCGCGTTTAAGGATTTCTTCGATAAGAGCGTCCGCGTCTGCGCTTGCGCCTTTAAGTGCGGTGATGACTTTCACGAGTTCCGCCGCGGTGCGTTTGCTGCCTTCGGCGTCGTTCATGTTGTTGATCCAGTTGTCGCAGGCTTCCTTGCAATCCGCGTTGTCTTTAAGGACGAGGGCGAGTTGTGCAACGAGGTCTTTCAGTTCGTTACGTCTGTATTTGTAAGCAAGGTTGATGCCGTAGCCGAATTCCGCGTTGTCTTCAAACAAGCTGTTCGACCAAGCGGGGCCGTGACCTTTCTTGTTCTTCGAATACGGGCAGGTAGGCGCGCTTCCGCCGTAGATTGACGAGCAACCCGTTGCGTTTGCGATGACCATTCTGTCGCCGAAGAGTTGGGTGATGACCTTGATATAAGGAGTTTCGCCGCAGCCTGCGCATGCGCCCGAGAACTCAAACAAAGGTTGTTTGAACTGGCTGCCTTTGACGGTGTTGACGTTGAAGTCCGCGGGGGTGTCGGGAAGATCGACCGAGTAATCCCAGTTCTTTTCTTCGCCGTTCTTCAAAGCGTCTTCCAAGGGAATCATGGTAAGGGCTTTTACCTTTGCGGGGCAAACGTTCGCGCAGCTTCCGCAACCGGTACAGTCAAGGGCGGAAACCTGCATTCTGTATTTGAAGCCCTTAAAGCCCGTCGCGTCCTTCGTAACGAAGGTTTCGGGAGCGTTTTCAAGAACTTCCGCGGGTTGAAGCACGGGACGGATTGCCGCATGCGGGCAAACGAACGCGCACTGGTTGCACTGGATGCAGTTTTCGCTGATCCAAGCGGGGACGTTGACTGCAACGCCACGTTTTTCAAAACGAGTGGTTGCGGTGGGAACGTGGCCGTCGGCTTCGATTTCGGAAACGGGAAGGCTGTCGCCTTTTTGTGCGAGCATAGGTTCGACAAAAGCCTTGTAGTAAGGATCGTCGGTGACGGGTTTGACTTCCGCGCCGGTGGTTGCGTCTTTCCAGCTTTCGGGATATTTAACCTCGACAAGTCCGGAGATCGCGTCGTCGATTGCCGCAAAGTTCATGTTTACGACCGCTTCGCCTTTCTTGCTGAAAGACTTGACGACGAATTCTTTCATATGTTTGTTGGCTTCTTCATAGGGCATTACGCCTGCAAGATAGAAGAACGCCGACTGCATCGTGGTGCTGATACGGTTGCCGAGACCGATTTTGGTGACGATGTCGATTGCGTCGATGGTATAGAACTTAATGTGTTTTCTTGCGATGGTGCGCTTCATTTCGGCGGGGAGCATAGCGTCCATTTCTTCGGGCTTCCAGATGCTGTTCAGAAGGAAGGTGCCGCCGTCTTTAAGGTCGCTGACCATATCGTACTTCGTGACGTAGGAAGGATTGTGGCAAGCCACGAAATCCGCCGTGTCGATAAGATAGGACGATTTGATGGGAGTGTCGCCGAAACGCAGGTGCGATACCGTCAGACCGCCCGACTTTTTGCTGTCGTATGCGAAGTATGCCTGAGCGTATTTTTCGGTGTAGTTACCGATAATCTTGATGCTGTTTTTGTTGCTGCCGACCGTGCCGTCGGAGCCGAGTCCGTAGAACTTGCAACGGATTGCGTCCTTCGGGGAAGCGTCGATTTTTTCAACTACTTTCAGCGAAGAATGAGTCACGTCGTCGTTGATACCGACCGTGAAGTGGTTTTTGTTTTCGCCGCCCATATTTTCATAGATGGCGTTGATCATCGAAGGAGTGAATTCCTTGCTGCCCAGACCGTAACGACCGCCGAGAACTTTTACGCCGGTAACGCCTTGTTCTGCAAGTGCCGCGACGACGTCGAGGTACAAAGGCTCGCCAAGGCTGCCGCTTTCTTTCGTCCTGTCCATGACGGAGATGTATTTGCAGGTTTTGGGAAGTGCCGCAACGAGTTTGTCCGCGCGGAACGGGCGGTAAAGACGAACTTTGATAAGACCGACTTTTTGTCCTTTCGCGTTAAGGTAATCGACGGTTTCTTCGGCTGCTTCCGCGCCGCTGCCCATAATGACGATGACCTTTTCGGCGTCTTTTGCGCCGTAGTAATCGAACAGGTTGTATTTACGGCCAGTGATACCCTCGACCTTTTTCATCATTTCTTCCACGATTTCGGGAACGGCGTCGTAGTATTTGTTGCCGGCTTCGCGTCCCTGGAAGTAAATATCGGGGTTCTGAGCGGTGCCGTTAAGTTGCGGATGCTCGGGGTTCAGAGCGCGTTTTTTGAACTTTTCGATATCCTTCATATCGACGATTTTCTTGATGTCTTCGTAGTCGATCATTTCGATTTTCGAAACTTCGTGCGAGGTGCGGAAGCCGTCGAAGAAGTGAAGGAAAGGTACGCTTGCGCGAAGGGTTGAAAGGTGTGCGACGAGAGCCAGATCCATGACTTCCTGAACGCTGCAACTTGCAAGCATTGCAAAGCCCGTCTGACGGCACGCCATAACGTCGCTGTGGTCGCCGAAAATGTTAAGCGCGTGATAAGCAAGCGCACGTGCGCTTACGTGGAAAACCGAGGGCAATAATTCGCCGGCGATTTTGTACATATTGGGAATCATCAACAGTAAGCCCTGGCTTGCCGTGAAAGTGGTGGTCAGCGCGCCAGCCGAAAGACTGCCGTGTACGGCGCCCGCCGCGCCCGCTTCGGATTGCATCTCGGCGATGCGAACCTTCTGACCGAAAATGTTTTTTCTGCCCGCAGTTGCCCACTCGTCGGCGTTTTCTGCCATAGGCGAGGACGGCGTGATGGGGTAGATTGCGGCAACTTCGCTTAAAGCGTAAGCGATATGAGCGGCCGCGGTGTTACCGTCAATGGTCATTTTTGTACTCATTTGAACCTCCGTTTGTTTATAACGTATAAATTTTACGATATATAGATAAATAAATTAATTATGCAAGCGTAATTATAAAATTTCGCTCTTAAATTGTCAACCTTATTCGTTACACAAACCATTGTATTTATACAATATTTTTTATTGCCGTCAATATCTTTGCCAAAATCGCCGCGTTATGCTACAATATTTCCGATTGAGGTTTTATGGAAATCATTAAGGTCGAAAACGTAAGCTATCGCTATAAGTCGTACGATTCGAAGCCCGTCGACGCTTTGAAAAACGTCTCCTTTTCGGTAAACGAAGGGGAGTTTTTGGCATTGGTCGGCGCAAACGGCAGCGGAAAATCCACGCTTGCGAAGCATCTTAACGGGCTTCTTCTGCCGCGTTCGGGCAACGTTTTCGTTTTCGGTCATAACACGAAAGACGACAAAGATATTTACGAAATCAGGAAAAACGTCGGCGTCGTGTTTCAGAATCCCGACAACCAGATGGTGGCGAGCATCGTTGAAGACGACGTGGCTTTCGGTCCCGAAAACTTGGGCGTCCCGCGTGAAGAAATCGGCCGTCGCATCACCGACGCGCTGACCGCCGTAAATATGCTGGAATATCGCCGCGCGACGCCGCACAATATGAGTGGCGGACAAAAACAGCGTATCGCGATTGCGGGGATTCTTGCAATGAAACCGCGCGTTATCGTGCTTGACGAATCCACGTCGATGCTGGATCCCGCAGGTCGTCGCGACGTTATGAACGTCGTGAAAAAACTCAACAAGGAAGAAGGAATTACCGTCGTGCATATCACCCATCATATGGACGAAATCGTGGATTGCGACAGGGTAATCGTCATGAAAGACGGCAGCAAAGTTTTTGAAGATTCGCCAAAAGAACTGTTTAAGCAGGACGTTTCGCAATATAAACTCACTCTTCCGTTGATAAACCAAATTTACGTTAAACTGAAAGAAAGGGGGGCTGTCGGAGAAGCCGACGTGTTGCACGCGGCTGATCTGATTGACGCGATATGTCGATAGTAATTGAAAATCTGTCATACGTATATTCCCCCAAAACCCCGTTCGAGCATAAGGCGCTTGACAATATTTCGCTCACGGTCGAAGACGGCGATTTTTTGGGAATCATCGGCGCGACGGGCAGCGGAAAATCCACTTTTATTCAGCACCTTAACGGGCTTATAAAACTCACGTCGGGCAAAATTACCGTCGACGGGATCGAGTTGCACAACAAGCCCGATTTGAAAAAACTCCGCGCGGAAGTCGGCATGGTTTTCCAGTATCCCGAATATCAGCTTTTTGACGAAACCGTGGAAAAAGACGTGTCGTTCGGCCCGAAAAATCTGGGGCTCAAAAAGGACGAAATCGCCGAAAGGGTGAAAGAAGCCGTCGAAACGGTGGGGCTCGATTACGAACAATTCAAAGAACGTTCGCCGTTTGAACTGTCGGGCGGACAAAAACGCCGCGTCGCAATCGCCGGCGTTATCGCAATGCGCCCGCAAATTCTCGTTCTGGACGAGCCTACGGCAGGGCTCGATCCCGTCGGCCGCATCGAAATGTTCGACCTTATCGCGAAATTGAAAGAAACCACCGTAAAAACCATAATAATGGTGTCGCACAATATGGACGAAATAAGCGAGGTCGCAAACAAAATCGCCGTGCTCGAACACGGAAAATTGCGTTTTCACGGCACGCCGAAAGAACTTTTCAAACACGCGGAAGAACTTGAAGAAATCGGGCTGGATATTCCGACCGCGATAAAACTCAAAAACGAGCTGAAAGCGCGCGGCGTCGAACTTTCGGACGACATCGTTACGGCAAACGACTTTGTGGAAGCCGTCGTAAAGTGGAGGGAGAAAAGATGAAAGATCTGACTTTCGGACAATATTATCCTTCCGATTCCGTCGTGCACCGCATGGACGCCCGCGTCAAAATTCTTCTGATGATTTTATATATCGCGGCGATTTTCTTTATTTCGAGTTACTTCGGATACGCCGTAACGCTCATATTTATTCTGGCGTTTTCGCTTGTTTCGAAAGTGCCGATCACGAAGATTCTGAAATCGGTGAAGCGTATTACGGTGATACTTGTAATCACCGCGCTGCTCAACCTGTTTTTCGTGAAGACGGGCAAAATTATCGCGCACTGGTGGATATTCACAATTACCGATTACGGACTTAATTATGCCATAATGATGGCTTTAAGGCTCACTTTTTTGGTTATCGGCACAACTTTCCTTACTCTTACGACAACCCCTACGGAACTTACGGACGGGCTTGAAAGCCTTATGACTCCGCTGAAATACGTCAAAATTCCCGTGCACGATATCGCCGTAATCATGTCGATTGCGTTAAGGTTTATCCCGACTCTTATGGAAGAAACGCAAAAGATTATGAACGCGCAGAAGGCAAGGGGCGCGACGTTCGACACGGGGCATCTGCATCAGCGCGCGAAGGCGCTTTTGCCCGTGCTTATCCCGCTTTTCGTCAACGCGTTCAGGCGTGCCGACGAGCTTGCGTTCGCGCTGGACGCAAGGTGTTACAACGCAACCGAAAACCGCACGAAATACAAGGTGCAGAAAATCAAAGGCTCGGATATAGTCGGCATACTTGTCGTCGGCGGATACCTTGCGCTGGTCATTGTCGACAAGTACGTTTTCGGGGGATTGTTCTGATGAAACGCTATAAAATCACCGTATCGTATCTCGGCACGAATTACTGCGGCTGGCAGACTCAGAAAAACGGAACGAGCGTTCAAAGCGTGCTGGAAAACGCGTTTTCAAAATTGTTTGGCGCAAAAACCGCCGTTACGGGCAGCGGCAGGACGGACGCCGGGGTGCATGCTCTCGGACAAGTCGCGCACTTCGACGCGGAAACGTCGATTCCTGCCGAAAAAATTCCTTTTGCGATAAACACTATGCTCCCCGAAGACGTCAGGGTTTTGAGTTGCGAGGAAGTATCGCCCGATTTTCACGCAAGGTTTCAGGCAAAAGAAAAAACGTACGTTTATAAACTTTATCTGTCGCCGCATCTCAATCCGCTGAAAAACGCCACGGCGGAAAATATATGCGTCCCCCTTGATTTTGCGGAAATGGGAAAAGCCGCGCGATTTATCGAAGGCACGCACGATTTCAGGTGTTTCGAGGCGTCGGGAAGCAGCGTAAAGGACACCGTAAGGACGGTTGAAAAAGTCGAAATAATAAAAAACGGCGAAGACGTCGAAATCAGAGTTACGGGCAACGGATTTTTGTACAATATGGTGCGGATTATCGCAGGCACGCTCGTTGACGTCGGCAAAGGGAAAATCGCCGCAAACGACGTCGAAGACATTATAAAATCCGGCGACAGGGTGCGCGCGGGCAAAACTCTTCCCGCAAAAGGGCTCACGCTTTATTCGGTGAAATACAAATAATTTCGGCCGGAAAACGTTAAATTTGCCGAAAAAACAATCTTTTGACGTCGAAAATGACGTTTTATGCTTGACAACAATTTTTTTCTTGGATATTATATATAAGTCAAATTTAGGATTGTACATTGGTTATAAAGTTAGCCCCTTGTAATTATTGTACGCCCAAAACGCTTACATTTTAATTGTTAGGAGGTCTTTACCATTATGAAAACTTATATGGCAAAGCCCGCGGAAGTCGAAAGAAAGTGGTATGTGGTCGACGCTACCGATATGGTTCTCGGTCGTCTTGCAAGTCAGGTCGCGATGGTTCTTCGCGGTAAAAATAAACCCACGTTCACTCCCAACGTCGATACGGGCGATTACGTCATTATCATCAATGCCGATAAGGTTCGCCTCACCGGTAAAAAACTTGAAAAGAAATACTACCGTTATCATACGGGTTACATCGGCGGTCTCAAAGAAGTTCAATACAAGAAACTTATGGCCGAAAAACCCGAATTCGTCGTATACAAAGCCGTCAAGGGTATGCTTCCCAAAAACGCTATCGGCCGTACGATGATTAAAAAACTCCACGTGTATGCCGGCAACGAGCATAATCATCAGGCACAACAGCCCGTTGAGTTGAAGTTCTAATGAGGTGTAATTATGGCAACTAAAAAAACCGCAAAGAAAAAAGTTCAATATTGGGGCACCGGCCGTCGTAAAAAGGCCATCGCCCGCGTTCGTCTTATCCCCGGCGGAGAAGGCGCAATCGTAATCAATAAACGCGATATTACCGAATACTTCCCGCAGGACACGATGAAACTTATCGTCCGTCAACCCCTTGTTCTCACGAACACGCTTGACAAATACGACGTTTTCGTAAACGTGTGCGGCGGCGGCTACACCGGTCAGGCAGGCGCAATCCGTCACGGCATCGCCCGCGCTCTTATCGTTGCAGAACCCGAACTTCGCAGCGCGCTTAAAAAGGAAGGTTATCTTACCCGTGATCCGCGTGCGAAAGAACGTAAGAAATACGGCCTTAAAAAAGCAAGAAAGGCTCCGCAGTTCAGCAAACGTTAATTTTCGTTTCAAAATCGAAACCCGTCTTCGGACGGGTTTTTTGTTTGGAAAATCCGCGCTTCTTTTTTGCGGAATTTTGCGACAACGGTTGAAAGGCATCGCACGATGTGGTAAAATATCCCTATGAGAAAAACTGCGCTTGTGACGGGTATGCATACGAGCCTTGCGTATCTCGTCGCCGAAAAACTTATAAAAGACGGAAATATGCGCGTGATTGCGCCCGTGCGCGTGCGTGAAAGCGACCGCGTCGACGCACTTATCCGAAATTACGGAGAAAACGTCATTGTCAGCGATTTCTCGCCGCTTGATTTTCAGGAAGTGAAGGAACTTGTCGCGGCAGCCGATTATATATTGAACCTTGATTGCGTCGGCATGCCCGAAAGCGAGCATTTTCCCGATTTTGCGGAAAAGGTCAATTATTTTTATACGAAAAACCTTGTCGACGCCGTTATCGAAACGGGCTCGGACGCAAAGATTATCGAGCTGTCGACAACGGGCATATACGGCGGAAGAACGATGAAACGGCCGTACGCGGCGGTCGGACACCCCGCAATGCCGGCGTATTACGACCTTGCGAGCGTGTCGAAACTTCGCGGCGAAAGATACCTTGTCGAAAGCGGAATAAAAGGTTTTTACGTGCTCCGTACCGCCCCCGTCGCGGACGAAACTTTTGTAAAACGCATGCTTGACGGCGCGATGATTTTCAAAAATCCGCTTGACGCGCCCGCAGAGTTTATCACGGCGGAAGAACTGTCGGAAGTGATATTCAGGCTTGTCGTAAGCATTGACGAAAACGAAAAGAAAGTGAAAGAAAACGCGATTTATGACGTCGGCTGCGGCGAGCGCGAAATATATCGCGATTTCGTCGCGAATATTGCGGGAAAGCTTAAACTCAACGTCGATAAAATTGCCGAGCCGAGATGGTTTGTAAAACGGTGCGGATTCGGCGCGTGGATAAAGGACGGAAGAGTTTTACAAGATGCATTCGGCATTGAAAAAGTCAGCGTCGAAAGATATATCACCGAAAACTTGGTAAGAAACTCAAATCGCATATTCGGCACTTTATCACCGCTTATTAAGAAGTTTATCGTGTCAAAACTGTCGATTATGACAAATTCGCCGTACTATTGGCAAGAAAACGGAATGAACGACAGGGTTAACGTTTTTTACGGCGGATACGACAAAATAAGGGAACTTCCTTTGAAAATTTCGGACGTTTCGATAACCCAAACGGAAGGCGGCGATCCGCCCGGATTTTACGAGAGCGAAAACTCGCCGTATCTTACCGAAAACGACCTGAAAACTTATGCGGCGGCGCGCGGCGGAAAATGTTTTGACGTGAGTACCCGCGGCGTGGATTTCAAGCGCAAAACGCTGTGGGAATGCGCAAACGGTCATACCTTCAAAATGACGCCGTACGGCGTGCTTTGCGGCGGATACTGGTGCGGCGAATGTATGACGCCCGCCCCGTGGAAGTATTTTGAAAGCGTGAAAAAATCCGATTATCACAATTTCTTTTATAAGGAAGAGTTTTTGCCGTACGAAGAATACGTCATATCCGCAAACGATTATCACGACGTAATGCGCGAAGACTCCGCCGAAAAAAACCTGAAACCAGACAAAATAAAAAAATTCAAAAAAGGCTGAAATGGAAAATATCTTATTCGTTTATGAAAATCAACTGCCCGATAACTTTTCGGAAAACGTCGAAAAAGCGGGAATAACGCCGAAAGTCGCAACGCCCGGCGACGAACTTAATTTTGACAAAATCGACGCCGTCGCGTATTTCGGCGAAAACAAGGATAATCTGAAAACCGTTGTCGAAAAAGCCGTTGAAAGCGGCGTGAAGCGCGCGGTTTACGTTGCGAGCGCGATTTGTTACTTCAACAGGCGCAATCCCGGTCAAAATCTTGAAAAACATCCGTTTGTGAAAAATCAGACCGATTGCGAAAACGCAATCCTTGCTTTTTCGGACAAAATATCGGTGTCGGTTGCGGAAATTCCTTTGGCGTATCCGCTTCCGAAAGAAATATTTACAATCGGCGGCGTACCTGCGCTGAAATTTCGGAATTTTTATCTGACTTTTGACGGGGGATATTCCGAAATCAGCGACGAAAGCGCGGCTGAGAGCGTTTTAAGCGTGATATTAAACGGCAAAAACGGCGTGATATATCCGCTTTCAGACAAAAACGCGAAATTCAAGGCGATGCTGAACGAAAAGTATCCCGACGTAAAGGTGTACGAATTCCCCGAAGAATTGTGGTGGGTGCTTGCGTTAAGGGCAAAATCGTCGCTCAAAAAGGCTGGGTTGACTGCAAAGGCCGACATAAAGACGCTTTACAAAAAAGACCTGTACGAAAACTACTTTTTCGACGATACGGAAGTAAGAAAGGCACTTGGCTACAAATAAGGGTTTGATTGCCGAAAAATTGAAAAATGCCCGAAAAGTGTCACATTGACACGGATCGGGCTTATTTTTGCCGTAAAATGTGTCAACAGGACAGATGAATTGACACGATATTGCGCTGCACGGCGCGCACTGCGCTTTTGAAATCGCATTATCGGGGGCGATAATGCTCACTCTTATGCTTGTTTGCGCCTTTTTCTCCACGCAAGTACAAAAGTATCTTGCGTGGGTTTTGTAATGAGGTGTCCCTTCCGGGAGATTGCCACGTCGCGTTGCTCCTCGCAATGACAGAGTGCGTTGCACGGAAGGAATCGAGTATAGGGCGTTTTGCAATGACATAAAGTGCGTTGCACGGAATTGCATAAAATGCGTACGGGATTTTTGTTTTTGTCGGTTTTTGAGACGAAATTTGGCGTTTTTTACAACTGTCGAAAATTATTTTGGTTTCGTTTGCGGTTTTTAACGCTCGGAAAACACAACATATTGTGGTCGGAAAAATTTTGGAAGAATTTCGGTATTTTTCGTAGAAAAAAGTAACAACATTGTATTGACGGCGGGCATTTTTTCTTGTAGAATATAATTATCTATATATGTGAAATTGTGCAGGCCACGTTTCACGCACGCATATGTATGCGCATAAGGAGGCTATTATGAAACGCAACTCGATTTACAAGAAAGCGTTGGTGCTTGCGGCGGTGCTCGCCCTTGCGCTGATTCTTCTCGTAGGTTGTGGGCAAACGACGAGCGGGGATTCCAACCTCAATCAGTTCGTTAAGCCCGACACCGGTTCGCAACAGCAGACCGAAACGGTAAAGACGGCATTGTCCGGTAACGCTGCCAGACAACTGTTGCTGACCTCGATCATCAACGCAAAGACGATCGAGCCGAATTCAAGGTACATAACGTTTTCGTTCGCACCGTACGTTTACGTCGAAAAAGAAGGCAAGACGGATAAATACACCGTCAAAGTCAAAGGTTCCATCGACACGCTCGGCGGACGCGAAGACAAACAATATCCCGTCAACGAAAGCGTAATGACCTTTGAAGTGCTGAAAGAAAGCGCCGACCTTACGACGGTTGTCCTTGGCATTTACGCAAAGGGCGGCGATATGTATATCGACTTCAACGACTATGCAACGGGCAAAGCGGTGCATCGTTACTACGTGTCCGATTCGGATATCGCATACGTAGTGGGGCTTTTCAAGGATATTCTCAACCAGCTGAAAATCGAAGAAGTGTTGACGGATTACGACCTTGGCAGCCTTATTAACGACGCAGGCGTTAAAAACCTTATTTCCACCATTCTCGGCACGAAAAGCGACGATAAACTCACGCTGTTCAATATCATGCTTTCCCTTATTTCCGAAAGCGGCAGTTACTCCGTAACGAACGCCGACGGTTCGGTCGATCTCGTGATGCCCACGAAACTCAACGCGATTTTCACGAATAAGACCTTGCTTGAACAAGTCGGCAACGTCGTCAACGGCTTGCTGGGCGGACAATCCGACATTATCAAAGGCGTCGTCAACTTCCTTGTCGGCGATATTTTGTCGGGCAAAAAGACGCTTAACACGGCGTTTGTCGCGAATATCAGCAACAACCGTTTCCAGAAACTTGCATTGAACGTCGTCGGCACGAAAGGCGGCGTCGACAAGACGATGGAACTTGGCGTAGGCGGGCTTTCCAAATCGGCGGACTTCGCAAACGAAGTCAAAAATTCCATGCCCGAACTTGTCAAAGCGGACAGGAAGAATTACAGCTTCACGACGCTCAGTGCCGACCTTAACATAAATCTCGACATTGCAAAACAAGAGTACAGCATCGAAAATATCGACGGCGCCGTTGGCGGCGCGATTGCCAAAGCCCTTGAAGGCATCACCGGCACGGAAATTTATAAAAAATCCGATGCTATCAATATTGAAACACCGCTCCAAATCAGCCTCCATCTCAAATTGCGTGCGGAAATCAACCTTAAAGATAACAAGAAAACCCGTGCAGTCATCGAACTGAACGGAAAAGATAAGAAAGGCAACGACAGGACCTATCTCGGTCTTTACTACATCGGCGCGGACAACGCGCTTTATGCCGATATGTCCGGACTCGGCGGCGGCAAAGCGATGATCCCCGATATCAATCTTAATCAGATTCTGAAAGACCTTATCGCGGCGAAAATCCCTGAAATCCCCAGCATAATGGAAATTATCGGCGGCAAAGGTTCGGGCGCGGCATCGGGCGACGTCATTAACGCAGGGCTTATCGAAGCGGTTCAAACCGCAATGGATAACGGCGAACTTGTCGTGACGCACTACGGTCTTGCGGCGGGCGACGACGATTCGGCTGCTGTCGAAGAAACGGCAAGCCTTGACATTATGGCGCTTATCGGCTGCTTGAATATCGTCAAAGGCGACTCGACTCCGCTCACGGTGGAAAGCATTTCCGCAAGCCTTACGAAAGACGTAATCGCAGGTCTTATGGGCACACTCGGAATGAAACTTCCCATTGACCAACTTGACCTTAAAATTTACCAAACCCGTGAAGATTATCCTCAGGGCGAAGAAGGCTGGAAAATCGACGTCGCCGTCAATATGGCGACCGAAGAACGCGGACAAATTCTTGGCGCGAACGTCGGTTTGTTCCTTAACTACGGCAACCCCGATCCTTCGCTTGACGGATATCTCAAAGGCAAGGAATTCAAGAGCGCCGAACAAGGCGGCGAATATATCAACGCCGGTAAATTAACCTATAAAGACGGCGAATTCGACTTTGACCTGTGGGTAAGTATCGGGCTGGAACTCGAACTTGAATTCAACGTCAGAGAAAACAGCGTACTTGACCTTTCCGCACTCGGAAAGCTTTTGTACAATCTTGCGTTGAAAGTGCAGTCTCCCGACGGCGTCAATGCGAAATTCAACCTTAAAATCAACGCCAACGCCAACGTAATGGCGCTTGTAAACGCGATTAAGAACGGCGCGGACGTTGCAAAGATCCTCGGCGCAGTCGACGCGCGCATCGACATTACGACGGGCGAAGGACAAAACGCAAAAACAGCCGTATTGCTGCTTGAAGACGGCATGCTTTATCTCAACAGCAGCGACGGCGAATTCAGAAATTATAAAATCAATATTTTGGAAGCCCTTGGCGGAAACTTCAAGCTTTTCGGCAAAGACGTTTCGGGCACCGGCAGCGCACTCGCATCGGGCGAAGGCGATACAACCGAAGGTGAAGGCGGCGACGCTCCCGCAACCGAAGAAAAGGCGAAGTTCGATATCGTAGGATTGCTTCTTGCAAACATCAATTGCATTTCCGTAAACCGCGACAGACTGGAAGTTGCGATTGCGGATACGCTTATCACCGCGCTTCTTAACGGTCTGGGCGTCGATACGGAAATCGTGAAAGGGCTTAATTTCTCGAACAGCGGCACCGCGATTTCTCTGGAATACGACGGACTTAACCTGTCGAAACTCTGGCTGAAAGCAAACGTAGGCATTCAGCAGGGCGACAATGCGGCGCTTGGTCTCGGACTCGGTCTCGGACACATCGTGCTTACGGTCGGTCAGCGCAACCTTGCCGCACTTGGCGAACGTAATATTCTGGAAGACGAATATCAAGATCTCTTGAACGGCGGCAACGTATATCTCGGACTCGGCGCGGAAATCGACGTCGCGCTTGACGACGAAACTTACGTTCTTGAAGATTTGCTGGGCGCGCTTGTCGCGAACTTCGCGCTTGGCACGACAATCGACATCAAGGACGAAATCAAGGGCGGTTTGACCTTCAACATCGTTGCGGATATCGACATTTCCAGCAAGCCCGACCAGAACGATTCCCGTATTCTCATCGAAATCAGGAAAAAATCGAACGGTAAAGTCTTCCTTGGTCTTTACTATGACCAGAAAACCACGACGCTGTATCTCAAAACGGACGACGGCACGATTATTCAGCCCGTCGCGTTGAAATTCGACCTTATCGGGCTTCTTGAAGGGCTTATCAACAAGGGCGACGGCACGGCGTCTGCGGACATCGACTTGTCCGAACTCAACCCCGTAATTCTCCTTGGCAACAAAGGCTTGCAGATTCAGGTAATGACGGGCGTTATGAAACTTCTTGTCGGCGTGCTTGTCGGCGATATGAACGATTATATCGAATACAATGCGGGCGCAACGAGCTATAAATACTACGCTTACGACGCGAACACCGATTATACGATTTTGCAAAACGCATATCCTTTGGCAAATCCCGTCGGACAAAAAGACCTGTATCAGAGAAACGTCGATAAATATGTATACGCCGACGGCGAATTCACGCTTAATAACGATTACGTAGGCAACGACTTCTTCGTAAAAGCGAAAGAAGGCAGCTTCTTCTACGTATTGAAAGACAATGCTACGGGTATCGACGAAAAATACTTTGAAAAGAACGCCGACGGAACTTTGAAAGAGTTTGCAAACTCCGGTAGAAAGTTCACGCTCATCGACGCTTCTAATAAGGATATATACGCGAGCGCGCCTAAGTACTATCAATCCGAATTCAAACGTGCGGACACTCTTATGTTCGATATGGATAAGGACGTGATGGAATTTACGAAAGGCTTTATCCCCGCGTACAACAAGACAAGCGGTCTTACCACCTACGTCAAAGTGGACGCTTCCAAACAGGAAGTCGCTCTTTACGAAGTCTTCACGCAAGGCTACACAATGAAGCAAGTCTTTGACGAAAACGGCAAACCCACGGGCGCAACCAAGAGAATGGAACTTAAACTGCCCGAACTCGGCGCATCCATCGTCATCGGTAAGATCGAAGACGGCGACGTGTCCGTGGTCGCAGGCGGCACAAAATTCAGCGGTATCGGCATCGGTATCTTCATTATGAGAAACGGTCAGTCCGATCCTCACGGCGTCCATTACGTCAAGATCGCGGCAGACGAAACCTACACCGGCACGAGATACAATCTTGTCGACGGCACGTATCAGGAAGCGGCAGACGGCGAATATAAGCAGGTTGCAAACACCGCCGCAAACGTCGCAATCAAACTCGGCAACATTCAGCTTTCCGAAAAAACGTTCAAGGAAAACTACGGAGTAACCTTTGAACAGTTCATCGACGGTCTGAAAAACGAAAACCTTCCCCAAGCGGACGCAACGAATATTGCGGACCTTACCGTATACGTCAACGTGGAAGCGGGCATCGAAATCGGCGCAATCAAGACGGCGGCGGGCGGCGACACCTGGGCGATCGGCGGCTTGCTTTCGGGCATTGTCGGCGGCAGCGATAAAGATCCCAGCGCGCTTGCAAACTTCCTGAAATCGTTGCTCATTAAGTTCAACGTTCAGGACGAATTCAAAGACGTAATCGGTCTCAGAATCGCCGGCAACGTGAACCTTGGCGCGCTTTTAAGCGGCAACACAAAAGACACGATGCAAATCGTCAAGGCGCTTTTGATGAAGAGCGACCTTGCGGTTGAACTCACCGACGGCTATCCGTGGGCGGCGAAGAAGACGGTTGTCGGACTTTACGTCACGGAAGGCACGATTTACATCAACATCAACGGCGAAAAGACCATCAAAGACACCAAACTCAAAATCGGCGTAGATAAAGTCCTGGGTATGGTGGGTGGCGCGTCCACGGGCGCACTTGCATCGGCGGATCTCGGCGTTGAAGGCATACTTTCAATCGTCAACAACATTGTCAAAGAAATCAGCATTTACAGAAACGACGAAGCGTCGGGCATGACGATTTCTCTCAGCAAGAACATGCTGGGCGCGATTCTGAAACTCGTTGCGGACATCGAAGGTGTTGACCTGAAACTCAACGAAACGAACAGCTTTATCGAACTTAATACGAAAGTTACGGATAAAAAACCGTACCTTCTGAAACTCAGCGTCGGTATCGACCCCTTGGTACTCGGCATTGCTCTTGGCGGATTGAAGATCGGTCTTGCGGCAAACAACGACGTACTTAAAAACCTTAATAAAGCCGAATACAAAGGGCTTTCCGAAATCGAAACCATGGCGCTTGACGTCGAAATCGGCGTTGACCTTGGTCTGAAACAGGGCGAATTCCCCATCGGCAAACTTGTTTCCGGCATTTTGCAGGCAACGGGTACCGACCTTGAATTCCCGCTCAATCTCGATATTCAGAGCGAACTTGACCTTGACCTTCGCGTAAGGCTCGCGGGGAACCTTAACCTGAAAGATTTCGGTAAATCCGACATTATGTTGCAGGTGAGAAACGCAGCCACCGGCAAAGAAAAGACCATACTCGGCTTGTACTTCACAACCGAAAAAGACGCAACGGGGAAAGATATTCCTTGCCTGTACGTCGAAACGCAATTTTTCAGCCAGAGCGCACCCGTAAGAAGCAAGGTTGAAAACTTTGACCTGCTCGGAAGTCTGCTCGGCAAGACGGTCAGCGGCGTTGTGGAATACCTTGGCGGAAAAGTCGAAGGCACAGGCGCTGCGCTTGCTTCCGACGACGGAGCCACGACAAACGAAGCGGAAATCCTTCTGGAACTTGCGTCAAAGAGCATTCAGGTGAAGATCGCGGAAGAAACCGTGAAAGGACTGCTTGAAGCGCTTGTCGGCGACAAGGTCGGCGACGACATTATCGAAATCATCAACGGTCTGGGACTCTCCGCAGAAGTCGCGGTGAACCTGAAAGACGAAAACAAACCTTTGCTTTCGGTCGTTGCGACGTGCTCGTATCTTGACCTTGGTATTCTTGTCAACAAGGTAAATCTCAGCACCCAAAAACAAGATATCTTCGGCACGACTCTTTCGGGCACCTGGACAAAGACAGAAGACGCAACGAAGAGTGCGCTCGGCGTACAATTCGGCGTCGAATTGAATTACGACATCTCAGACGGCAAGCACAGTCTTGACGCAATCCTTAGCAACGTCGCGTCGGCAGCGGCTTTCGAAAAAGACGCTACAATGGCAACCGTCGGCAGTATTTTGAAAGCGTTGACGGCTGACGCAATCATCAAAAACACGCACGGTTCAATCGGTATCGACGTCGTACTTAACGTCAAATCCGAAAAAATGACGAAGTATCTTGTGCCCGCAGGTCAGGCTCTTTACGAGCTCATAATGGGCAAAATCGGCGCGGAATACACTGCCGGCAAGGAAAAATACGATCCGCTCGAACTCCTTAATATGGTTGAAGCGTTGATCAAGATCAACCTTAACGGCAACCCCGTTTTCGTGAGCTTGAAGGACGGCTACGTTTACGTATCGCTTTCTGCGGTCGGCGGCGACAACTTCAAAGCGTCGCTTAAAAACATTATCGACCAGATCAAAAAGACGTCGGGCAGCGGTTCAAGCGCGCTTGCGACGGGCGAAGGCGACGGCGAAAAAGATAACAAGAAAACCGATTACGTGCTTGTCAACAAGATTTTGCAAAATCTGCTGTCAAGCGCAAGCATCAGCAATACGGGACTTGACCTTGCTCTTGCTCCCAACCTGATGAACGTATTGCTTGAAAACGTTGTTGCGAAACTTCTCGGCGACACGTTCGGGTTCAGCGACGACGTGAAAGCAATGTTCACGCTCAGCAGCCCTTATGCAAAACTTTCGGACGGCAAAACTTCGGTCGACGACGTCCTTTACACTGAAAAAGTCGAAGAACGCTTCGTCCGTTACAATGCGGCGTTCGAGTCGCAACAGGGCAGCGAACAGTACTTCTTCGACGCGAAAGTTTACAGAAAACTTTATAAAGCGGACGCCGTTGACGCGACGAAGTACGTCGTTTACACCGGCGGCGAAGTTCAGACGTTGTATTATCTCTCCGACGCGGGCAAATACGTCGCGCTTACCGCGGAACAGGCAGCGGCAGCCAGATTCGTGATGTACAGCCACACGAGTTATCTTGCGGTGTACGACTCCGCCGACAAAGCGACGAGAAAAGTCGTGCAAGCGGCAGGATTCGTCGCGGGTACGACGGTTTACGACGCAAACGGCAACGCTGTCGCGGAAGATAAACTTTTCGTCAAAGTCAAACACAGCGGCATCGGCTGGACGAAAGACAACGGCATAAGCATCGACCTTGTGTTCGACAACCCGAACACGACCAAAGCCCCCGATTTCAGCATCGGTCTGGGACTTGACGCAACCCTTGTTATGCAGGGCGAAGCGATTGAAGTTATCCCGTACTTTGTGAAGAAAGCGGGCGCGAAAGCTCTTGACAATCAGGAAGTCAAAGGCTACTTCAAGGAAGGCACGGCTCTTGTCGAAATTCCCGCCTCGGAAGTTTACACCGGCACGAGATACGACAAAGACGGAAAAGTTGACGAAAACGGCAAGTTCAGAAAAGAACTTGTTGAGGGATCGGAAACCGATCACGACCTTGTCCGTATCGACAATAAATTCCCGGAAGTATCCGAAACCGTCGGCGACGAAAAGATTTATCTCTCGATGGAACTCGGGCTGACTCTTTCCGGAACGAAAGGCGCAAACGACAGTATTCTTGACTTTGTCGCAGACATTATCGACGTCTCCAACCGCACCAGCACGACGATGAAATACGTCGAGTTTGCAGAAGGCGAAGATAAAGCAACATACGAAGGTCAAAGATATTCCAAAACCGGCGCAATGGCTTATGCACAGGATGTAAACGGCACGTTCAAGCGTGGCGCGTACTACCTTGCTGAAAAAGAATTCGTCGGCACGAAATTCGTGAAGAACGCGGATGGCACGTTCGCAGTTGCAGACAACGGCGCATATAAGTTCGTAGCGGACGATTCGGCAAAGACTTACTTCCCGATCCTTCCGGAAGAAGCCGAAACCTATCCTGCCGACAAGAAGTACAGAGAAGACGGAAATGGCTTTGTGACCGACGCTAACGGCGATTTCAAGGCGGGCGAATACTCCGTAACCGACAGAACGAAAGGAAAATTCCGTCTTAACGCCGCAACGGGCAAGTACTACGTCTATGATGAAGCCACCGACGACACAGTCCTTTTCAAACAAGGCAACTACTACGAAATCGATAAAGACGAACTTGCAACGTTCAAGGGCGTCAGATTCGACTTCGTAAACAATGTCGCAACCGTAAACAACAAGGACGGCAAATATCAATTCGTCGCGGAAGAAGGCGCGTATTATCCCGTGCTTGAAAACGACGGCTACACCGGCAAACTTTATCGTGTGTCCGAGGCGTCAACCACTGATAATACGATTTATATCGAAGACGTGATTTACAAATTCACCCCCGCGTTCACCGGCAAAGACCTGAGAGACCTTAAAGCTCTTGCGAAACTCCTTGTCAGCATCGGCGAATTCGAGGCGGAAGCGCGCGTAAAAGTTACGGTCGGCGCAAACGTTGCGGAACTTGTAAAGGCGTTGTCCAATACCGCAAACATCGACATTGCGGAACTTTTGAAACACGTCGAACTCGCAATCGAGTCGCTTGATTCCAAAGGAACCGTTAAAGGCGGTATCTATCTGTATAACAGTACGTTATATATTAAATATATCAATACAAGTCGCGGTATCTTCTCGATGCCCGTGTCCGAACTCTTCGGCGCAATCGGGTCTGCAAGTGCGAACGAACGCATGCCTTACGAAGCGGCAATGCTGCAACTGTGGGTTGGCGAATTCATCAAACTCAACGGCGTGTACACGACGGGTATCGCGGTTCAGGCAACGACAAGCCTTGTCGAAACGCTGCTTGAAACCTGGCTCGGTTTTGACAAAGGCACGATAAGCCTTGCGGCGTTCGGCGCAGTCGGCGTGGAAGTCACCATCGTTACGGCGTCTCCCGTCTTCCCCGAAAACGCGGACGGCGAAGTTTACGTAAAGAAAGCGTATGACTTTGCAGCGCTCGCGGACGGCGAAGTTTACGACGGCGAGAAGTATATCAAACTTGAAAACGGCGAATACGGCGAAATCGCAAAGGGTAGCGAAGCGCAATTTGCCGGCAAGACGCTTTATAAACGCGTTGCAAAGGCGGCAGCAAATTACGTCAAACTTTCGGAAGCCGGCATTCTTTCGGATTGCGAAGGCTATGATTCGGCATACGCGGAAGCGTTGACCACAAGATATACGAAGGTCATAAAAACTGACGGCACCGAAGTTTTCGAAGAACTGAAATTCGGCTTCGACTTCAACTCGTTCGGTATCGGCATCGGGCTTAAAATCGGCCACGTCGGGTTCAACCTTAACATCGGCAAAATCGATATCGGATTGATTGACGGAACACAGTCCATCGTGCCCGAAGATATTAAGACCGCGACAATCGCACAAGAAACGGTAATCGACCTGAGCCTTGAAGTAAATCTCGGCTTGGAATTCATGGATAAAAACAACAATGCGACGACAGGATTCGACCTCGGTAAATTCGTCGATAAACTCGGCGTGCTTACGGGTGTGACGCTTGGCGAAAACTGGCTGAAACTCACGGTGCCCGAAGGCGGCGCGGAAGTCAGATTGTCGCTTCGCGTTGCGTTGGCGCTCAACCTTACGAACGTCGACCACTCGGTTGCCGCAATCGAAATCGTCGGTCAGATCTTTGAAGGCAACAAAAAGATAGGCGAAAAAACCCTTATCGGCGTTTACTACAAAGAAGGCAACGTCCTGCTGAACCTTGCAGGACTCGGATTTGACAATATCCGCATTTCGGGGCTCAGACTCAGCGATTTGCTGGGCGGCTCGAACGGCGTCGAAATCCTTAAAAAACTGCTTGGCGGCAGCGGATCTTCGTCCGCGCTTGCGTCCGAAGTCAACTTCACGGTTGTAGGAAACGACGCATACGGTTCGCCGGCGGCTGCGCTTATCCTTGACAGCAACCGCATCGCGGTTGAAGTCGGCACGCTGTTCATCCAAAAACTGTTGGGAATCGCGGCGCTCGGTCTTGACGAAAACACGCAAAAACTCCTGGGCGGTCTTGACCTGAAAGCGCTTGTCGAAGTCAACTTCGGCGAGAAATTCGTCGAAATTCCGGCGGGCGAGACGTTCAGCGGCACGAAGTACGCATACGATAACGAAACAAAGAAATATTATATCGACGAAAACGGCACATTTAAGCGCGAAAGCAACATTTCGCTGAAACTCAACGCGGAAGCCGCAGAACTTCTTGGCATAAACGTTGCGGTCGAAAATATCAAGATCGGCAACACGGGCGTTGAAGAACGAGTCAAAGCAATCGATATCAACGATTACGTCGAATTCATCGAAATTCTCTTTGGAACGGAGAAAGACGAAAACGGCAAC